>TARA_R110002096_G_scaffold299267_3_pt1 | contig 12822 bp, 17 predicted proteins | sample TARA_R110002096 | Tara Oceans TARA_R110002096 (sample SAMEA4397295) | marine metagenome | biome: Polar Biome; feature: [DCM] deep chlorophyll maximum layer (ENVO:01000326); material: water (ENVO:00002006), including particulate matter (ENVO:01000060) such as... | depth 35 m | reverse complement strand
GATATACTATCCACCTCAAAAACCTTTAGTTTATTATATACTAATTTGACGATTCGTCAACCCCCTTTTTTATCCATCATGGGGATCTTCATTTAAATGTCTGTGTTTTTCTGCCATTAATATTACCTGTTTAGAGTACTCAGCTTTGTCAACAACACCTTCTTCAAGTAGCCGTTGTCTATTAACCTCATGTGCCGCTATAGTATCTTCTTTAGATCCACCAGAGTATGGAACACAATGTCCTTCTTCAGTTAAGATCTCTGTGACCTTACGTCCATCAGGTACACGAAAGTCTCCAAGGATACGTCCAAACTTACCCTTCATGTCTTCGCCATGTCTATCTTCTGTTGTGATTAGTTTACCGCCATCTTTCATAAGTTCTATCAGTCGAGCCTTTGCCGCTTCGCCAAATAGATCTTCTACCTTATCAGATGTTCTTGACTCAGGTGTATCAATACCCATGATCCTTACTCGTTCATCTTTAAGACAAACACCAAATCCTAGATCGATATCAACATCTACTGTGTCTCCATCTAGAACCTTGATTACTACTACGTCATATTCATTTTGCATTTTATTTCCCCAGTATATGTTTACGGTGTATTTTTCCTCCAATAAATGCATTATAATATTCGTCAGGTTTTAAGAGAACGTCTCTTTCTATCTGATATTTCATTTCATAGTATGAGCATAAGCCCTTTGTCTTGCAGAGTCTTAGTATCTCTCTTCTAAAGTTTTCTGCCCCTTTAGTTTCCACTAGCATTTTTACTTCGGTGCTACTGCCATAGTATTTACGCCAATCGCTCTCAGAACGGCTCCTAATGGCTCTCTTACGTGTCCTAGTGATAGGGAGCTTCTTTGGCTTCCAAAAGAACTTCTTGCCAATGTATTTCATACCAGTATCTAACTCAGTTATCTGATACACAAAACCTTGATACTCTTCTGGTGTTTCATCAAACACTTCATCATCATAATACCACATAAAAAAATAGCCCCACTATTACATGGGACTATTTATAATCAATCTTCTAGTTGTTCAAAGTACAAGGGAGACCCGCACATCGGACAATATTGAGGAACCTCTTCACTATCCACAACTAATACTTGTGTCTCAGTTTCGCAAGCAATACACTCTGCCCAATATTCTTCTTCCATGTCTTACTCCTTAAAAGGTTATTTCACAAGCACCACCTTGGCAAGCAATCGCACCCATAGTGTCTATGTCAGTGAACCTCTTCTCAGCAAGCTCCCCAACAAAGTCTATTGGCTTAATGTTTTGCTGGATCTTCTCCCACTTGTGTAGAAGGAAAACATCCTTAAGGCAATACTCTGTCTCTTTCAAATCATTCATGAAGTAGTTATCAGCAAACTTATTAAATCTACGTAGCCATTCAGCACGTTGATCTGACACTTCGCCAAGATACTCAGGTGGCGTTTGAGCTATCATTGTAGCTTCCCATAAGTCACGGAATCCAGCCTTGCGAGTATCTACGATAAGACCTGACGCAAACAATGCGGCCTTACCATACTTTTCCACAATTTCTTTCTCTGACAATACTTCTGTCATTGGAGCCTGTGCAAAGTCTTTATCTCCCATACCAGCCAAGAAACTAATACCAGCAAAGCTATGACGGTTTTCGAAAACATAGTCTTCGATCTCAGACCATTGATGCGGCATTACTGTTACAGTGTTGGATACATTGTGACGTGTCTTTGGGTTAGCGCATAACTCAACATTTGTGCCAGCCTCTACCCAATTATTTTGAACCAGTTTAACTTTTTCCAACAACTCTGTTGCATACAAGTCTTCCCGATACAAAGAACCCTTAGGTGAAATGATTGGGAAACCTACACAGTAATCAGTGTTGTTAGATGACCATACAGACTCTTCAACCATGTATGGATTAGTTTTTGCTATTAACTGTCCAACCTCAGTATCTTTGTTAAGTTGAATATGGCGAATGTAGCGTGGGCTATGCTCACCATGAATACCAGATGCTGTTTGTAAAAGAACTGAAGCGTTTCCAGATGGCTTTACACACGTGGTTCTGGCGGCGGCATTAATACCAATAAGTTTAGCAACCTCTTTGTTAACTTTCTTAACAATCTCTGCGCCTTCACGCTGAACTTCTGCATCCAGCAATACTTCTGGGTTATTCATCCAACCTGTGACCGACACACCTAACAATGCTTCACGCTCAAATATTTTTTTACTTGTTTCTGTTAGGTATTTGAAATTAGTATAACCAGCTTGAAGCGTTCCCATAATAGCGCCTGTTCTACACGCCTTAAAGAACTCTTCTTTAGATGTACACTTAGAGCCATTGATCTCTGTTAAGTTACATCCCTGCCAACCACTCTCTCCATCTATCTGTGGAAACATTCCAATCTCGACACATGGGTTAGTAGTAATATCTTTGTCATCCACAAAGAAGAAACCGGGCTCTCCAAACTCTTTGATGGACTGCATGATATCTCTAAAGTCTTCACGCTTGATCTCATCTCGTACAATAACCGCTGAGTTGTTAGAACGTCCACGCTGTGGATTATCAACAAACCAGTTACCTGTTTTAGCACTAATCATTTCTTCATCGTCTACACTGAACAAGCAGATCGTTGCGGATCGTCTTACACCACCAGCCAACACTGCATCTGAACCATGCATTGCTATATCGTAAATATGAATAGGCTTTAGGCGAGTAGCACCATTTAGAACTTGTGATTGAATAAGATGTTCAATCTTATCTAATGCTCTACGCAATGGCTCTGGACCGGGGGCTTTGAATCCACCATTAATCATAGCACCCTTTGGACGCACATGAGTAAGATCGAAATATACCTTACGGCCTTCCATCTCAGGGAACTGTCCACCACCAACAAAGTATGATGACATTAGTGCTCCAAGAGCATCAGCCCATCCTTCAATAGAGTCTTCTACTACCCAACCCTTTGCTTGCTTCTTACGTTCTGCTATATCTGGCATTTTGTCGGCATGATGCTTTTGCACTGAGAAACCAGCCCCTGCGCCACAGAGAAGCACGTAGAACAACTCTGAGAAAAATCGTGGGCGGTCAGCATACGTTGAAGTGCAGTTGTACATCCGCATCATGTGCTTCAATAACTGGTCTCCACCAAACTGTAATGCTCTCTGTGCGCCTAGCGCATACTTTAACTTATATGATGCTTCTGCTTCATCTATTAATAGAGCGAGTTCAGGACTCATTTTCTCTTCGTAGAAATCTCTGTGCATTTCCATAACACGTGAGACTGAATCGTCCCAACTTTCATAACGTTCTTTTGTATCATCCCACCTACTATATCCTTCGTAGAATTTAGTTTCGGACATGAGATTCCTTGTATCCCTATCTCTATTGTTGTTGACAAGCTTGAGCATCTAGCACCTCTTTTAGTGAATAATTGTCGGCACCGCTAGTCCGTATAACTAGCAGTCGAATTAGTGTTTGTATCTTATTGGTGTAGTATATAGTAAAACTAATAATCTTACAACCACATATTGTGGTAAAAATATATTATTTTTATTCTTCGGGAGTTTTTGTCACAGGCTCTTCAGTCAAGGCTTCTTCATAGTAACCTATGATAGCCTGTGTATCTTTGATATACCTACGCATCTCAGCAATGCCAAGTGCTAGGTTCTCATATCCTTTAGGAGTGATGGCAAAGAAAACTATATTGCCAGTGTTCGCTTCTAGTTCTGCTAGTTTTTCTTCTAGGTTTTCTTCAGTAACTACATACCAATCAACAGGTGGGAACTTGACCGCTTTAGGTCTCTCCTGAATAGGCACACTCTGTTTGGCATACTCTGTCTGAATAACTACTTCTGCTTCAGGTGCTCTACTGCAACTCCACAGTAGGAACGGTAATGTCAGTAGGAGGAGTGGTTTCAGATTCAATTCTGTTGAGTAGTTTAGTGACTGCATTGTCAACCCTTTCTTCAAGTCCTTGTGCATTTGTTAATGCTTCCATAGTCAAATCAATTTTAGCAAACACGCCTCTAAGTTTATCTAAATGTGATTGTGATTGCTGTAATCTTTTACTTAAATCTTTATTTAACTGTTCATTTTTCTTTTGATCTGCTTGCATATTCTCGACAGTTGCTTGTAAGGTTTCAGCGGCAGACTTTAGTTTAACGTTATTTTCTCTCAGTGTATTTATAGTAGCCTCTGACCAGAGATAGTAGTTGTAGCCACCATAGCCTACACCACCTAACAAACTTGCTATAATAATGATTAAATATAACTTAGCCATTGTTCTCTAAATGCTTTCTATACATTGTCAATAGTCTTGGTGTCTTATCTTTCTTACGTCTACGATCAGTCACGTTTATTGGAACACCCAACTTACGTCTTAATACATTTGTAGGGAGCCTTTTCCTTGGACCCATGTTTTTAGTATCTTGTGGAATACCAGCATCAGCCGTTGTCATGGTTTCTTCTTTCATCTCTCTACCTTCAGTTTTCTGTAGTTTTAATTGTTCTTTTTCTTTAAACCATTTTAAATAGTTTAACGCTGGGTTCTTTAAATACCAAGCAATATCTCTGTATGTTTTAAACTTTGCTTGTAGTAATTCTTTTTTAATATCACCAAATCCCGGTTTACTTCTTGCCCGATTATCAAATGGGACATTCACAAGTTCTTTAGATTTTTTACCAGTATACTTTTGTAGAAAATCTTGTAAGTTAAGCATATAGTAATAAGGTGTATCTACAATAATTTCACCTTGCCATATACTTTGACTAGGAACTCCCTTTTTGTATCCCTTTACTGCTTTGTTTACTTCTTTTGACCAATCGTAATTTTTTGGATGAGCTATGGTTCGAGATCCACCGCCACCTGTGTCTTTCCGAACATACTTTTTATTATAGCCTTCAAACCCCCCAAGGTCTCTTATTTCTGGGTTCCACATTGCTTTCATATCTCCACTTGGTATCATAATATAGTTTGTACCGTGGAAACCTTTTACGTTGCTAGGTGTTGCAGTAAGTGCTTGAGTAGGGTTCTTTACTTTCAATGCATCAAATATTTTTCTTTGAAATGGTAAATGGTCACCTTTTACACCTTTACGACCACTGTTATCAACTTTGATCATCATATTGTAAACGTTGCGGCGTCCATCGCCACCTTGAAACATTCTGTATAATATAGGAGTATTTCCTAATTTTTCGCACATCTTAGCCGCAAGTTTTACACGCTCAATAGCGTGGTCTGTGTCATTCACTATCTTTATATCTTCACTAAAACTTGCAAAACCTTTCATCGTATCAGTTCTCCTACAGAAACGTATACGTTCCTCTTAGTCCTTGCGTGTGTAACTTCGTATATATTTATACCAAATAGGCATCCTACTGGATAGCACTCAGCATCAACTTTAACATTGTCTCTGGCATTTACCGTTTCATCTAACGTATCGTTTAAAAGTTTTTCGTTCATTACTTTATAAGATCCGGGGGATAGCCGTTCATCTTCAAGTACAAACCATTCACTTTGCTCTGTCAAGAAGTCTGCTTCAGTAACGCCCAATACTTTTAGACTCTCCAGAAGTTTTCCCTGAGGCATACTAAACTTTTCTTTTAGTAGAAATAATGCGGCGGCATATGAAGCAAGTTTACTTCCACCACCCGGTGCTTTCGCCATGATCTTTTTTATATTAAAGACAAGTTTATGGAATGGTGTATAGTAGTTACGATAGTTGTCTCTATCTTCCATATTATCAAGAGTAAAAGATTTTTGTCTCTTACCCTTCGCATCTATAATGCCTAGCTTAAATGCTTCAGTATCTTCGAATGAAGTCGTAAGTAGTCTTAAGAACCTGAAGGTGTATACTAGATCACCCGCTCTTTTTAGCATACCTTCGGTTTGTAGCATACGCATTATATTACTCTGCTTTCCACATAGTCCAACAGCCGTATGCGATAGCACCAACAGCGGCAAGTTTAATAAAACTGGTTGCAAACAAAGCAACTATTCCTATACCTATGAGAACTGCACCGTCCATAGTAGTGCGTTCATCTATACGGTTTTTAATCCAGTTCCTCATTATATGTCCCTCAGTCTTTCTATTACTTTTTTGTCCATTTCGATATCAGTGTATTCATCATTCTTAATAGTTTTTAAGAATATTAAAAATGGCTTTAGTGCTTGCCAATATTTATCATTCATATGAAACTCTAACATCTTTAAAGATGGTTTAATATCAAACACATTAAATATCACAATAAGATGATTTAATATAAGTCTATCAGCCAATTCACCAGTATTATAGTAACGGTTTAACAGACGCTTCAAGTACATGAATCTCTTAAGATCATCATAAAACTCTTCAGCATCTATCACGTTTGGTTTATAATAATGTTTAGCCGCATACAAAAGTATATTGCTATCATCTAAAGTATCAAATAGTTTCATTTTCCATCCAAATTAAATCTCTTTGATTTTATTTAGGACAGTAAATCCTTCATAGTTTTGAGTAAAGACTTTTTAGTTTTACGCCTATCTAACTCAACACCATGCTCACGTCCAAGTGCTTCAAGTTGTAGTTTATTCATATCCTTAAGACTATCCACATCAGTATGATCGAATGACATAGCATCTTTAGAAACAGCGGCTACGCTTGGCATATCAACATTTGTCATAGTATTAGTCACAAATCCAGATGCCGCCATTCTTGATTCTTCGGCATCCCATTTACCTTCAACAATAGTAATATCATCAGCGGTTACTGGCGTATTAGCCTTTTGCCATTCATCTATTTGCGCCTGAGTAAATCTAGAAGAAACCATAACCTCTCCTGATGGACTTACCCAACCCTGACTTAATACTGGTATAGCATCACTACACCAGTTTGGTGCTTCAATAGTCCTCATATTACTTTCCCTTCATTGGTGTTGCAGAAGGCATAATCTTCTTATCACCTTTCATGTTGTCAGATGGACGTGCCTTCGTTGATGGACCCGCTCTTCCAGCCTTACTAACATCGTCATGACCTTTTGCTTCAGTGTCATCTACTTGAACGTTATCTGTGTGAGACTTTACGAAATCCGCTTCACCTTTGGAAGCAGTCGATCCAGCCTTTTCACCCTCAGGATTTTTACGAGCCTCAATAATACGAGCATAGACTGTTGGAAGTTCAAATCCTTCGTAAGACGCAGATAAATTCTTAGATAATTTGTCTGTAGCAAGTGCCGCACCTGTTTTACGATTCTTTTTCTTAATCTCATGCGACCACATTTTTTTCATGTCTTTCATATCGCCTTTGTTGGCCTTTACCCAAGCTCCTTTTTTCAACTTATCTGCTTGTTTCTGCTGATAATTGGTATTATTTTGAGACACTGCTCTTTTGGCGTAACTAGCAAGAGTCTTGTTTGACAATTCGTTCACATCGGAAGACTCAGCCATTCCACCATCAACTTCACCCTTATTGTCTTTCTTGTCTTTCTTGTCCTTAGAAGGATTCATAATGATCTCCTCTTCGCTTCCCTCTTTCTTTTCTTTTTCCCATGGTGCTTTCTTAAGGCTAACAAGTTTTCTGCCCTTCGCACTAGAGGCAGAAGCTTTTGCTAATTTCTTGGCAAGTTCTGCTTTTTGTGATTCGTCCATTGTAGTTTCCTCTACTCCTTCGTTTTTCTTCTGAGCCGCCAAGTAACTTTCTTTAGGCGTCCAATATGAAGCTTGCAGATTTTGTGAATCATTTTCACAGTTACAATCTTCATTTGGATTTTTTTGCTCACAACCGCAATCTTCGCAGACCATAGTTCCTTCGTAAGCTTCTTCAACATCCTCATTTTTCTTATCTTCATCTTTCATAGCTTTCTTAACAGTCTTACGGCGATTGTGAAGATACTCATCAGATTTGTCTACGTCACCATCGTTGTCAATGTCTCCATCTTTACGATCAGCGGCATCATCCTTGTTCAATGCTTTCGCATCTACTGGATCTAGTTTCTTTTTTTCGTTTATGTTGACTTCTGCATATGCCTCAATCAACTTAGTAGTTACATTGCCCATTTGTTTTCTCCTTAAACCATAAGTTGAGCGGCGATTGATCCCACGATAGCTATTAAGACTATCCAGAATAATTTATTAATAGTGGTTACTGTTCGTGCATTCTCATCAACTGTCTTCTCAATTCTATCAAGTTTCTCTGAGAACCTATTCATACGTTCCCAAGAATCAGTTCTATAGTCACCATATGAATCTATCTTACCTTCAAAACGGGCTAAAGTGATTAGCACTTCCCCCATCTTATCTAGCTTCTCTTCGATTCTATCTAACCTTTTACCTGTTGTGTCTACCATTTTAGTACCTATATTTCTATTACCATTTTACCTTATCAGCCCAATAAGCGGCAGACATTTTCCCCTTTGCTATATTTTTCCCATGACGGGCTTTAAAAGATTTCCTTTTAGCTTTCATCTTAGAAGACTCCCCAGATTTTGGATCACCCGCTGTTGACGCACCCTGTTCTCCAAAACGTATTGTTTTGATATTGCTACCATCTTTAGCAACAACAATATGAGACTTCTTAGGGTGACTTGGTGTCCCTTTAGGTTTATTAAAACCAGACACACCAGCACGAGCTAGTCTTGGGTCTTTTTCTTCAAAGAAAGTTTTAAAAGTTTTCATTTTTAACTCTCAGGTTTATCATGGGTATAACCCATCTTTTTCATACGCAAATGATCTTCTTCTTTTTCAGCCTTGTGAGCTTCGCCAGTTTTAGGATCATACATCATGTGTGGAGTAAAGTCTTCTCTTCTAGCCATCTTATCAGCACGTTGACGAATAGAACTAAGTTGCTTCTGAGTATTAGTCATCTTCTTAGGTTTATTATACTTCGCCATATGTGCGGCCATCTTCTGAGGATCAATCTTAGGTGCGGCTTCCATCTGCATAGAGTGCTGTCCAGTTTTTCTTACCTTTTCAGCTTCTTTGCTTGATTTATAAGGTTTACCTTGATTTGTAAAAACGCCCTTAGTCATACGCTGAACTTGATATCCCTTGTTACCAGCCTTGGCAACATTAAGGTGTTTTCTAACTTCAGGATTATTCTGTCTGGCAAGATCGATAATACGAATAGTTCCTTCAGGAGATTTTGCTTCTTCTACAGATTCTTTTCGCAATGAACTTGCCGCTCTATTGACTCCCATTGCCTTCATCTTAGCAAGTTTCATGCCATGTTTATTAGAAGTTGCTTTATCTTTTGCCGCCCCAGCACTATTACCTCTCATGCTATTTGCCGCTGAACTATTCGCCGCACTATCCTGTTTATGTTTTCTTCCAGCAACTGCTTTGTTATACAAGTCAGGAGATATTTCTCTAACAACAGACTTCATTTCTTCCTTCATAGGGTATCCAACATCTTGTTTCTTATTGGACTTAACAATCTTCAAAGTTTTCTTATCTTTGATACTCATTGGTGGGCGCTCTGCGCTTGAGATAGATTGCTTGGCACCAGCCTCAGAAGATGCTTTTGCGACAACCTGATTTTTTCTTGCAGTATCAACTACTATAAAGGGTTGACGCATCTCACGCATCTCTTTAAAGGTAAGTTCGTTTTCATTCATTCTCTTAAGAACTGCTTTAATCTGAGGGTGATCAGACAAACCCTTTTTGATTTTCTCTATCGCTTTGGATGCACCTGTCATGTTATTAGCATACTTCTTATTAGATGCTATGCCTATACCCATCTTAACTTCTTTATCATTATACCTTGCTGAGAAATGAGTTCTGACTGTACTACGAGATACTTCGTCAAGATCTTCTTTAATCTTGTCACCCACTTTATATTTTTTGTTGTTCTGACTGAAGTTGCCGCCTTTTTGACCAGCCTTTGCTTGCTTCATATTCATCTTACGCATATCTGCTTTGTTACCTACCGCTGAGACAACACCAGTTCCATCAGAATAATAGTATTCAAAAGACCCCGTTGCTTCTTGTACGTCTTCTTTTTTCAACAACTTCATAGCAACGTTAGCAAGTTGTGTTGCTTTCATCTTGTCCATCTTTGCTTTGTTTGCATCATTTATTTTATTGTAAATCTGTGTAACAGCGGATGCAGTAAACATATCAACTAAAACACCATCGATTTTCATTGCTTGTTTTTTATCAACTATCTGCATCATTGATTGAATAGTCTTAGAGGCTTCGCCTAGCACTTCGACTTCTTCTTTATACATATTCAATTCATATTTACTACCAGTGTTGTAAACTTGAACTTGAATAGATCCCTTGTCACCTTTGAGGCGATATGTATTTGTCTTACCATTACTTGGCTTACGTGGACCAGATGCAACCTTATCATCAATTTCGCTGGACTTAACTGTAATACCATAGTTCTTTTTGGCAGAAGCATATGCGTGTTGCATAGCACCAGAGAAGTCTTTGTGGTAAATATCGTAAGAAGATTTGGCTTCATCAAGGTCAGTTCCTTCCATTGCCTTCCTTTTGACTAAGGCATGGAATGCATCATCTGCTTTTACTGGATTGTTAATCTTTTGTTTCATTGCTTTATGCTCTGGACCACCATGCATTTTCTTGTATAGTTTATCAAACTTATTCTTTTGAGCAGAAGTCATCTCATCAAGTTCTTCATTCTTCTTACCATGATCCATAACCTTTTTACCTAGTGGTGTAAGGTTACCTTTTTTGTCATACATCTGAGCCATTAACTTTTTCTCAGCGGGAGTCAAGTATTCGTTCACAGGATGGTTACTAGTAGCACCATGCTCCACACCAGCGTTAAGACGTTTACGCATAGCGGCTAAATCAGCAATAGTTTTATCTTTACTCTTGCCCATGGCTTTTTGAATGCCCTGTGTGCCAGTAGACTGTGCTACTTTTTTAGTAAGGTCTTTGATGCTAATCTCATCAACATTACCTTTTCTCATCTCTTCGAATGTTTTTGACATTATGCTAGATCCTTGTCGTGATTGAGGTTACCCTTTTTCTTCTTTGCTATAAATGCATTCACTCTTGCATGGCCCCACTGTTGCGGAGTAGTCCCCGGCCTATGGCCTGTCTTCCATGCGGCAACTCCACGATCATAAACTTTCTTTAAAGTTCCGACAGATATACCAGATGCAGATGATTTATCTGCAAAGCTACCTTCCAAAACAATATAGTTTTTAAAGTCGATCATGGGTTAATACCTTTATTTTTACGGAGCATTCTTGCTCTTCTTGCTTTATCTAATATTCTATCATGACGTACTGCTTGAGCATCATCACTTCTTTTTTCTATATCTTTTTCACGCTTAATACGCTTACGTGCCATTTGAACAGCATCTTCATCCATCATTTTGTTTACTACTTTAGTATATTTAGAGGGTTTAGTTTTTGCTGTTTTATCACCGGGGGCTGGCTTGTAAGCAGAGGAATCATTATCTGCCTTCTTACCATGCTTCTTAAAGTGTCTATCACGTGCAACCTTAGTGGCTGTCTTAAGACCTGAGTGATATCTCTTAGGCTGAGTGCCTTCTCTATCTTTAATATCAGGATCTTGTGTAGACTTTTCTTTCATAGGATCTTGTTTAAGATAAGTTTTTCTAGAAATCTTTGGACCACCATACTCAGAAACACAGTTGGGAACCATCTTACCACCTTTTGGTTTCATACCAACTTGCTTGTAACCATCCCAACACGCTTCATCTTGGCCGGGGGTCATTTTCTTAGCCTTTGCTGTGGACTCAGGTGTGCCATAATCAGGCACAATCTTTTCTACAGCCTCAAGCCATTGTCTGGTCTTACCTTCACTGGTCTCAACTATGACATAGTTTGATCCCAACACAGATATCCTACCAACCATATCAGTCTTTTTGATAACTACTTCTTCACCTTCAGTAAACAAATTACCGCTAACAAAAGCTTCTCTTGTTTCTGATACTGAATTAAGTTGTACGTGTCTCTTAAACTCGTTCTGTTCTTTCAATCCCATACCCTTACGTACAGCATTAAACAGTTCCTTCGCATCCTTATTAGATACGTTCTTAGGAAGACCTTGAGCGAATGTAGTAAAGTCGTTCTCTTTAGCCGCATTCCGTTGTTTAGTAGCAGAAACACCCTCAACACCTTTGGCATTGGGGTCTCTGCCGCCCACACTTACAAACTTCATAGACTTGAAGTTATAAAATCCGTGACGTGCTTCTTTACCATTATATCTATTTAAAAGTATTTCGTATTCTCTAGTGCGATCAGCATCTGCCATCATCACAACGCTTTTGTAACCTTCGTTATAAAGTTTAACTGCCGCATCTATAGGGTTCTTTACCTTAGTATCCATCATGACAGATCTGGCGTGTTTCGGAAACATTTTCCTAACAAACTTAATCTTGTCTTTATATCCTAAAGGATTTTTCTTTGCATCGTTTGACTGTGATACAAATACTCTGTATGGATTCTTACCAGCCGCTTTAGATACTTTGTCTAAAAGCATACCATGACCCATCGTGGGTGGATTGAATCTACCCATTGTAAAAAATGCTGTCTTTTCTTCTTCAACTAGAAATTGACTAAATCTATTTATCATACTAACCACGTTTTCTTGCTAACTCTGCTTTGCGAATCTTCGGCATAAGTTTTTTAGCGAGTCTGCCAACCTTACCCGACATCTTATCTAGTCGCTTTTCTATCTCCGCTTTTCTAGAAGGAGTTAGTTCTGCCTTAGATATGCCTTTAGTCAGTTTTTTAGTGATTGCATTACGTGCGGCTCTACGTGATCTTTTTTCAAGTTTACCTTTATCGGCAACTTTCATAGAAGCTTTCTTACGGCCCATCTTTAAACGTGCCGCAAACTTTTTCATTTGTAGACCTT
>TARA_R110002096_G_C14659038_1_pt1 | contig 12822 bp, 12 predicted proteins | sample TARA_R110002096 | Tara Oceans TARA_R110002096 (sample SAMEA4397295) | marine metagenome | biome: Polar Biome; feature: [DCM] deep chlorophyll maximum layer (ENVO:01000326); material: water (ENVO:00002006), including particulate matter (ENVO:01000060) such as... | depth 35 m | reverse complement strand
TGGTGGGCCCGCCCTGACTTGAACAGGGGACCTGCCGATTATGAGCAGTACACACAATGACTTTTCTTATTCTAACCGATTGAAAAATAAAGAATTTTTGTTTCTTCTGGTCGAGAAGTGCAGAGGCCGAACCATGGCCGAAACTAGTTTCGTCGGGTGTCGGTTGCGCCGGGTCATTGCGCTATGGGAGGCAAGGGGTGGGGCAGGCCGAACACCGAACGGAAGCCGAACCTGAGAGTTGGCCATCAGAGGAAACTATCGAGAGGAAGGGGTTCTATCTGCCTCCTTCATCGAAGCTGGCATGAGAAAGCTCAAAATAGATCGAAACTCTTGGGTCTCAAAGGTGCGTAAAGCGGATACACGGCAAAGGTAAAAAGCCCCCGAATTAGTCGAGACTTTTGGATGTTCAGCGCCAAAAATGGTCACTGGTGTTTTTACTCCCTGCCTAAATGCCCTTAGGCAGGCTTCTCCAGGACATCCTTTTGGAGATCCGGACTTTGATCTTCCGTTTATACCCTATTTTCATAGTGATTGCTCTACCCTATCGACAATCAAAGGAATAACAGGCCAGAAAATTCGATTACACTGGTCCCGGTATATCTCGTTATTACCATGATCCTTTTTGATCTCTTTAAAGCTTGGTGATTTATATATCCCCATTTTGTAGTCAACCTCAAGAATGGCTTCAATACGAGTGGTGTATAATTCCCCTCGAGCCTTACCACAAAACGCCTCAGTAACTCTAACTATAATTTGCTTATCCCTAATCGCGGAACGAGAGCAGAGTTCATAGCGAAGCACGGAATCCAATGATGGGGTTGACTTGACAGGCCCATCGGCTATCACGCTGGCAGGCTCTACGACAACCTTGCATTCTGAATCGATAGATTGGTGATATCGATCAGGAGCGGTCAAATTCATCGAGCAGCCTGTGAATATTAGGGATACTGCAATTATAAGTAACTTCATTGTATAAAACTTATTTATTGATGCTGGAAACGGAGTTTAAGTAAAAATGTAATAAACGCCCTTGAGCGCACAATCTACTATGAAAAATGGGAAGCCTGCAATGGCTTGTTACGGAGGTGAACTTCTACTATGGGGCGTTTTGAAGCTGTCAGTCGTAAACCAAGTATTTGTAACAACAACAAAGTTTACCGGTAATTAGTATCTGATAAAAGGAAGTACCCAGCCACACCCCGAAGGATGCGGCACAGTGCGTGTGCTCCCGAGTTTCTATCTCTCTGCAGAGTGTCCCGACATAGGGACGTGCATCGCAAGTAGTCTGGAGCGCACTGCTAGTCAGGGTTAGTTAGTATCTACAGGAAAAGCTAAGCTTTTAGCCTGTTTAATAGCATTCCATACGCCAAAGTATGCTCTAGAGCCGTTGGTAAGAACTCCGTATTGTTTAAGGTTTCCATCTACTAGTAGAACAAAATATTCTTCCGTAGCGCCTATTCCTCCATCCCATGGGTCATCCCATGAGTAGACAACGACATTCTTTTCATTTGAGGTCTCATCCTGAATAGGCTTACCCATAATATTCAGTACCTCTGTCTTAGTCATTCCAGCGGTGAGTTTTTGAAGAGGGGGGCGTGGTCCGTAATGTGACGCGTTGGTGATGCATCCGGTAATCAGTGTTAAAACTAATAGACCGAAGATCATTTTTAAAATGTTTTTATGGTACAAAATTGCTTCCTTACGTTTCTTATGTCAGTAATTTCCTTTTTTAAATATAACTCAATCAGTAAGTGAAACAAGAAGTTTTGATCTTAAGAGGAAAAAAATAAGCGACTCCGACCACACCCCGAAGGATGTGGCCAGTGCTGAGTGCTCCAGAATCGCTACCTCTCGGCAACGGCGGGCTTGGCTCCCCCAAGGCACAGGGAGGCGCTTTCTGCCGCCGCTTGGAGCGCTCTGGTGGAGAGGTGGGCGTAGCGTTGCGTCACGGTTGGATCAGAGTGGCCAAGGATCTGCTGCACTTCGTAGAGTGACCTCCCACTATTCACAAGGTGGGAAGCAAACTGGTGACGAAGGTCATGTAGCCTTAGCTTTGGCAGTTTAGCCTCAGTGCGGATGCTGTTCCAAGTCTTGGTTATGTTCACATAGTGTTTTCCTGTTTTAGGGTTGATGAATAGGTGTGGTACATCTTCTTTTTTGGTCAATTCTGACAGTACCTCAAGTGCCTTTTGATTGAGTGGAACAGATCTGGCCTTTTTGGATTTTGAATTGACTGAAGGTATACGCCATAGGCGTTGGTTCTCATCAATGTTCTCCCAAGTAGCCTTCAATGCTTCATTTAGCCGTGCGCCGGTGCTGAGCAAGAAAAGTATCAGCTGGCACACCGTTCGATTACCGTTAGTGCTGAGTACAGAGAGCAATCGTGATTGTTCCTCATCGGTCATGTATCTCTCTAGCTTGTTGTCCTCCATGAAGAGTGGAATCTTGTCAGCAGGGCTTCTATCAACAAAATCCCATTGCACGGCAAGATTGAACATAGCTCTCATCAATTTGACGTGATGATCACAGGATGCACCTGCTAAGCCTTCTTCTCGTAGTGCTGTGTGAAAGTTTTGTATTTGCTTGCGGCTGATTTTATTCAATGGAGTGTCACTAAATACAGGCGTGATACGTAGCCGAAGCATAGATTCATCGTTTCTGTATGAGCGTTTTCTTGTCTTGATATATGGGAGGTAGTGTTCGCTGCTAAACTCTTTGAAGCTCATTACAGCTTTCTGACGCTTTGCTTCAGCCCTTGGGTCAGCACCCAAAGTGATTTCTGCCTTCAATACTTTGGCTTTCTTTCGGGCTTCAGTGATAGTTACTTCATGATTCCGGCCTAATTTTTGATGGCAGGTCTTTCCATTACTGTCCTTGTAGCGAAGGTAGAAGGTGCCTTTTCCCTGGCTGGTTGAACGTACTTCGATGTACAGACCGGGAAAGGACGTGTCGCAGTATTCAATGCGATTTTTAGGTTCTGGGCAGTACAGTTCATTCTTGATGAATGAGGGGGTTAGTAGAATTTTAGGCATAGGGTTCTCCTCATGGTTGCCATGAAAATTAGAAAATGGGTTGGGGATTGATACCGCCAAAACTGCGAATATGGGTTTCGGCGGTTTTGACGATAGAGGTTTGGTGAAACTAAGGGTCTTGTTCCAAGGTAGGACTCCAGTAGTAATTGTTTGTCGGGCGGCCCCCAGCTGCCCCAGGGGTTGAATTCAATTCTATTAGATAGTTATGGTCGACAAGACAATCTAAGGCATCACGAATATCTGTGTTCTCGGTCAATCCAGCCCAACCTTTACGCCGTACATCGCGAATGGTGAACGAATTTTTTAGTTTTGATCGACGTTTCAGAATTAGCTTTGCATTATTTAGTGATGAGCTAGTTGTGATGCTATACAGGCGTAGAGCATGCGATTTAAGAAACTTTGCCCAGGCTAGAGCTTTAGTAAGTGCCCCTACGCTTACTTCAGAACGTCCACCTTGAATCAACTCAAATAATAGAGCCAATGCAGCGATACACTTTGGGGATTTAGCAAGGTGGCTCTGAATCACAGGATGATAGTCGCTATTACGAATGTCTCCTTGCAACTCAGTCATCCATTTCGCAAACATTAGCTGAGCGGCCTGGGAAAACCGCAGAGCGATTGGCCCGTCAGTAGCAGGCTTCATTCGATCGAATTCCCGAACAAGATCACGATAGGCTAAGTACGCTTCCTTACTGGGGGCCAGATCTTTCCACTGCCATTCGGTGACGGGATCAGGCCAGACAGCAAGCTGTAAACGCTGAATCAACCCGTCATCTACATCGCCACTCATTGCCATTCGAATCAGTTTGGCAATCTTACTGGGTTGAATACCACCCAGCACGCTGAGCATACAGTTCTCAATAACAATGGTGCCGCGACCTATACGGTCATATGTGAATCGATTGTTTCCATCGAAGCATTCCAGATAAAAAGCACGATCTAATTGACTGTCTTCCTGCGAAAGCTTGGCAAAGAAACCTGATAGTTCGTCCCTCAGTAGCATTAAACCGTTGGGATTCTCGTTCATCAATTCCCCTAGTTTTTCTACAGTAGCGTCATTCACGATTTTTCGATCTGCCTTTGCAGGAGGTTCATCCAGCTGTATCGCCTTCATTTTTTCTAGAGCCTCAGCTTTCATGCCATTATTAAGTAATTCTGACGCTTGTTTTTTAATCGCGGATGCACCAACCTTTGAAAGCTCAGTGAATATTTGATAGTCCTGATTCTGTGATCTCTGAAATTCATTACTCTCCTTTTCTAATTCAATGATTGGTCGAATAGACTCTTTGAGTGCTGGTGATTTCATTGCTGACGGTGGTCCGATCAAAGAACCCCACTGATTGATCCTGACCTCCCAGTTGTCGTATTGTTTAGGCATGATTGCGTACTTGCATCCGACAACTGTCGACAATGCAACAATCACTGCTACGGCAACGTACTCCGGTGGGCATTGTGTTCGTTCTGATACATCAAAAACAAAGCCGCTTAGTTGTGGTGGTAACATATCGGTAGACAGTTTTTCCACGGCAGGTAGCGTGCTCTTTAGTGGCAATGGGGCGTCAATGGTTGGTTTTGCACCTAAGACAATATCTTTCGCACTAGGCATTATGTGCCTCCAGCACTCGATAAGAGCAGTTGTTCCAATCGTTGAAATCAGTGCATAGGCAGTCTTTGAACGTGCAAGGTAGCGGCGGGTAGGTAATGCTGGCACCAATAGCCTTAGCCGCCCCCGTTCCTTTGGTCACGCCAGGGTTTCCCTTAGTGCGATGATCATTGTCTGCGGCAACAACAATGCTTACTGATGGCGGTGTCTTCGTTGCAAAGATAATACAAACGTCAAGAAGGTTACCTGCATTCATCGCAGCTATGACGGGATGCCCAGTATCTTCGTGGAGTGTTGCAGCGGTTGCCCAGCCTTCACATATGAGCAGCGTATCGGTTGAAAAGGGCTCGCCGATTATTGCGTACGCTCCTTTAACAAGTCCACCCTTGTGGAAAAGTTTGCTATGGTCAGCGTATATTCTTTGGACGTTACATATAGCACCCGCATTATCGTATAAAGGGACAATTAGCACCGCGTCGATTTGATATAGACCGTGAGGATCGACTCTTTTTGTTGTCAGATACGAGTGGTGTGACTTTGCCTTTTGTGAGCAATTGATAATTTTTTTAGCGGCTTCGGCGGCCTCCTCTTGAGAGATTTTACGATTGTGAAGAGATCGTCGTTTTTTGTCACGGGCTTCAGCTACGTTTTCGTTGGACAGCTTTTCAAATTCGTTAGCATGCCATGTGTGTTTTTCTCCGGTGATATGACTACCGAAAGATGCGAAGGTAAATTCGCTTGAGATATACACCCAGCAGGATTGATTGCTTGCCGGCTTTCCAGGTGCGGGAAATCGTTGGATCCCTTCTTTTACCTCAGGAACAAAATCTGCCCCTAAATTGTTTTTGATAGCGTTGGCTATCGATAAATCTACATCTAAATTGTTGTGATCGGATGGTGTGGCAGTAAAATTCATACATTACACTTTATGATTTATGATGCGAGTCCATCGATTAGACCAAAAGAGGTTTCGTCGGTTTCGGCGCAATGGGTTTCATGGATCACCATTTTGGCAATTTCCACACTGATAGTACCGCCAAAACCGCCGTAATTAGTTTCGTCAGTTTTGACAATACTGCTTCAAAATTCTACGTCCGTGTAGTGAAATATTATTCTGTAGCTGTAGTGATTTGTTTTATAAAATCCATAAAACCAGGGTCTTCAATTGCTCTTTTAAAAACAGGGTCACTGAGTAGCGTTAGTGAATCTGTTATGTCGGTCGGCTGCCAGGCCTGAACATGCATGTTATGTACATCTACAGCCCATTCATAAAGTCTATCTTTGTCACAGAAAGGTTGGCCTAAAGAACGGCTATCTGGGTGTAGAAGTGCGAAAGAATAGCCATCATTACTTTGGAGTTGGTCTATTTCCTTTGTAAGTCGACTAAGTAGGTCTTCAGCTAATAGAGCTAAAGAAATCTGCTTTTTCAGTGCGCCTAGTTCCCATACATCGTCGACCTCGTTTTCTTCATGTTCTTGTTTAAATAATTCACGGGGCGAGCTTGTCAATTGAGAGTATGCTTGATGTGGAGTTAGTAGTTGGCTCGATCTACCAGCTTCTTCTCCTGCTGTGTTGGTTACGTGTTTTTGTGATTTAAATATTTCCACTTAAGTTCCTATTCCACCGCTGATAAGGGTTGTTTGTTAAATAAAGTTGTGATTGCAGATTTGGTCTGCTATCAGTTATAAAATTGAATTGGCGACGGTTATATTGTCGCTATACAATCTGAATTTCCGGTAAGACCTGAAGTGAGCCCCGTAAATTTTATTTACGATGTATCCATATTCCCTCCCGTTGTTGTTAACGTGAGCTGATCTTTGCTGAAAAAGGTGGGGTACTGGGGAGCTTGCTAAATATCCTTGTGGTTTTTGCAAGATAATATTTGAGTTTTGGTGGTTTTGTGTTACTTAAGTCTATGAAAAATAAGTGATTTTAAAGTTGTTGTGAGTTCTATGCAGATGCAAAAAATTGCACGCAGATGACAGAGTGGCACATCAAAATGATGCGCCTCTGGGCGGTAGGCGGGGGGGGGAGGTATGTGCGAAGGATTTGAAGGTGTTGTTCTGTATGCTTATGAGAGCGTAGGGGATATGTTCTCTTTAACGGTGCTCAGCTTTGTTGGTTTAATGATTTCGATTGTTCTTGGGCCTTCACTGGCTATCAATCTCTCTCGTATTTGAACTTCATCGGATATTGATTTGGAGGCCTTAGCAATAATATCGGTAAGTGCTCTTGTCTTTGGGAAGTTTGTGCTGTCGGAGATAACATTTAACTCAATGAACTTCACAATAGAAGAGATGTTAGGTTTTTGGTTTTTTAAAAAGTTATCTGGATGGATTTTGCAAAGGCTATGAATTAGTACGCCAAGAGTTTTTTGTTGGTTTTCAAAAACCTCATTTCTTGTTTTTTTAGATGCATGTGTAAGGGATTTATCAACAAGACCTAGGTTGTTTATTGTCGACATTGAAGACCATTTTTTTAATTCTTTCTTACTGATTGACGTATTGTCATCATTGTTAAAAAGCCCTCCGCGTAATAGCCCGTATATGATACTAGGCGTCTCTAGTTCGTTCGTAAAATTTTTCCTATTATCGTTAAGTAATGTTATATATTCTTCTCTTTCTGATTCCTCGATGAAGTATTGCTCTGTATTTAAATATTCTATTTCAAAGAGATCGTCTGGTAATACTTGTTTAAGTTTTTCGCCGTCTTTGCTGTGAATATTTTTTCCTTCGTCAAGGTAATCTTTAAATAAATCAAATAGGCTGTCATGTTCTAGTTCACTTAGAAGGTTTTCGTATTCAGCAATAATTGTGTCATTAATGTTCAATTCTTTCATGATGAATGCGATAGCTTGCCAGATGGTAAAGGTTTTTTGAGTAACCCCGTTATCCTCAAAATTAAACCAATTTAGTTCTTTTAATGATATATAGTTTTTTTTGTGAATTTTTTTAGAATTTGTCATGGTAGGGTTGGCTTATATTTTCTATTTAATGGCTGAGTGTAGTTCTTGAAGGTTACTATAATTAATCTAGCCCGTCATGGGTATAATATTTTATAGCTCGACCTATATTAGCCATTCCAGGACTTCTATATGCGTTGCAGTAGTACAATAATCTGTGAAAACATAAATTACATGATGATAAGGGTGTTGCGGTTACTCCCTTTCTGGTTACTATTTAGGTCATAATTAAGGCATCTATTCCATGATGCCCTATGCTCCATCATCTCAATATAGGTACGTCCAAGCTCAGCTCCAATCGCTTGATGTGAAGGTAGGCCTGTAGATACTCCTCCAAAACTCCATCAGGGAAGCCCCCGAACTCAGAGTCCAGAATTTCGATAGCAATCATTTCGTAGTGCAAATAGCGTTGTTGAGGAACGGCATCCTCACCCAGAAGATCAGAAACGATTTCTTCCAGGCGAGCGCCAACCTCCGCCAAAGAGCGGATAGTCATAATGTAACTCCTAATATTTTATGGTGTGTTGAGTGAGGGTGGTTGTTGCTAGGGTTGGTTAGTGCGAACTTCGGGGTATAGGTTGAAATTACTACTTTCAGTAGGTTTTCATACTCGACATGAACTCAACTTAGGCTTTTATCTCGCGAGGTAGATCGCTTTCAGGAAGCCACCAAGCCTTTCGGCTACGGTGATGATGTAGTCTCCTGCTTTCATTTTGGCTTCCTCCTTTTGATGTAGTTGATTACTTTTTGTTTTATGACCGTACCTTGCCATTTCAGAAATCCAATGAAGGCTAGGAAAAGAATGGCTTGGACGGGGTACAAGTAGATGAGTAGTGCGCCAATGGCGATGAGAAAGGTGTGTTCCATGCCGACCAAAGCTATCAAGGCAGCAAGGGTTAGTAGGGTTAGCATAGCTTCCCCTTTGCTACGGTAGATGATGGTGACATTTTGGTGTTGCGACGAAGGCGGCTGATGATGGCCACTGAGAACTTGGCTCCTCTGGCTGTCGTCAATTCACGGTCATTGAGTGCGTTCGCTATGGCTTGGCAAGTGGTTAGCCCTTCTGTGTCCTCTAGGTGAGCAATCACTTTGAGAATTTTGGTTTGCCATTGCTGTTGCTTGCGAACTCTATGGGTATTGGCCGCAGAGACATCGCAATTGCGTTGTGCTTCCAATAGAGGGTTCCCCAAAACAACCCCCCGAGCCTTTGCTACCTGTAGGGCTTGCTTGGTGCGAACAGAAATCATCCTAGCTTCGTGTTCAGCCATTGCGGCCAAGATGTGGATAGTGAGCTGATCAATCTCAGGAAGATCACATAGCTTGAAGCGTATGCCTCGTTTTTGCAGGCTAGTGATGAAGTGGAGGTCGCGAGACAGGCGATCAAGTTTTGCTACTAGAACAGACGCATTAGCCAATTCGGCATAGTCAGTCGCTTTAGTGAACTCGGGTCTATCGGCACGTTTGCCGCTTTCTATTTCAACAAACTCATCAATGACTTCCCCTCCATATTGACTGAGGTATTCATCCACGGCTTGTCTTTGTGCATCCAGACCAAGACCTGATTGCCCTTGTTTTTGAGTGCTCACACGGTAGTAAGCAACATAGCGTTGTTTCATTTTGGTTCTCCATTGTGAAAGTGACGGGCACAGCAACGCATTGCCGTACCCGACGGATATTGCATTTCGCTAAACGTCCCTTTTGTGTAATGCAAAGTGCTGTTATGGGCGGAATGCCCTAGGTAGGATTAGTTGGCTTTGTTGCTAGTCTTAGAGGCTTTCGTAGGGGGACTTCATCTTGGCTATCATCTCTGCCCGTTTGGCGTCCTTGATTCGCTGTGATGCAGCCACATCATCCTCAAGATCAATCTTCTCTTTGATGAGCGTTTGCATGGCTTTTGTGAAAGACTTGGTATCACTCAGTGTGTGAGACAGAGGGTGCTTTGCGACGGGCAATAGTATTTCTTCAGCGCGCAATGCAGCAGCCAGAAAGCCGTGGTTGTTAGCGCCTTGTGATTGATAGAGGGGTTTGAGGATTGTTGCTTTGAAGGGGGAGTCGAAAGGTAGGCTCTTGATTATTTGGGTAATGGCTTCGAGGGCTATCCATTCATTGGAAAAGAAGCCTCCGCCAGTATTGGCAGTGACTCTTAGGTGAAGTGCTTTGCTGTTGTCGTAACCGACATGATAGGTGAGATCGCCTTTGGCTACTTTTGATAGCTTGGGGCAGTTTGCCTTTTTGATTATTTTGATTTGTTTCTTCATAGTGTTGCCTCTTAAGTTAATTAAAAAGTGTGGAGAGGCTTTCTCCATATAAGATACCCAGATTTGCGCGTGTATTGAGAACTGATAGATGGTGAAGCTGAAAAATGGCATAAATCCCCATAGTTAACGAGGCTTAAGGTTGGGTTTGGTGTGCGACAACGAAGATTAATTTAGCTGATTATTTGTTTGATATTATGAGGTTGGCCGTGTACAAAATACAGGCTAACCACCATTTTCTACTACAGACGTCTGGGTAAGCTGGAGATGATAGTTACTTAGGTTATTAGTTTTTTGTTTTTAAAAACCGACATGTTTTCGTCAATTAACTTTTTTCCCTTTGCTATATTATAAGAGGCATACCAATCCATAAGGCTATAAATAATGGTGTTTGATCTGCATATTCTATGGCTGAAATCTTCGTTATTTCCACAGTTTTCAAGAATGGTTAGTAGTTGAGGTGTGCTGATATATGAAACGTGATGAAATGGGCTGTGACTGTATTTTTCATCCGTTATAGAAATCTTGTTATGAATTCTTGTGAATTCAAGTATTGATTTGTTTATACTTTCTATTATGCCGCGTTCATCAGTTGTAGAATTTACTTCAATATTGTATAGCCCTGTTAACAAACTAGTTTTAATGCTGTCACATTGTAATGAGGCCATATCTTCAAAAGAGATAGCCAGTTTGAATACGTCGCGTTTTCCAATTAATATTTCCACTCCCTGTTTAGATGCTAGTTTTTTATCAGTAAGTAGAATTAATTCAGCGATCGATAATTGATTTATTGATTTCAAAAAGCTCAGTGTGGTGTCGGTCAATAAGCTTATTATATTCCCAGAGTATGATTCTTTAGTAAGCCCTTTTTTCTTTACCTCAACAAGATAAATAAATTCTTTTGTTTCGATTATGAAATCGCATTCGCCTTCGTGCCTTTTTGTTTGTATTTCTTTTCGTATGTATTCTGGGACTTTGTATTTAAAACTATGATGAAATACAATGTTTGAGTATAAAAACTTTTCTTTTATAAATTCTTCTAGTGCAAACCCAAACTTAAGTTCTGATCTTGGGTAATGTTTATTTGATATTTTCAGGAGGGCTCGAAATATAGCAATGTTGTAAGTTGTTATATTGGCTATTAAATACCCTTCTTTTGTTTTAATTAGAGGAGTCTCTTTTATGTTTGACTTATGTGCGTCGTAAGGAGTTATGTAGTCTTTGTTTATCAAGTTTGCTGAGGTTGATGTGTTATTCAATATTTTTATAAGTTCTTGTTTGCTAGCAATGTCCGTGCATAGAGCGACTAAGTCCTGCTCTGAGAAGTGGCCCGCTACGGATTTTATTCGGGTTAGTTCATTACCTATTCTCTGCAAAACAGCACATGTTTTCAATATTTCTTCAATGCAGTCGGAGGGTAATCCCTCAATAAGCTCAAATAACCGTGGAAACATCTCCTTCCCATGATTAGGGGACAGTTGTGGGATATAAAATACTTCTGGGTATAGTACCCATTCTCGTATTTTTCCCAAAATATTTTCGTGAGATACATGTATATTTGCCCACGGAGACATTTTGTCTATGTCGAGAATAGTTGCTAGATGCGTCGATAACTCCTGAATTTCATTTATGGCTTTTGCCGGATTTTTAAGTTTTGGTTTTGAGTCTGTGTATTTGCAAAATAAATTGAATACATATCCGTAGGGTGGGTGAGGTTCTTGTGGTTTTGGTAGGGTGTTTCTTGTTCTATATAAATAGAACCTCATGTCGTTAACTGAGAATTTTTCAGAAATTATTTGGTTGAAAATATTCAGCCCGTTGCTGCCAAGACTCGATACTCTGTAATCTATTGCAGTTGTAAGTCTCAGGAGTTCAGGGTCGTCTTCTTTGATTATTCCATCTACTGATTGTATGTTGAACCCGAGTTTTTTTAGGCTAAACATTGATTCAGCAATATGGGTATATTCTTCTGGTACTACATGGTTCGTTTTATTCTTTTGATGATTGTGGAGTAGTAGCGAAAGCCCTATAGCTTTTTCCCATTCACTGGCGTTAGAGAAGTTCAGTGTTTTTCCTTGTATAGCATCTCTAATTGTTCCAAACACCGACAGCGACTGCTGAATTTCATCTGAGTGGTGCGGGCTTAGCTTTTCTTCGATTGTGAGTTGTAATCTGGTGTTCTGAGAGTCAATCCCAATGCCTTCTTCATCGCTCAATATTTCTTGAATTTTTTGATATATGTTTTTGTAATCTGAAGGATCTGAGCCGAGTATGTGGTTTAGCCTAGGCTCGCAGTAATTTTTTTTTGCACTTAGAAATAATAAATAATACTGCCTTGTGTTTTCTCGCATTTCCATTCCTGTGGGAGCTAAATTCCGTAATCTTGAAGAGGCGCTTTTTATGGCTGCCAAATGTTCAACAACTTAACTGGGCTTACAGGAATTTGCAACGGGGGGAGGGGCTGGATAGTCATATCGTGACACGTATGAGTGGGTGTGAAGTTGTGGGCCTTCCCAAGCTCAACCTGGAGGCCTGACGACTATGAGTTGTTAAAGGATGATGTCTTCATTTTTGTATACTTAGACGAGATTTTCAGCTTATTTATTTTTGGTTTGTTCGTAATCTATTGATAGTTAAGGTAAAAAGTGTTCGTGGCCTTGGCCTGAGTAGTCTGTTCTGCCAAAAGCTTGTATAGAAAATAGCCTAGTTATTATTGAAATTGCCATTGTTTATCCTAGCTGAACTAATTAAAGCGCCTCACCTATCCCTAGCCACAACACTTCTTATATTTCTTACCACTGCCACAACTGCAAGGGTCATTGCGTGTAGGCGTCTTAGCAACTTTGACTACACTGGCCTTGTTCAGCTCTAAGGTCAGCTCGGCAATGGACTCAACGGCGTCCTCGCTGCTATCTATGGTAATGGTGGCGTGCAGCTCGAGTTCGGCTAACTGCGCTTCAATTTCTTGTT
>TARA_R110002096_G_scaffold211121_1_pt1 | contig 12835 bp, 13 predicted proteins | sample TARA_R110002096 | Tara Oceans TARA_R110002096 (sample SAMEA4397295) | marine metagenome | biome: Polar Biome; feature: [DCM] deep chlorophyll maximum layer (ENVO:01000326); material: water (ENVO:00002006), including particulate matter (ENVO:01000060) such as... | depth 35 m | reverse complement strand
TAAGCAATCTCCATTCCTGAGAAAAAAGCAGAAAGAATTAATGATACAATTATAATAATAACATAAATGCTCATTTAGTTTGAATTATCTTTATTTTCATATTTCTTTCTAAACTTTTGCCTAAAAAAATACATGAAAATAGCAAGACCAGCAAGTAATATAGATGTATAAACTACCTCGCCACTGCTAATATATTTTGAAATTGCATCATAAATAAATAATGCGGCAAAAACCAAGTATGCGTATTGAAAAATTTTAGAATATTTCATTTTAAATCTTTAAAAGACAAAGATAATTAAAATAGCAGCAAGAATTTTAATAAAAGAATTATTCGTCAAGTGTAATTATTCCTGTAACTTCTAAAACTTCGGCATTGGTGAATTTGGAATTAGAATCGAAACCATTTCCATGAATAAGATCTAAACCTGTTCTAAATGTTACTGGTTTATTTGTGTATAACCACTCTTTTTTTTGATCGTAGTATAATTGTTCTGCAAAAAGTGTATCGTTGGTTTGCGTAATAATTTTTACGTTACCCTGTAAATCGATTAAATTAGTTCTATCATAAGTTATAGCATAATCTGAAACTACTGTACTTTTTTTGTTTTCGTCATCAAATAAATACAAAGTAACGCCATTTGTAAATTCATAATAGGGGAAATCTCTATTTGAAAAATCTAGCATTTTGGCACTTAAAAGATTTGCGGTAACTCTTCCTGAATCGGTGTATTTCAAATTAATATGTTCAGCAATACCTATAGGCTCATTTTCTGATATGCCCATTTTTTGAACCTCATTGTAACTATTATTGCATGAAAAAAACATAGTCACAGTAAAAACTGTGACTATGTTTATCATATTATATATTTTATTTAATCTCATTTAAAAAATTAAGGCACTGTAACAGATGAACCTATCCAGCAACCAATTCTTATTGTTTGACCTGAATTTGCAGCAGTAAAAATATCTGCTTTAGTAGGTGCTTTTGCAGAATAGCTTTCAACAGATTGTGCCGATGCACTACTTAATGTAGGATCTACACGTGCAGCTTTTCTAGCTTCGTCTGCTGCTAACCAATATACCGCTCTTTTATTAAAGGTGGTATCTCCACAACTATTTGCACTAGATGCATACATCGCAGCAATAGCTAAATAAGGACGACCGTTTGATGGATTTAATGCTAATGCTTTTCTGTAATAGTTTCTAGCTGCACCATAATTACCTTTAGCTTTAAGCTTTGTAGCAACTCTGTAATAAAGTTTAGATTTTTTAAAACCATCTTTTTCTAAGCTAATAGCTTGTTCGTAAAAACCAATTGCTTCATTTGATTTTCCTTCTTTATCTTTCAAAATCCCTAAATAATATGCAGAATTTGCAGAAGGACTTATTTCATGATAAGCATTTACTAACTTAAAAAATAGTGGATCATCTGTACATTCTTTTTCAGACATTTTACCTGCTGCTCTTTGTAACCAAAGTGCACTGGTTTTATTGGCTTCAAAATCTTTAGTATAAAGCGGGATTAGGTTTTCACAATTAGCTCTATCACCTAACTTCTTATCAATTCCGTCAGATATTTGATCATATGCTTTTAAATAACTTTCATAAGACCTTTTATATTGCTTCTCTTTTTTAGTAAAAGTAGCACCAGTAGAATCTTTTGCAATAAGCTCATTAAGCTTTAATGAATAGTTTTCAACTTCATCTTCAATTTTTTCTACAACATCATCATACTTATTAAATAATTGTGAATCTGTTTTTAGCTTTTTATCAAACAAATCTACCATTAAAGAAAAATAGGTATATAAGCTTTTAGGATTTGTAAATGTATCTTTATCAAGCTTATATGCCGCATCGAAAAAATCGTATATCTCTTCAGTGCTTTTATGCATAATATATTTATTATCATACATTAATTGACAAGCTCGTGCGGCATATTCACCTTTAGGTGTTTTGCTAGCAAAATGTTCTGATCTTTGTTCCCAAAGCTTTATTAAATCGTTTAAAAACGCTTCTTTCTCTGCACCAGTTGCCTTATCAGCTTTATGCTCCAAAATCTTTTCCCCATCAACATAAATGGCGATATTAAATTTTGGGCATTTGTTTCTTACTTCCATCCATGGCTCATAAGCAGCGTCGTAATTTTTTGCCTTTACATATTCATGGAATATAGAAAGTTTAGCCATACACTCTTCATCTTGCTGTGCAAAGCCAAAGTTTAATCCTAAAAATAATAATGCCAATAATGTAATTTTTGCTTTCATAATGATAATTTTAAGCTGTTAGTCATATTTCCTTTTTTGGAACCATCTATCGTTCAAAGATAAACTTAATTGGAAATTAATAAAATTCTCTTGTATTAAATTACTATTTGTTGTTCCACGTTTTCCAATCTCGAAACCTAAATTTGCATTAGATATTCCGTTTCCTACTGGTAAACCTATTCCAAAAGATATGCCAAACTCGTTTATAGATAGATTATTTATATTTAATCCTGTTTTTTCATAACGTAAACCTGCTCTGTAAACTGCACGTTTAAAATAGCTAGAAAAAGAATTATACTGTGGAATGTAAAAACCTCCTAAAGAAAAGGTAGTAGCATCTTCATATAAAGTTGTAGTGCTACTATACAAAACATTAGAAAAATTACTTGTTTTTTGTGACGTAAATTCTGCTCCTGCAAACCATTTTCTGGGTTGCCCAACACCAGCACCAATTGAAAACTTAGCAGGGATAATCAAATCTGTTTCTGCTAAGCCCAAAGCTTCTAGATTGACCTGTATTTGTTGATTAAAAAGGGGATTTAATGTTATGGTTGTAAATGATCTTTCGTTTTTAGATGTTAAATTACTTTCAGGTGTAAAAGTCGCTGCTGAAACAAACTCGAATTTTTCGTTTAGCATCGTTTTATAAGAGAGGCCTAAATTAATATTTAGCCCACTTAAATCGGATCTATTATTTTCTTGAGATTGACTTTGTACTGGCACACCATCACCATCGTAAACAAATTCTATAGTACTGTTTTGAATATTCCCAAAGTTATAATGTGCATCAACACCAATACTTAATTCGTCTGTAATTTGATATCCTAAACCAAAAAATGCTTTGTTTACACCTCCTAAACCATTAAATCTATTGGAAATATTACCATTATTATCTAAAGATTCTAACTTATAACCCACAGAAGTAAATGGTAAAATACCAAAGCCTAGACCAAATTTACCCATTGGAACCGATAATGCTAAATAGTTAAATGTTGAAGATGAAGCGTTTTCACTACTAGTATTCGTCTTTAAATCTATACTTGAATACGATCCTCCAACGGTAAACTTAACTGGTCTACTTTCGTTGTTATAAGCTTCTATATTTTTTCCTGCGTAACCTGCTGGATTTCGCAAATTAATATGAATACTATCCATATAAATACTTAAACCGCCCATACTTCTATTTTCAACAGTCCCTTTAAATTTCAGGCTACCAATTCCGTAAAATGAATATGGTGAGACCGTACCCTCTTGTGCATAACCTTGAATTGCGAAAAAAGCTATAAAAACTATTACAAGTTTTTTTATCATGAGTTTGTATTAAATTGCAAAATATAGTTTAGTCCCTCTAAAAGAAAATTAGAGTTGGCAAATATGCTACTTTTTAATTGTTTAGACAAGAAATTAGCATCACCGCCTGTTAAAATAACTGTTAAATCTGAATATTTTTCTTTATATTCTCTAATTGCACCATCTATTTCATTTAAAACACCATTTACTACACCAGAGTGTATGGAATCTTTGGTAGAGTTTCCTGTAATATTCTGAGGTACTTTTGTATCTAATAACGGTAAATTTGCCGTTAAATTATTTAACGATTTATAACGCATTCTTAAACCTGGTGAAATAGCCCCTCCGATGTATTCATTTTTAGTGTTTACAAAATCGTAAGTAATACAAGTTCCTGCATCAATAATAAGCACATTGTTTTCAGAATATTGATAAACTGATGCACTAACTAAAGCTATTCTATCTACGCCAAGTGTTTTAGGCGTTTTATAAAGGTTATAAAAAGGTAATTTAGTTTTAGAATCTAGAACTAACAAATTAAAAAACTCACCAATAACTTTAATATCGCTTTCTTTTAATTTTCCTACTGATGAGATAATAACGCTATCAATTAATTTATACTTCTCTTTAATTTTACTTATAGAATCTAGTATTGATTTAGTTTCAACAACTTCTTTGTGCTTAATAGTATTGTTTTTAAAAACAGCAAGTTTAACAAAGGAATTCCCAACATCTACAATTAAGTTCATACAATTTACCAAAAGTTGTAAATTTATAAAACCATATAGAATATATATTCCTATTTAACATAATTTGTTAATAAACAACTGCGTAAAAGTCTGTTAAAAATAAAAGTAGCATTAATCACTATTTTCTATAATTTATTTTGGCGAATAACAAAAATGAGTATATATTTGCAACCGCTTTGGCGAGGTACCTTAGCTCAGTTGGTAGAGCAAAGGACTGAAAATCCTTGTGTCCCTGGTTCGATTCCTGGAGGTACCACTTTTAAAGTTTAGAAACCCTTGATTATCTGATGATTTTCAAGGGTTTTTAAGTTTCTACTCTAAAATATGATTTTGAATGTTATCCCAAGTCAATGGCGGTAAGACTTCCCGTGATTCACTTTTTCATTTAAGATAATAACTTCCTGAATATCTAAATTACTATTAGAAGCTCCCAATTTATCTAGAGATGCTTCATTTATAACAACAATTATACTATTTAAAAGTAATGGCCTAGTATATATCACTTATTTTGAAGGTATAAATAGAGACCAAAAAAAAATTAAAATAAAAAAGTGACTTTTTATAAAAGTTACCGTCACATAAATATAACTAATAATTAAACCGTTGAAAACTCAAGATAGTTTCCATCATTTAACAGATGAGGAACTTGTAGAAGAAATAATTAAAACTAAAAACGATATTCTCTTTGGGATCTTGTATGAAAGATTCTCACACATTGTTTACAACAAATGTTATGGGTTTACTAAAACAAAAGCTGAAGCTCAAGACTTGGCTCAAGATGTTTTTGTGAAACTTTATCAAAAACTAAAAACTTTTAAAGGACGATCAAAATTTTCAACATGGATGTATTCTTTCACCTATAATATGTGTGTAGATTATGTAAATAAACATGTTTTGAAAACGGTTAGTTCTGAGTATTTAGAGTTAGAAGATTTAAATCATCTACAAATAGAAACGGAAGACTATTCTTTATTTCAATTAAGAGAAGACACATTAAAGAAGGCTTTGGAAATTATAACTCCTGAAGATAAAATGATGCTACTATTAAAATATCAAGATGATTTTTCGATTAAAGATATTATGATGGTTTTGGAAATAAGTGAAAGTGCAGTAAAGATGAGACTAAAAAGAGCTAAAGCAAGAATAATAGAGGCCTACAATAATTTAACTTAATACCTATGAAAAAGGAAAATCCGTTTAAAAAAATAGCACTTCCTCCTCAAGAAGTGCCTAAAGAATTAAAAACTAGAGTCATGTCTGATGTCGCTAGAATTAAGCTCTTTGAAGATATAACAAATTTGTTCACATCAAATTACCCAAATGCAGCAAAAGCATTTTTTGAAAAAAAGAAAAAACGTTAACTAACTAATTTAAATTTAATAAAATGGAAACTATTACCAATATTAAAGATTTGACAGTAGAATCATTAAACCAAATGGCTCTTAACATAGCTGAATTTGCACCTAAAGTATTATTTGCAATACTAATACTAATAATAGGCTGGTTTATTACCAAAGTAGTAGCATTTGTACTAAAACGTACTTTAAAGTTTGCTAAAGCAGACAAATTAACGGATATAATAAATGAAAGAAACCTATTTGGAAAAACCGATTTAAAGTTCAATGTAACAAGTGTTATTGTGGGTTTTGTAAAGTGGGTCTTGTTTTTAGTTTTTCTAATTATTGCTTCAGATGTCATGAATTGGGAGATTGTTTCAATAGAAATTGGAAATCTACTTCGTTACTTACCAAGATTATTTAGTGCCATAGCTTTATTTATGATTGGTTTATACATCGCTAATTTTATCAAAAAAGCGGTTAGAGGTTTGTTTGAATCTTTCGATCTGCATGGAGAAAGTGTTATAAGTAGTTTAGTATTTTATGTAATTATAGTGACCATAACGATAACTGCTTTAAATCAAGCAGGCATTAATACAGACATTATTACAAACAATCTAACAATTATTTTAGCCGGAATATTAGCGACTATTGTAATAGGGTTTGGTTTGGGCTCCAGAAATGTAATTAATAGCTTACTATTTTCTTTTTATTCCAAAAAAAACTTTGAAGTAGGCCAAAATATTGCTATTGATAATGTATCTGGTGAAATAATTTCGATAGATAATATTTGTATTAGTGTTAAAGTAGCAAATGGAGATATTGTCGTAATTCCAATAAAAGAACTAGTTGATACTAGAGTAACCAAAAAAGCATAATAACCTTAAGTAAACGATGGAATTACAAAAAAACGAAAACTTTAAACAAAAGTAAGTTGTTGATTAATAGCACGTAATATCCATAGTTATGATAGCGATTATTTGAAGCTGAAAATAAAGAACCTTTAGATTAGGTATAGAATAATCGCTTCTTTTTAAAACAAAAAATAACAAATAAAAAACAATTAAATGAAGACAGTAAAAAGAGTAATAACATTATTAACGTTAATTTTATTTTCTACGCTGGTATTTGCGCAGAAAAAACAAAAAATTAAAGGAGATAAAGCTGTAGTAACAACTACTCACGTAATAGAAAGAGGGTTTAACGCTATAGAAATAGATGATGCGTTAGAAGTAACCTTAAAACAAAGTGACATTAATAGTTATGTGTTAACCACCGATAAAAATTTGCAGAGCATTATTCAATTTACAGTAAATGATAGTGTACTTAAAATATATACTACCAACAAAATTACAAGTAGTAAAAAATTAGAGATTAACCTAAGCTTTGTAAATCTTGAGCACATTACACTTAAAAACGATGCAAGGATAAAAGGTGAAGGGCGTTTTGAATCTAACGTAATGTATATCAATGCCTATAACTCAAGTAAATTTGACCTTGATGTAAATGCAGAAGAAATCATTGTTTCCATGCAACGTAACACAGGTGGAAAACTAAAAACACGCGCAACTAATATGACTATTGTAATGACGGATAGAACCGATCTTGACGCAAGTGTTGTTGCAGAAAAAACAACAGTTACTTTAACAAAATCTGCACAACTAGATTTATCAGGTGATAGCAATATGGTGGCATTCAATTTAAAAGATACATCTGAGCTAGATGCCAGAAAAATGAAAGCATCATCTGCAGACCTTTATACATCAAATAAAACGGACGTTTATGTGTATGCAAGTAAAAATTTAGAGCTATATGCCCAGGGAAATAGTAATATCTATGTATATGGTGATCCAAAAATTGAAATAAAAGGATTGACGGATAAATCTAAAATTATAAAAAAATAAAACTTACATTCATAATAATATTAAACTGATTAAAAATGAAACTTAAAATCGTTTTAGCAATCCTATTCGCTATTGTTATTGTAGTGTTTTCTCTTCAAAATTCTGAAGTCACAGATGTTAAATTTCTGTTTTGGAAGTTATCAATATCTAGAGTTCTTATCATCTTAGGCAGTTTTGCCTTCGGTGTTTTGGTTGGTATATTAGTTTCTATGAAAAAGCCCCTTATTAAAAGAAATAAAGAATAAAAAAACTTAAAATGGCGAAAATCTTATCAGTTAGCTTACTTTCTATACCAGAAGTAATTGTATTTAATGACAACGATAATGACTTTACTGTTATTGTTGAAGTTGAGTTTCATGATTTAGATATTCAACTCAATATGGAATATTGTTTACATCTATTTCTTTATGATATTCATGGAACTGTTGATGCGCCATTAGTTCTACCAAATTGGGATGAAAGTAAGGTGCTTTCAATTTCACTAGATAGGAAAGATGAATATTTAGGTTCAGCAACCAAAAAAATTCATGCCAAAGAAAAGCATGAAACGCTAAAAATACCTATGAGGTTAAAACTAGGTAAGCAAACACATATGACTTCGTATTATTCTAAAAAACTTGAGGTTTTTGCAACTATAGCACCTGCTATTGGCAGAGCTTCAAAATGGTCGTTACCTTTTGAATCGCGTATTGAATTTTAATTCACTAAATTTAAAAATTAATTTTTTATAATTCACAATAATTAATCTAACTTCCATTACATGAATCCAGTAAATACTGCGGATATTCACGATAACATATTAGTAGCATTTGAAGAGCGTCTAAATAATTATATTAAGACGTTAAATGCTGTTAGCGATAGACTAGAACTTAAAGCATGTATTTCTTTTGAATTTAAGAATCTTATAGAACCCTTTGTTTTGCTTGGAAATCATACTAGCGAGGTTTCTGTTAAGCCTAAGGATACGTATTTAGTTAATTATATCCTGTCTGAAGATTTTAAAATAGTTATGCTTTTACATCGAGATGTCTTCTTAGAACTAAATAAGGCTTCTATTTGCAAGCAAGAAAATACATTGAGTGATATTCAGATTATTAATCATTTTTCAGGTTCTAAAGAAATACTAATAAAGAAATTAGAGGATTTTAAAAACCTTATTGTCTCGGAAAGAAATAAAACTGCAGATGATAAAAGTGTGTTAAAACGAATTTCATTAAAGATTTCTCATCAAACAAATCCATGGAATATTTATAAATCTCAGTTTGAAACTATAATTAGCCAGATAGCAACCATTGATAAGCAAAAAGTACTGGCTTTCGCTTCAATTGCAACATTTAATAAGCTAAAAGAGGTAGTGATTGACTTAACCCACAAACATAAAGCTATGGTTGGTAAGATTAGCGATAATATAAATCACATTTCAAGAAATACTAAAGAAGACAAAGGTTATAATGAACTTTTAGATTATGCAGAAGAACAGCTGGCTCAACAATCTATTGTTGAAAATAAACACTTTTCGTTTTCTGAAACTGTAAATGACCATATCAACCAACTTCAAAAAATTGAAATTCCAGTAGGTTCTATAAATGGCTTGTTAACCATTAGGGATGTAGATCTTAAAAAGAGAACTCAAAAATGGTTTGACTACCAGATACTACCTGAGTTTATGGATTTAATTGGTTTAGAAACTAATTTGATTAATAAATACAGTCTCTCGCTCATTAATCTTAAAAATAGTTTACAACTTGCAAAGGACAAACTTGATGTTACAAAGTTTAATAGTGCCATAAGTACTTTATCTCACTTAGAAGATGATATAAAAGAGATTAAAACAAAAGGCGAGGCTATCTCTAATTCGCTTAAAGACAAAGTTAATAATGAATTGTTAATCAGTAATCTTATTAAGGGCAAGCACTTTCTTGATGTTACTTTAAATTCTTCACTAAATGTTGAGGGCAGTACTTTTATAAAGAATATTAAAGCGAAAGTTCAGAAAGGAACATCATACTTTAATTCTCAATATAAAAAATCTTTACATTATGAATCTTTGTCTAACATAGAATTATCTACGCAATGTATAGCGCATAGAATGTATCAAGATGAAAACACACATTATGATTCATTATTTTTAAACAAACAATTTATTGGAGATCTATTTCTTGTTCCTCGAAAAAGTCAAGAAACTAAACTAAAACAAATTGTAGGGCAATGGAATCAAGGGTTCAATAAATCAGTATTAGTTTCGGGTGATAGATTGAGCGGTAGAAGTACATTTTTAGATTATTCGGCAAAGAAGTTGTTTGGAAAGGATATTGTAACTCTTAGTCCAAATAGTGATGCAACTATTGATGGTAGAAAGTTTAAGACTTCTTCTGACTTAAAAGAGGCGCTTCAATATGTGAAAAACAATAACATCCAAAGTACTAGACCAATTATTCTTATTGATGATTTAGAGTTATGGCGTGATGCTAAACATAGCTTACTTCATAACATAAGAGCTTTAATAAACTTTATTGAAACTGAATCTGACGACGCTTTTGTTATGGCTTCAACAACCAATATGATGGTTAATCATTTAAGCAATCGTCTAAATTTTTCTAATGCCTTTAGCCATATAATCAATGTAAATGAAGCAGATGAAGATGAAATAGTAGATGCTATCCTATTACGTCATGGTGCAGCACACAGAGATTTGATTACTGAAAATTTAGAAGTCCTTTCAAACAAAAAGCTACGAACGCTTGCTCATAAATTATCAAAACAAAACGTTTATAATTTTGGTAATACACTTCAATCTTGGACATATAGCACGTTTGTTCAAGACAATGAAAAAGTGGTTTTTAAAAATTCTTATTACGAGTTTTTAAATTTCTTTACAGCCCAAGAAGTTATTATACTAAAGCAAGCTTTAATGTTTAATTATATTTCAGAATATAGCATCAAGAATTTTACAACCACATCCTTTGATACTGAGTTTAAATCTGCATTGAGACGCTTAATGAACACGAAAGTACTTATGCGGAATATTAATGGCAATTTATATATAAACCCAGTTGTTATTAATGATGTAACAAAAATTATAAACAACAAAACTAATATTTAATTTATGGAAGCTAATATCTCTTGGTTTAACTTCTTTACCATTATAGCTATATTAATAGGAATCTATATTCTACTAAGAATGGTACTACGATTTCTACCCCAGGTTTTCAAAAGAAAGTCGATAATTAATAAATCTATGTTAGTTATAAATAAAACTATTGAAGTTTATAAACCGCTTGCAATTTTGATTGTTCTATTGAGCTTTGTGAGTATTAATTACAAAGTTCACGGTGTTTTATTTTTACTATTCTTAATCGTTACATTTTCGCATATAAAACGTTATATATATGGTGTTTTATTCAAAATAAATCCTTTGGTAAATATTGGATCCAATATATCAACTGGCAAATTTAAGGGGCATATAAGTAAGTTTCTGTTTTTTGGGCTTGTTATAAATGAAGACGATGGAAATAGATTTATTAATTACTCTTATATAGATAAAAATGGGTTTAGTATTAATCAAAATGACAATACTTCCCTTAAAAGAACTATTTACATTTATGACCAAGAAAAAATCGCACCAATTCTAGATCTTCTTTTTGAGAATCCAAATATAGATTTTAACAACAAACCAATAATTAAAAAGATTCCTAACGAAAAAACACTTCAACTTCAAATTGCTTTGGAAAATGGAGCAAAAATGGAAGCTCTAATTGAATATTTAAATCAAAATAATATTAAAACTAGCTTAGCTAAAAATTAAAGCATATGGAAATTTTATCCTCTTACAACCTCATTATTGAAGTTTCACTTATCATCATTATTTCTTTTATTTTCAATGGAATCTCAAAGAAAACTAATGTCCCAGCGGTATTAATGCTTATAGTTTTGGGTGTTGGTCTACAATATGCTTTAAATTATTTTACAACCGATAAACTTAACTTCCTTCCAATGCTAGAAGTTTTAGGTATCGTTGGTCTTATAATGATAGTATTAGAAGCTGCGCTAGAATTAGAATTAAAGCGAGAAAAACTCATGCCAATTTTAAAATCTATGGCTATAGCATTAATTGGATTAATAGCATCAGCATGGGTAGCTGCTTTGATTTTATATGAGTTCATACCAGAAATGACCATGCAATCCGCTTGGCTCTATGCCACACCTTTGTCTATACTATCAAGTGCCATTATTATTCCTAGTGTAAGCGTTTTAAATGTTAACAAAAAAGAGTTCCACATTTATGAAAGCACCTTTTCAGACATCATGGGTATTATGATGTTTTATTTCTTGATTGGTAAATTAAATCCTGCTGAAGATTCAGGTGTTGTTGGATTCACAGGTAATATTTTACTAACTATTATAATTTCTTTAATAGCAAGTTATGCCATAATTATAATCTTTCAAAAAATAAAAAGTCAAGCAAAACTGTTTTTATTGATTGCTGTACTATTACTACTTTATGCACTTGGTAAGAAATTACATTTATCATCACTTATTATCATTCTTATTTTTGGATTGGTTATCGCTAATATGAAACTCTTTTTTAAAGGAAAATTAGCTAAATATTTAGAGTTTAAAAAAGCACATCAAATCTATCATGAACTCCATATTATAACTTTAGAAACGGCATTTGTTGTACGGACATTCTTTTTTGTCATCTTTGGTTTAACTATCGCCATCACTTCCCTTTTCAATTTAAATGTTGCCATAATTAGTCTACTAATTATAGCCTCAATCTATATCATCAGATTTATTTTGCTACAAATCTTCGTTGGAACTGATATATTACCACAGTTATTTATTGCACCTCGTGGATTAATTACAGTACTCCTCTTTTACGCTATTCCAGAAGAAGCACTGATTTCCACTTTTGAACCAGGCATTCTTTTATTTGTAATTATCGGGACAAGCTTAATAATGACTGGTGCGATGATTTTTGATAAGAAAAGAAGTTCTAAGGCAACTGAAATTGCGAATTCGAAACAAGTAGGAAGTGTAAAATGGAAAGCACCTACAATTGAAGATACTAAAGTATAAGAGTCATTTTAATAATACTTGAGAAACGATGAGTTACAATTTTTAACATTAAACTCTACATCTAAATATCGATAAAAATTCATTGCTAATTCTAATATTTGAACAAAAATTCATATCTAGAATCAAGATTACTCCCATATACGTTATATTAATTTCTAAAACCAAAGTTAATTAATAATATTTTTTTCTGCTTCAGTTTAAAGCAAAAAAAA
>TARA_R110002096_G_scaffold6305_8_pt1 | contig 12836 bp, 6 predicted proteins | sample TARA_R110002096 | Tara Oceans TARA_R110002096 (sample SAMEA4397295) | marine metagenome | biome: Polar Biome; feature: [DCM] deep chlorophyll maximum layer (ENVO:01000326); material: water (ENVO:00002006), including particulate matter (ENVO:01000060) such as... | depth 35 m | reverse complement strand
TTCGTGCCATCGCGATGGTGCCACGGATGTTGCTCAAGCCATTGCCTGACTCGTTGGGCACCGTCTCGTCAGGCTCCTTGGGTTTGAAGCCAGGCGTATAGCCACCGCCCTGGGCCATGAAGCCCGGGATAATGCGATGGAATATGGTGCCGTCATAGAATCCTGAATCAACGAGTTTCAGGAAATTTGCGACCGTTAACGGTGCTGCCCGGCCATCAAGTTCCAGCTTGAACGTGCCCAGCGTGGTGTCCACCTGGATGTGCGGGTGCGCGGGCACCTTGTCGGCGGCACAGGCGATGGCGCAGGACACCGTCAGCAACAAGGCAGCAAGGATTTTCTTCATCAACAGTCCTGTGTTCGATAGTGACATGGAAACGGCAATATACCTGAGCCCGAAAGACGCGGCCATGCTGGCGGCTATGAGCAGATAATCGCTTGATCGCCGGGCTAGGCAGCCGTATGATCGCACCCCGCGTGAGTTCCGGACCGATAAATCCGGGGTTTCGCGGCGGAAAACTGGCATCGGGGCATGGCGCAGTCTGGTAGCGCATCTGCTTTGGGAGCAGAGGGTCGGGAGTTCGAATCTCTCTGCCCCGACCAGCCGGTTTCCCACTCTGGCAGAACGGCCGTAGCTATGCGCCCGTAGCTCAACCGGATAGAGCATCGGCCTTCTAAGCCGAATGTTGCAGGTTCGAGTCCTGCCGGGCGCGCCATTTCGGCGTAGAGTAGAATATTGGAAAGTACAGTGGTGGGCGTAGCTCAGTTGGTAGAGCCCCGGGTTGTGATCCCGGTCGTCGTGGGTTCGAGTCCCATCGTCCACCCCATTTCAAAAATGTGGGCCTTTAGCTCAGTTGGTAGAGCAGGAGACTCTTAATCTCTTGGTCCGGGGTTCGAGCCCCCGAGGGCCCACCACTTTCCACCGACTTAAGGGTATTGGTCGCTATTCGGCGAGGAAGCCAGTGAATCAGATCGAGACACTCGCCAAGCCGTCGGTGCATCCGAGTTTGATGTCGGTTGCGAGCAGGGGCGGGGCACACTGATAAGCGGGCCGTTGGGGCACAGTGTCACAGGTGTCGATCAGTCGCCTACAGGAACCCAGCAACTTCGGAAAGACGCATCAGTGTCTGCATTTCAGCCATAGTCTTGTTGGCCTCATGGCCCACAGTTGCCTACAAAAATTTGACGCAATGCACAAGGTAGGGCATTTTCAAGCACTATCCGAATTGTTATGCCTGCGAGTTATTCGCGCTGGTTGGACGAAAGTTAAGTCCCCGTGGGAGTCTGCATGTCGGCTGTTTCAAACAGTGAGATAGCGATACAAATTGCTAACGGTAACGAAGGCGTGACCGTTGAATCCCTCTATCGCCAGCATTCGGCAGAAATTCGACAATACATTGCCAAGACATTTGGCTCGGGTCCACCCGATCCCGAAGACGTTGCCCAAGCGACTTTCGCGAAGGTTGCCGCCGTTAATGATTTGAGCGAGCTTCGAAACCCCCGAGCCTTTCTGTACCGCGTCGCTCACAATATTGCGGTGTCAAACTACCGGCGCAACTCAACACAGAAGAAGTACGTAGATTCTCTGGATTCTGCGGATGACACGCAAGTTTCGGATGATTTGCACCCCGAGCGCGTCACATTGGCGAGGGAGCGCTTGGCTCTTCTCGACGCAGCATATCGGGAGCTACCCGTGCTGCAGCAGGAATTAATGGTGATGCACAGACTGCACAACCTCAGTTATGCCGAGATAGCGCGACGCAAGTCGATGTCCCAAACCGAGGTGAAAAGGCAGGTGGCGAGTGCAGTTGCCGGGTGCCAGGAATATCTGGATCGTGCCTTCGAGACGCGCTGCGGCCACGAGGACGGTAACCAATGAACAGGTCGAGGACAAAAAGTTCTATTCGAGACGAGGCTAGCTACTGGGTCATACATATGTCATCCGACGATGCAACCGACGATGACCACGAGCAGTTCAAGACTTGGCTTGCGGCAGATCCGTTGCATGAATCAAGTTACCGTGCGGCTGAAAGTGTGTTTAACGACTTCACCGAATTGAAGCATCTGCGCCAAGAGCGGCCATTGGAGTCCAATTCGACACCAATGCCTGATCGAGTTGCGGCGGTGGAGGGAAGCAAGCCGCAGCCGTATCCAGCACTGACGCGGCGGACTGTGTCTTTAGCGTCGGCAATTGCTGCATCGGTCATCGTTGCCGCCGCCGTAGGCTGGTTGCTGGTGTCAGACCGGCTGGCGATCTCACCTCAGCGTTATGAGACAGCGCTGGCAGAAACCCGAGCGGTCAGTTTGCCGGACGGCAGTGTCGTGACGTTGAGCGGCAAGACGGTCATCAATGTGGCGTTCGACAAAAGTGCACGTTCGGTTTCCTTGCAATCGGGCCAGGCGTTTTTTGAAGTGGCGCATAATGAAAGGCTCCCGTTTGTCGTGACAGCGGGAGAGGCAATCGTCCATGTCGTCGGAACCAAGTTCGATGTACGCATAGGTCCTGAGGCCGTTGGCATTAGCGTATTGGAAGGCAAAGTCCGGGTAGCAAGCGCCAGCGAAAACAAGTTCGCGCCAGTTGCAGACGGTGCCGTTGACGATACAAAGGTGCTAATAGCGGGGCAGAAGATATCAGCTCAGAATTCCGGCGATCTGACGCCGATTCAGCCGGTATCAGTGGACAAGCCAGGCGCCTGGCGAGACGGCATGCTTATTTACGAAGACGCAAAGTTGCTCGATCTGGTCGCTGACGTCAATCGATACTATTCAGGCGGTATCGAATTTGCAGACAACGATATATCCGACTTGCGAGTCACTGCAGCGTTTCGTCCCAATCAGATTGATCAAATGTTGCAAACGCTTACGCGTGCCTATCCATTGCAAGCCCGCCACGATGGTAGCGGGCGTATCGTTTTAGGCCGCCCAGCGGAGCAGCGTTAGGTTTTCTCCCGCCTTTGGCGGGGCTGTGCTGCAGCTCCTGCGGCGTGATCGTTTTCGAACTCCCCCCGGCAACGGCCGGCCAAGAATACAACTCCGATTTCTTGGACGATCCGTCCGCGCATCGCGTCCAGTATTTTGACAGTTCCAAATTCTTGAAGTCATCATGCAGGAAGCAACTTGAGCGATCGTTCCGGATACAACCCGTCCAGCAACGGACTGAATAGCAGCGCTCGACGAAAAAATCGCGCCCGGTCCAATGCGTTCGTGCGGTTCCTGAAGTATCCGCTGACTTTGGGCGAGCCTGTTTCCGATAAGGAAGGGCATCGCCATATCAAAGTTGACCCAAAGGACTACAAGCTCAACTTACTGTTGTTTAGACGAATTTGGCGTGTCGCGAAACCGTATTGGACTCGGCGTGGGGCCTGGGTTTCATGGGTAACCTACGCTTTTCTCCTGGCTACAGTGGTCGTTAGTACGGCAATTTGGGCGTATAGCACAGAACTTCTGAAAGACCTTACCAACTCGATAATCGACAAAAGGCAAGAAGATTTTCGCACTTTGCTAGTCACCTACGCACTGTATCTTGTCGCAGTGTTCGTGTTTTTCAGGGCAGTCAGTCTCACGTCGAACGTTTTTCGTCTGCATTGGCGCAAGTGGCTCACGCGGTATCTGGTCGACCGATTCCTGGATCGGCGTACCTATTATGATATCGGGCTGAAGGAAGATCTGGATAATCCGGACCAGCGGATCCAGGAGGAGGTGGAGCCGTTTGTCAGTATGATCGCTATGTTGCCGGACAGGTTATTTCGGCACGTTTTATACATAGCGGCCGGCGGGATGATCGTAGTGACGATTGCACCAAGTATTCTGGTGTTTGTCATCATATACAGTATCGTTTATTCGATCGTTAACTACTTCCTGTATGTTCCGACAATCAAGCAGCAATACGATCATACGGTCGCCGAGGCCGATCTGCGGTACGGCATATTGCACGTTCGCGATAATGCGGAATCTGTCGCTTTCTACAACGGAGAGTATGCCGAGTCGGAGCAAATCGACTCACGCCTGTTGATGGCTGTCAAACGGCAAGCAAAGATATTCTACTACGACGTCTTTGTATCTGTCGTCAACCGGGCCTTCACAATTTCCTGGGAGTTGTTCCCGTACATCCTCCTGGTGCCATTGTTCTTTGCAGGTGAATTTGAATACGGCGCCATTGCTCAAGCGACCGCAGCCGCCACAACAATGTCAAATGCACTAAGACAGTTGCTGATTTTTGTACCGATGATTGCAGCTGCTGCGCCAAAAGCCGTGCGCCTGTGCCATATTATTGAACGATTCGATGAGCTGGATAGCGGACATTCTGACCCTGATATCCCCAGGATCGACGTCGTGCAAGGTGATCGCATCAAGCTTGAAAACGTAACTATGGAAACACCCGGCGGGGAGATACTACTGGTCCGGGACCTTTCTCTTGAGCTGGCGAATGGAGAAAGGGTTGTCATTGTCGGCCAAACAGGCACCGGAAAAAGCTCGCTGCTTCGCGCAATGGCGGGGCTCTGGCGGCGCGGCAGCGGTACGTTAACTATGCCGCCATCCGAGCAAATGCTGTTCCTGCCGCAGCGCCCGTACATGATTCTGGGCACCCTGCGCGACCAGTTGCTGTATCCGCATGGTGACGAATTGAAGGTCGAAGATAACACTCTACGCGAGGCTCTTGAGCGTGCAGCATTGCCGGATCTGTTGGACAAGCACGGGGGGCTTGATTCGTCACGCGACTGGGGCAAGGTACTGTCGCTGGGCGAACAGCAGCGAATAGGATTCGCGCGAATTCTTATCGCCAAACCGGAATTCGTGTTTCTCGACGAGGCGACAAGTGCGGTCGATCCGGAGACTGAGGCAACTTTGTACAAGCTGTTGGTAGAGACCGGAGCGACGATCGTAAGCGTCGCCCATCGCCCTGCGGCATGGGGCTTTCACGACAAGATGCTATCAATGATTCCGGACGGTAGTTGGAATCTGGAAGCGATTCAGAACGGCGTACAGCTTCCCTGACCGACGTTTTTGGACGAACCGCTGACCCGGTACGTCTCAGAGTTAAAGAGCGAGACAACTACGCCTTCGCTCTCGCAATCAGGAACTGATACCTGAGCCGTTAATAAAAGGGGAATGCCCTCATGTTCAAGAAGTTTATTGCGTCTTGTCTGACGAATGTCCTTGTTGCAACACTGGCAACACTTCCGCTGGCTATGGCAAGCGCCGACGAAGAGACGCGCGAGTTTGATATCAAAGAGCGCAGCCTTTCCGAGGCTCTTATCGAATTTTCCGAACAGAGCGACATGGTAATTGTCGTTCCATCCTCGGTAACCGAGAACAGAGTTGCGTCGGCGACTAAGGGAAAAATGACACCTGACGACGCGATCGAATCGTTGCTGGAAGGTACGGGGCTCGAATACTCGCGAGACGAGAGTGGTGTGACGATACGTGAGTCGGATGCCGAAGACGCTAATTTGGAAGGTAATACGGAAGCGGATGGCGAGCCGATCGCAATGCTCATGTTTACGGATGCTCAGGATGATACGTTTGGAGGTGGTGGGGCCTCGTCGTCGATGCCGCGAGCAGCTGCAAATGTCGAAGTATCTGGCACCGTAACCGATCGCCGGACAGGGGCAGGGCTGAAGGGTGCTCGTGTTGAAGTCATTGAAACGGGTCAGACGGCGACTACGGACGACCTCGGCAGGTTCCGTTTTCCGAGCGTGTCTGCGGGAGAAAAATCCGTTCGCGTTTCCTACCTCGGGTACAGCAATCTCGTCAAGATATTCGAACTCGGTTCTTCGCCGACATTTGCAGCGAGCTTTGAAATGGTCGGGGGCAACGACGTTGAGGAGATAGTAGTGTATGGCACGCGATCCTCCCGCGCATTGTCCTTGAACCAGGAGCGGACCGCGGACAATGTGTCCACCGTCATCTCTGCCGACCTGCTGGGCAATTTTGAAGGGACTACTATTTCCGAAGCTTTGCGCAGAGTGCCGGGAATCGCCTTCGAAACCGACGAGTTCACAAACGACGGCACCAATATCATCGTTCGAGGCCTGCAGGCGGACTTCAACCGAGTGACGTTAAATGGTGTGGAGTTGCCGGAATCCTCGGGAAGAGGACGTTCCGCCAGCCTCGACAATATTCTTGCCGACTCCGTCAGCAAGATCACGATCAACAAAACTCTGCTGCCCAGCCAGGATACAGCGGGTACCGGTGGCCTGGTGGAGATCGAGACAAAATCTCCGCTGGATCGTCCCCGGCGCTACGCGAGTTTCAATGTGGAATACGGGTCTACCGACAAGGACTTTGCCGAAGAGCAATTCTACGCCGGTACCGTTTCGGGAACGTTTGGTTCTGATGACGAGTTTGGCGTGAGTCTTAGTGTTCAGTATCGTCGATCAGAGAACGATTCTCTATCTGTTGCTGCGAATCAGGATTTTGGGTTGTATCTTCCATTGGGACCGAACCAGAACCCGTCAATTACTAATCGGGCATACATCAATCCGGCCACGCGGTTTCCCTTTGAGGACACCCTCGGTGCCGATGCTGTTTACCAGAATCTGTTTAGCTCTTCGCTATCCTCCATCGAATCTGAGATCCTCTCCAGCACAATTTCGCTGGAGAAACAGTTTGGCGACCACACCAACCTCAGGTTGGATTATGTCTTTAGCGATCGCAAGCAAGACCGCTACTCGACAATTGCGTCTTTTCGCGGCAATACGAGATATAGCGTACAGCCAGTCGTAGCGCTCGATGGTGAAGAGCGTGCGGCTCTTGGACTCAGCGGAAGCCACCTTGGTCTGCAAAGCTACAATGTCGATGAGGGTGGCAAAAATCGATCCGATTTCTATACATTGAACGGGACCACTCGCCTGGGCCGGTGGAGCTTTGACTACACGCTGGGATATTCCGACGGAACATTAACAGGTCCCAGTGGGTATGGTCTGATGCTCTGGAATCTGTTCAATACCTTCGGCACGCCAATAGATACTTTGCTGCTTCCGGCCGCCGTGGACCCGGTTGAAGGGCGGCTGGTATCAGCTTTCCCCCAATATACCGATGGTCCAGCGCTACCGTTGCTCAACGATGCCGGCTGGGCCTTTCTATCGGACACCGATAACTTCTCATTTTCCAATATAGGGCGAGGCCAGGGTCCCGACGGGGAGAATTCTGTCAAGAGCGGCCGCCTTGATGCGGTATACGAGTTCGATTGGCAGCACGTCAAATCAGTGTCTGTCGGTGTTTCATACGAGCGATCCAGGCACGACAGCATAGGCAACCATACTAGAACGGGGTACAGCGGCTTTGGTGTGCCCGCCTCTGCGGCAGGTATAACGGAACTCGATGCAGGGGGAGGGTACATGGCTCGTATTGGCTATCCCATGTCTCTCCCGGTTCTTTCCCGGCAGAGTGTCATCGATTTTTTCGGGCGCGTTGATGCTCTTTCTACGGGGCCCGATGCGATTTTTAACGTCTCCACGACCAGTTCCATTGAAGGCCGCCCCAAGCAATATACTGAAGAAACAGAACTGGCACCCTATATCCAGGCAAACCTGGAATTCGGGAAACTGGAAGTCATCGGCGGTTTTCGGGTGAGTGACCACAACCTCGATTCTCTGCGTCTAAGCTCACCAGGGTTTACTGATGAGAATGGAATCCCGGATATTGAATTCGCCGAGGAATTCACACGCGTCGTCCACGAATCGTCCGGCGACACACTTTGGCTACCCCGAATCGTGGCCAACTATCGGCACAACGAAAACCTGATTGTGAGGTTGGGCTATTTTCAGTCCGCAGCGCGTCCAAGCATCATCCAGCTCTCGGCCGAATCGGAGGTATATCTCGACCTCTCTCCTCGCTTCGGGCCTTTCGGGGACCAGCCTCTTCTAAGTATTTTTAAAGGCAATCCGGATCTCGAACCATCCTTTGCGCACAACTATGACCTGAGCTTGGAGCGCTACTTCGAGGATGTTGGTGCGATCAAGGTGGGTTTGTTTTACAAGAAAATCGAGGACCTGTTTGAAAGCAATGATTTCGCTGAATCAACGGGGTCCAGCCAGTTTCGCGAACTGCTGGCAGATATACCCTTGCCAGACGACCCGCGTTTCGCGCTGGAAAACCTGCCAGATAATCTGCACTTGTACCTCAGGCAGCCTGTAAACGCCGGTTTTGATGGCGATATATGGGGAGTGGAACTTGCTGCGGAGCGCCAGTTCACGTTCTTACCGGGGGACTGGAATGGCCTGGGCTTTTTCTTCAATTACACTTATACGCAGACCGAGAAACCTTCAGAATTGACCTGGTCTAGCCGGCCTGTCTTTGATTCCGATGGCAACATAGTCGACTTCGATGGAACGCGGGTGTTATTGCCAAACGCCAGGTTCAACAAGCAACCGGAACACTCGGGAACCGTGGCGGTGACCTACAACAAGCATGGCTGGGATGGCTCCTTGTCCTATACCAAGCAGACTGAGCGAGTCGATGAGCAGTGGTCGCACGTCGCGAATATCAGTGGCGAGATTGACAGCCTCGATTTGCGTACTTCCTATGCATTTCCGATGGGCGATGGCCAGCTAGAGGTCTTTTTCGAGGCTTCCGACTTATTGAAATCAACAGATGATTACTCGTCCTCCGTCTATCGCGGCCCGGTTCGGACTGCCGAAAGATATTACGGTGGGCGCAGTTTTCGCGCCGGCTTGATTGGCAGCTTCTGAGTGGCTGCTGATTCTGATGTTGATGCGGTCAGTACACAGACCCGGAGTTTTTCTAGTACGTCGCTAAACCGGGACTTCGGCGGATGGCTGGAATCGGCAAAAGTGGCGCGACAGCTGAGTAAAGTACTGCATGGTTGTGATGATGGTGAATTGTATCTGCAGCGATCGGTGTCCGAAGGATTGACTTTTGCGGATGGGCGACTGAAGGGGGCCAGCTACAACTGTTCCCATGGATTCGGGTTGCGTGCAGTCTGCGGTGAGCAGGTCGCATTTGCGCACGCCAGTAGCTTCGACCCGGCAGCGTTGAATCGTGCCGTCGATGCCGTCGCAGTGGCCAAACAGGGTTACAAGGGGCACTGGGATGTTTCTCCGACTGGCAATTCCCACTATTCCAATGATCCGCGGGCATCTGTTCCGGAGCATGCATTTGACCAGGAACTGAAGCTGTTGCAGCGCATGGATGACTATGCGCGGAGTCGGGACCCACGAGTGGCCCAGTGCTCCGCGTCACTGTCCGGTGCGCAGTCACGTATCGAAATACTACGCCCGGGCGATGAGCGTTTCAGTGATTTCAGGTCGACGGTATCACTATCGGTCAACGTGTTGATGCGTGACGGTGCGAGACTCGAGGGGGGGAAAAGGGGCTTGGGCGGAAGGTTTTCCAGGGAACTGTTGATGGCCGAGTCCACCTGGCAGCCATTGATTGATGAAGCCCTTCGTCAGGCTGATGTGAATCTGAGATCCACCGCGGTGCGCGCCGGCAAGAGCACGGTGGTACTGGGACCCGGCTGGCCCGGTGTCATGTTGCATGAGGCGGTGGGGCATGGGCTGGAAGGCGATGCGATACGCAAAGGTCGTTCCGTTTACGCAGGCATGTTGGGTGAGCAGGTGGCCGCGAAAGGTGTGACTGTCGTTGACAATGGCACGGTTCCGGACAAACGAGGCAGTCTCGCCATTGACGATGAAGGTACCGGTACGCAAGAAACGGTATTGATCGAGGATGGTGTCCTCTGCGGCTTCATGCAGGACCGTCTCAATTCACGGCTGATGAGTGATCGACCGACCGGCAACGGTCGCCGTCAGTCCTACGCTCATGCGCCTATGCCCAGAATGACCAACACCTACATGAAGAACGGCCTTTGCGAGCCGGAAGAAATCATCGCTTCTGTCGAAGATGGAATCTACGCCGTCGATTTCGGCGGTGGGCAGGTAGATACCACCAGCGGAAATTTCGTTTTTTCCTTTCGTGAGGCCTACAAAATCCGCCACGGAAGGATAGAACAGCCCGTGAAAGGGGCGACTATGATCGGCAACGGGCCTGAGGCTATGCGCAAGGTTTCTTTTGTTGGCAACGACATGGCTCTGGACGAGGGCATCGCTGTGTGCGGGAAGGCAGGGCAGGACGTTTTGGTGGGTGTGGGACAGCCCACGTTGCGCCTGGACGATATGACCATCGGTGGGACAGAGTGACGTCGCTCGTTTCGCAGCGCTTGAGGTTCGTCTATGCGGTCTGGTGAGCTGGACCTGCTCGAGTCGGCTCTTGAGCAAGCAAAAGCTCGGGGTGCCGACGATGCAGAAGCGCTTATTTCCATATCCCGTTCGACGGCGGTCGCGTGTCGCGATGCCGCGGTCGAACACTCGCAGTTTTCCGAGTCTTCCGGACTGTCGATCAGGGTATTTATTGATGGGCGCTCAGGCAGCGTATCTTCCTCCGATATCAACGAACGCGGCCTGGGAGAATTGATTGATCGTGCTGTCGCGGTGGCGAAGGCGTCACCACGCGATCCCTTTGCGGGCCTGGTTTCGAGCGACGACCTCGCCCTGAATACAGAAAAAGACCTGCAAATCTACGATGCCACTACCCTGGACGCTGAAGCGCTGAAAGAGATGGCCATGGAGACCGAAGCGGCGGCACTGGCGGTGCATGGCGTACGCAAGTCGACGGGCGCGTCAGCGTCCTGGAACCAGGGTTTTTCCGCTCTGGCGACGACCAACGGTTTCCTCGGTAGCCAAAGAGGTTCGGGCTTTAACCTTGGTTGCGGCGCTATCGTGAAAACTAACAGCGGTATGGAAACCGATGCCTATTCTTCTGGCAAGGTGTTTCTGGAAGACATGGAAAGCGCAGCTTCGGTGGGGGAGGCGGCGGGAGCTCGCGCCGTGAGCCGAATTAAAGGTACCAGCGTCCGATCGGGCAGATTTCCCGTTGTGTTCGACGCGCGCATTTCCAACTCATTGCTGGGCCACTTCGCCGGAGCGACCATGGGCAACTCCGTGGCGATGGGTACCAGTTTTCTGAAAGACAAGAAAGAAGAGCGTGTCTTTTCTGCCGGTATCAGCATCATTGATGACCCGCTGCGTCTGCGCGGCACACAGTCGAGATGTTTTGACGGCGAGGGGGTGGCAACGCAACCCTTGACGCTGGTTGAGGATGGTGTTCTCCAGCACTGGCTGCTGGACCAGGCCTCGGCGCGCCAGTTGAATTTGCCAATTCAGGGGAATGCGGCGAGAAGTGGCAGCGGCACCCGGCCAGGAGCGTCAAATCTTTTTCTTGCAGCAGGCCGTATGTCGCCGGAAGAGTTGATGAGCGACATTCGCTACGGTTTGCTCATCACCAAACTGATGGGGCAGGGCGTGAACGGTCTGACCGGGCACTATTCGCGGGGCGCCGAAGGGTTTCTTATTGAAAACGGCGAAATCAGCGGGGCGGTCAAGGAAATTACCATCGCTGGAAACTTGCTTGAGATGTATCTGAACCTGACGGCGGCGAATGACCTGCAATTCCGTCGCGGCATGGATGCACCGACGGTTCGTGTGGAAGGGATGTTCGTCGCTGGAAACTAAGGGTTGAGCGGCGGCTACCCGGGGTTCCAACAATAAGACACTTTTGGAGTTAGTGCTATGAGCAATGTTCGCGAAGTCCGCGGCAACGACTTTGATAAGGTCGTTCTGCAGGCCGACAAACCCGTTCTTGTCGACTTTTGGGCGCCGTGGTGCGGACCCTGTAAGACACTGGGGCCGGTCGTCGAACAATTGGCCGAAGATTACAGTGGTAGGGCGCTGGTTGCCAAAGTCAATGTCGATGAGGCAAAGGAGATGCGGGAGCGTTTTGGGTTCCGGAGTATTCCGACGCTATTGTTTTTTCAGGATGGCGAGGTCCGGCACAGGATTACTGGCGTACAACCGATTGGGCCGCTCAAAGAAGTTTTCGACTCCATGCTGGGCAACAGTGATCCTGAAATCGCTAGTCAGGTCGTGGCCGGGGCGGAGCTTGCAAGAGCGCTGACGTCCCGTGGAGACGAGGAACTCGACGATGTGCTTCGCGGCAACCCTGGATTGGTCAGTGAGGCGGTTGAGGTAAACGGAATGAATGTGTTGCCAGCTCCGTTTTTACTTGCTTCCAGCGACTTTGAAAAATTGAAGGTACTGTTGAAGCACGGGGCGGGCATTCGCGCTTGTGATTTAGATAGTGCACGAGATATCAAGAACAAGTTGGATTTTGTCGACGCTCTTTTTGGATCTAAATCAGTTCATGAACTGACCAGGCTGATCGAAGCTCATCCGCAGTTTGCCGATGACACAATCACGGTCCGTGGGCAGAAAGGGCGGCCGCTAACATTTCTCTTGATTTCGGGAAATAGGGAAAAGGCCGAAGTGCTGGCGGAATATGCGAAGGAGATTACGCTGATTGAACTTGCTGGCCTGGGCAGGCTTGCAGAACTTAAATCACGGCTTGATGATAATCCCGTAGCCTTGATTGAAACCGACGAGGAAGGCTTGACGGCGCTGGCGATGGCTGCGAGGAATGGACATCTTGACGTGGGTTCCTGGATATTGGAAGCAGGGACAAGTGCAGAGCGGTCATTCGAAACCAATGACACCGTTTCGCCCATGGGCTGTGCCATTGCGGGCGGGCATGTGGAATTCCTGGACCTTCTCTTAAGCCATGGGGAACCGATATCTTTCGCAGAATCCGGTGGCGTGCAAGAATTAGTGATGGCGATCATTGGCAATGATATGCCGTTGGTGAAATGGCTGCTGACTCACGGTGTCAATCCTGCTGTTCCGCTTCCAAACGGCAAAACCCCTGCGCAGATCGCTGAGGAACGGGGGGCTGGAGAGATCGGCACACTACTGGCTGATGCGAGT
>TARA_R110002096_G_scaffold148826_3_pt1 | contig 12840 bp, 12 predicted proteins | sample TARA_R110002096 | Tara Oceans TARA_R110002096 (sample SAMEA4397295) | marine metagenome | biome: Polar Biome; feature: [DCM] deep chlorophyll maximum layer (ENVO:01000326); material: water (ENVO:00002006), including particulate matter (ENVO:01000060) such as... | depth 35 m | reverse complement strand
AATGATACCAATCTATTTCAATTTTTGTCATGTACTTAGAAAAAAATTATAAACTTTAAGTTTATAAATAACTCATATTAAATAAAAAAGGGAATTCAATTTTTGGATTCCCTTTTTTTAAATACTAATATAGAATTGTATTTAAGCGCATTATTCCTAATAAAAGACTTTTTTTTATCAAATATTAATAATTTTTTTAAAAAACCAAATGCTTTTCATAACTTATATTAATTATTATTATAGTTTTACAATATGAAAAGTTTAAAAAATAAAATACGTTTTACTATACCCAGTTTGCCTTTGCGCAATCGCCGCCGCTTTTAGTCTTAATTAGCAGTAAAACAATACGTAATTTTAATTTTTTTCATAGTGTCCAATTCCTTTTTCACAACATTTCAGAATATAGTTAGTTTTTTAATTAACAAATATGTTATGCGAAGTATATTTTCACGTCGCCCGTAAGGGTATGTTTCATTTTTTAGAATTAGGTGAGTCCAGTTCAGTAATTAAGTTAAAAATAAATAGAAAACATTCAATAAGACATAACTACAATGGAAATTGTAATAGCTAATAAATCACATATTAAATACGCAGAAATTATTTGCGAAACTATAGCAGAGTCAGCTCAGGTAAGAGGAACCGGTATAGCTAGACGAACACCAGAATATATTGCCACTAAAATGGAAAATGGGAACGCTGTTATTGCTTTAGACGGCGATAAATTTGCTGGTTTTTGCTATATAGAAAAATGGGGCCATGGAAAGTTTGTTGCTAACTCTGGTTTAATAGTACATCCAGATTTTAGAAACTTAGGATTAGCTAAGAAAATTAAACATAAAATTTTTGAACATTCTAGAAAGAAATTTCCTGATTCTAAAGTTTTTAGTATTACAACAGGTTTAGCAGTTATGAAATTAAATAGCGATTTAGGTTATAAACCAGTTCCATTTTCAGAGTTAACAGATGATCAATCTTTTTGGGATGGTTGTCAAACCTGTAAAAATTATGATGTATTAACGCGAACCGAACGTAAAATGTGTTTATGTACAGGCATGTTATACGACCCAAAAGCAAAAAAAGAAGATAAGAAAGTAAAAGAAAAAACTTTTCAGAGATTAAAAAGTATCAAAGAAGCGCTTTTTCTTAAAAAAGATAAAAAAGAATAGAATGAAAAAATTAGTAATAGCATACAGTGGCGGTTTAGATACTTCGTATTGCGCAGTAAGTTTATCAAAAATATATGATGTGCATGCTGTAAGCGTTAATACAGGAGGATTTACAAAAGAAGAAATTAGTACTATTGAAAGTAACGCCTACAAAATGGGCGTTACTACTTATAAAAATATAGATGCTGTAGCCAAGTTTTACCAAAAAGTAGTGAAGTATTTAATATTTGGCAACGTATTAAAAAACAATACCTACCCATTATCTGTAAGTGCAGAACGTATTATTCAAGCTATTGAAATTGTAGAATATGCGAAAAGTATTGATGCAGAATATATTGCTCATGGAAGTACAGGTGCAGGAAACGATCAAGTACGTTTCGATATGATTTTTCAAACTTTGGCACCAAATATTAAAATCATAACACCTATTAGGGATGAGAAATTAACCAGACAACAAGAAATAGATTACCTAAAAGAAAATGGTATTGATATGTCTTGGGAAAAGGCAAAATATTCGGTAAACAAAGGGCTTTGGGGAACTAGTGTTGGTGGTTTAGAAACTTTAACTTCAGAGAAACCGTTACCTAATGAAGCTTATCCTTCGCAAATAAAACATGCCGAAGATGAGAAAGTAAAATTAACTTTTAATAAAGGTGAATTAGTTGCAATTAATGGAATTGAAAACGATCCAGAAATTAATATTGAAACCTTAAATAATTTGGCTTCTGCTTACGCTATTGGAAGAGATATTCATGTTGGTGATACTATTGTTGGTATTAAAGGTCGCGTTGGTTTTGAAGCCGCCGCTGCTTTAATTACTATAAAAGCGCATCATTTATTAGAAAAACATACGCTTACAAAATGGCAATTACAACATAAAGATTATTTGTCTAGTTTTTATGGCATGCATTTACACGAAGGGCAATATTTAGATCCTGTAATGCGAGATATGGAAGCGTTTTTAGAAAGTAGTCAAGATAAAGTTTCTGGCCATGTAACTGTAACTTTAAAACCATATCATTTTTCGTTGGATGGAATTTCATCAAAGCACGATTTAATGAATGCGAAATTTGGAAGCTACGGTGAAGAAAATAAGGGTTGGACTGCTGATGAAGCTAAAGGATTCATTAAAATTCTAGGAAATCAGAATAAAATTTATCAACAAGTAAATTCAAATTAAGATGATACAAGTTGGAATTATTGGAGGTGCAGGTTACACAGCAGGTGAATTAATTAGATTGTTAATTAATCATCCAGAAACTGAAATTAATTTTGTGTTTAGCACGAGTAATGCTGGAAATAAAATTAGTAAAGTACATGAGGATTTGGTTGGGAGTTTAGATTTAGAATTTACCAATACAATAAATCCAAATGTTGATATACTGTTTTTATGTTTAGGACATGGAAATTCCATTAAGTTTTTAGAAGCTAATAGTTTTTCTGAAAACACTAAAATTATAGATTTAGGGAACGATTTTCGATTAGAAGCTGATAAATTTTTTAATGGAAAAATGTTTGTTTATGGCTTGCCAGAATTACAAAAAGAAGTTATCAAAAGTGCAAATTACATTGCGAATCCAGGGTGTTTTGCAACCGCAATTCAATTAGCATTATTGCCATTAGCACATAAAAATATATTGAATAATGACGTCCATGTAAACGCAGTTACAGGCGCAACTGGTGCTGGAACGTCTTTATCCGAAACAACACATTTTACTTGGCGAGACAATAATTTTTCATATTACAAGCCATTTACACACCAGCATTTAGGAGAAATAAATCAATCGGTAAAGCAATTACAAAATAGTTTTTCTTCAGAAATTTTATTTATGCCTAATAGAGGAAATTTTTCAAGAGGCATTTTTGCAACCGTTTATACCGATTTTAAAGGCACAATAGAAGAAGCCAAAACCATTTATAAATTGTATTATAGAGATGCTAAATTCACATTTATTTCAGATGATGTATTGCATTTAAAACAAATAGTAAATACCAACAAATGTTTAATTCATTTACATAAACACAACGGAAAATTATTAATTACCAGTATTATTGATAATTTACTAAAAGGCGCTTCTGGTCAAGCTATTCAAAACATGAATTTGATGCTTGGTTTAGAAGAAACAACAGGTTTAAACTTAAAAGCAACCTATTTTTAATCCTCTCCTAACCCCTCCGAAGGAGGGGAATGGATTGCGATTAGACCTGTCAGATTTTAAAAACCTTGCAGGTCTGAAATTTAGATTTGAGTAAGAGTTCCCCTCCTTCGGAGGGGTTAGGGGAGGAATATAACAGTGACGCGTTAGCGATTGCAGTGGAAAGCCCACAGCGAGTCCCGATTGCTATCGGGACGAAGCGAGGACTTGCAACGAAAAGCGCGACCTCCCGATAGCTATCGGGAGTGGTAACGCCAAAAGAATAATAAAAAAGATTCCCTCCTTCGAGGGAATGATAAAAATAGTATCAAATGAAAATAGCCATAATAGGAACAGGAAATTTAGGAAGTTCAATTGCAAAAGGACTTATTAAAAATAAAACATTTACATCGTTATATTTAAGTGATAAAAATACGGCTGCGGTTAACGTTTTTAGTGATGAAGATTATGTTACCATAACTAGCGATAACGTATTGACAGTTCAAGAATCAGATATTGTGATTTTTGCCTTGCAACCGCGTCATATTGATAAAGTTTTGGAGAGTGTATCTTCGAGTATTACGGAAGATCATGTAATCATGTCGGTTGCTGCAGGTTTTGAAATTTCTAAAATTGAAAGTATTATAGGAAGTGATAGAAATATTATTCGAGTGATGCCAAATACAGCAATTTCTATTGGTAAATCCATGACTTGTTTGGCAGCAAATGAAAAAGGGCAAAGTAAGATGGGTTTGGCTAAAAAAATATTCAATCAGTTAGGAACAACCATGGTTATTCCAGAAGAACAAATACAAGCTGCAACTGTTATTTGTGCTAGTGGTATTGCCTTTTGGATGCGCTTAGTTCGTGCCACAACGCAAGGGGCTATCCAATTAGGTTTTGAAGCGGATGTAGCACACGAATTAGCTGTACAAACCTGTTTTGGATCTGCGAGTTTATTAATAGAATCTGGAAGACATCCAGAGCAGGAAATAGACCGCGTAACTACACCTAGCGGTTGTACTATTCAAGGGTTAAATGCCATGGAACACCAAGGTTTAAGCTCTGCCTTAATACAGGGTATTGTAGCTTCATTTGAAAAAATTAATCAATTAAAACAGACTTAAAATGCCATTATTTGATGTTTATCCATTGTACAATGTAACACCAGTTTCAGGTAAAGGTATTTATGTTTACGACGAAAACGGGATTGAATATTTAGACCTCTACGGAGGGCATGCTGTAATTTCAATAGGGCATTCGCATCCAAATTATGTTAAGGCCGTTACAAGTCAGGTTTCTGCTTTAGGGTTCTATTCTAATGCTGTTCAAAACCCTTTACAGGTTGAGTTAGCTGATAAAATTGAATCACTTTCAGCTTGTAAAGGCTACGAATTGTTTTTATGTAATTCTGGTGCTGAGGCGAATGAAAATGCGCTAAAATTAGCATCTTTTAAAACAAATAAAGCGCGTGTTGTAGCATTTAGTAATAGTTTTCATGGGCGCACTTCGGCAGCTGTAGCCGCAACTGATAATAAAAATATTATTGCGCCAATTAATGCACAGCAAAAAGTAACTATTTTGCCTTTAAATGATATTTTAGGTGTAAAAGCTGAATTAGAAAAAGGTGATGTATGTGCGGTTATTGTAGAGTTTATTCAAGGCGTTGGTGGTTTAGATCAAGGGACTAAAGATTTCTTCGAGCAAGTATATGCACTTTGTAAAACCAATAACACCATGTTTATTGCTGATGAGGTACAATCGGGTTATGGGCGTTCGGGTAAATTCTTTGCATTTCAACATTATAATGTCACACCAGATATTATCTCGATTGCAAAAGGTATGGGCAACGGTTTTCCTATTGGTGGTATTTTAATACATCCAGATATAGAAGCTAAATATGGCATGTTAGGCACTACTTTTGGTGGAAACCATTTAGCCTGTGCAGCTGGTTTAGCCGTTTTAAATACCATTGAAGAAGAGCATCTAATGGACAATGTTAAAGCGATGTCTGAGTATTTTATTTCGATAGCTAAAACAATTCCTCAGATAAAAAAGATAAAAGGAAGAGGCTTAATGTTAGGGTTAGAATTTGATTTTGAAGTTGGAGATCTAAGGAAAACACTCATTTATGACTATCATATTTTTACAGGCGGTGCTTCAAATAAAAAATTATTGAGAATTTTACCACCTTTGAATATCAAAAAGGTACATATCAATCAATTTTTTGAAGCTTTAAAAAAAGCATTATAGAATGAATACCTTATTATCCATAGAAAAAAGGAACGCTGTTTTAAAAAAAATGGCAGTGCTTTTGGAACAAGAAAGGCAAGCTATTATTACTATAAATAAAGAAGATTTAAACGCTTACAAAGGCGATGATATTTCTATGTTTGATCGTTTAAAAGTGGACGATGCTAAAGTTGATGAAATGATTAACTCGGTAACGCATTTAGCATCACAAGATGATCCTGTTGGTGTGGAGCGTTTCAGTTTTAAACATGAAAACGGGATGCAGGTTTATAATAAAACAGCATCATTTGGTACGGTTTTGATTATTTATGAATCGCGTCCAGATGTTACTGTTGAAGCAGCTGGCATTGCATTTAAATCAGGAAATAAAATTTTATTAAAAGGCGGAAAAGAATCTTTAAAATCGAACTTGAAAATAGTTGAGTTATGGCATCAAGCTTTAAAAGAAGAAAGTGCTTCAACACATTGGGTAGAGTATTTACAGTTTAATAGAACAGAAACGCAAGCTTTTTTAGAAAAGCCAACTCAAAAAGTAGATTTAATTGTGCCTCGTGGTGGAGAAAGATTGATTGCTTTTGTAAAAAAACATGCTACTTGTCCTGTAATTATTAGCGGACGAGGAAATAACTTCGTATATGTTCATAAAGATGCCGATTTAGATATAGCACTTAATATTATTATCAACGGTAAATCCAAAATATCTGCTTGTAATGCTGTTGATAAGGTTTTGGTAGATAAGAACTTACTAAATAAAGAGTCGTTTATCAAAAATTTAGTTTCAAAATTAAATGAGAATAATATTGAAATTTTAGGAGATGAGTCAACTTCAAATTTTGAAGGAATTTCAGCTTTTGAATCTCAAGATATTTGGTATGAAGAGTTTTTAGATTATAAAATTGTGATTGGTGAAATTGACTCCAATGAAGACACAATTGCTATGATAAATAAATATTCTGGCGGACATTCATCGGCTATCATAACAACAAATGAAGGTGTAGCAAAACTATTTATGGAAAATGTAGATACTGCAGCTGTTTATCATAATGCGTCCACGCGTTTTACAGATGGTGGGCAATTAGGTTTAGGTGGCGAATTAGCGATTAGTACAGATAAATTGCATCAGCGCGGGCCTATAGGTTTGCAACATTTGGTAACGAATAAGTGGTATGTTCATGGTAACGGACAAATACGATAGCATGCAAGCCCATAATGGGCATTTAAGAAATTAAAGTGAATAATTGTGATAATTAAGGTAATGGTTTATGAAGTTTTAAATAGATGAAGAAAAAGCGCATTTTACTAAAAGTTGGCTCAAATACGCTTACGAAAGAAACCGATAATATATCGAGAGGTAAAATTGAAGATATGGCCAATCAAATAGCTAAACTTCAAGATACTTGTGAGTTTATTATTGTTAGTTCTGGTGCTATTGCTGTGGCAAAACAGTTTGTGAAATTAGAGAGTAAAGAGTCAGCTATTTTTGTAAAACAGGCTTTAGCATCTATTGGTCAGCCACATTTAATTCGAATTTATCAAGAGATTTTTAGGGAATATGGCTTGTTAACCTCCCAGTGTTTGTTATCGTATTCAGATTTTGAAAAGCAGGAAAGTAAAACCAACATTGTAAACACCATTAATGTATTGGTACAAAATAATTACATCCCTATAATTAACGAAAATGATACTGTGGCTACAGATGAAATTCAATTTGGTGATAACGATAAATTAGGAGCACTCACAGCATCGCTTTTAGAGGTGGATTTGTTTATTATTGCCACGAATACTAACGGTATTTATACTAAAGAGTCAATTGAAAGTGAATCGCCAAAAACGATTGAAGTAGTTTCAGATTTTGAAACATTGGAAAAGCAAGTAGTTAATTCAAAATCATCACATGGTAGTGGCGGAATGAAGTCTAAGATTGAAGCGGCTTCAGTCACCAAGAAAGCAAATATTGAAACTTGGATTGTAAATGGGTTGGAAGATAATTTCGTCATCAATGCATTTGAAAATAAAGTGCCGTTTACCAAAATAAAATAACCTGCAAGGTTTCAAAAACCTTGTAGGTTTGACAAAAAAACAACCGAGTTTACACCCGTCAGGTTTTAAAAACCTGATAGGTCTGGAAAATAAAAATAAAATGAAACATTACACATCTATAAACGATATCGATAATATAAATTCTTGGATTGAAGAAGCTAAAGAATTAAAGGCAAATCCGTTAAAGCATATTGAATTAGGAAAGAACAAAACTTTAGGATTGTTATTCTTTAATTCCAGTTTACGTACGCGTTTAAGTACTCAAAAAGCGGCTTTAAATTTAGGGATGAATCCAATTGTTATGAATGTTTCTGGCGACGCTTGGGGCATCGAATTTGGTGATGGCACAGTAATGAATGGTAATACTGCTGAACATATTAAAGAAGCAGCAGCTGTCGTGTCTCAATATTGCGATATTATTGCGGTAAGAGCGTTTCCAACTTTAAAAGACAAAGTTAAAGACGAAAGTGAACAAGTTTTAAATTCATTTAAAAGGTATGCTTCAGTACCAATAGTAAATATGGAAAGTGCAACGGGTCATCCATTGCAAGGTTTAACCGATGCGCTTACTATTTCCGAATACGCTAAAGTTGCAAAGCCAAAAGTAGTGTTAAGTTGGGCGCCACACATAAAAGCGTTGCCTCATGCTGTTGCCAATAGTTTTGTTCAAGCGATGCAGAAAATGGATGTTGAGTTTGTGATTACAAACCCTGAAGGGTATAATTTGAACCCTGATATAACTGGAGATACGCCAATTTATCATAATCAGAAAGAAGCGTTTAAAAACGCTGATTTTGTATATACAAAAAACTGGAGTTCTTACGAAGATTACGGTAAAGCTATAAATACCGACCCAAATTGGATGATAACAAAAGCTAAAATTGGCGATGCAAAATTTATGCACTGTTTGCCCGTACGTAGAAATGTAGTGGTTGAAGATGCGGTTTTAGATACGGATAGTTCATTAGTGATTCAACAGGCAAATAATAGAACTTATGCAGCGCAATTGGTGCTTAAAAAAATATTAGAGAGTAACAAGTAAAAAGTTAACGTCATTGCCAAAGAGGCATGATTGAAGCAATCTCTTCACTAGAAACAGATTACTTCGTCGAAAAACTCCTCGTAATGACAAATAATAATATGGGGTCAGGTTGAGCGCAGTCGAAACCTAAGTTAAGATAAATGAAAGAAAAACTATCCATAGTAAAAATAGGGGGAAATATCATTGAAGATGAAGCTGCTTTAAATGCTTTTTTAAAATTATTTTCTAAATTAGAAGGAAAGAAAATTTTGGTGCATGGCGGCGGAAAACGGGCAACACTGATGGCTTCTAAATTGGGAATTGAATCTCAGATGGTACATGGCAGACGTATTACAGATGCTGGGACTTTAGAAGTGATTACCATGGTTTATGGTGGCTTGGTTAATAAAAATGTTGTGGCCAAATTACAAGCTTTAAATATTGATGCTATTGGGTTAACTGGGGCAGATGTTAATAGCATCACTTCAGATAAAAGACCAGTAAAAGCCATTGATTTTGGCTTTGTAGGTGATGTGAAAAAAGTAGCTCATAATTCTATAGATAAGTTAATTAAAGCAGATTTTACTCCGGTATTTTGTGCCATAACGCATGATGGTAAAGGTCAATTGTTAAACACTAATGCTGATACTATAACGTCTCAGGTTGCTGTTGGAATGAGTCATTTGTATGAAACATCTATTTATTATTGTTTTGAGTTAAATGGTGTTTTGAAGGACATAAAAGATAAGAATTCGGTAATTAAACATATAGATGCTAAACTTTATAAGGACTTATTAAAAAAAGGCATCATTGCAGATGGGATGTTGCCAAAACTTGAAAATTGTTTTGACGCACTAAATAATGGTGTAAGTTTAATTAATATGGGAAACACTTCCATGTTAACTCAAGAAAATGATAATTTTACCAGCATAACTTTATAATATGGGGTATCAAGAATTAACAAATAATGCCATTGCACTGCTAAAACAGTTAATCGAAACACAATCTTTTTCATCTGAAGAAGATCAAACAGCGCTTCATATTGAGTCTTGGTTTAAGAATCATAAAATTGAATATAAGCGAACTAAAAATAATGTTTGGGCAGTCAATAAATACTTTGACGAAAGTAAGCCAACACTTTTACTTAATTCACATCACGATACAGTAAAACCAAATTCGGCATATACAAAAAATCCATTTAAAGCCATTGTAGAAGATGGGAAATTATTTGGTTTAGGAAGTAATGATGCTGGGGGATGTTTGGTGTCGTTAATTGCAACATTTACTTATTTTTTTAATCATAAAGATTTAAAATATAACTTAATTATTGTGGCTTCCGCGGAAGAAGAAAGCAGTGGTCCAAACGGACTTAACAGTATGTTGAAAGTCATTCCTAAAGTGGATGTTGCCATAGTTGGTGAGCCTACTTTGATGAATTTGGCAGTTGCTGAAAAAGGCTTAGTAGTTTTTGATGCGGTAGTTGAAGGTACTCCGAGTCATGCAGCACATCCTAACGATAATAATGCCATTTATAATTCTATAGAAGTATTACAGTGGTTTAAAAATTTCAAGTTTGAAAAAGGATCTAAAGCATTGGGCGATGTTAAATTAACAGTTACTCAAATTAATGCAGGTTCACAGCATAATGTGGTTCCTGGTCATGTAGATTTAGTGATTGACGTTCGGGTAAATGATACCTATTCTAATTCAGAAATAGCAAAAATTTTACAAGAAAACGCACCAGTTACAAGTATTAAACCACGTAGTTTACGTTTAAATTCATCATCCATTCCTGTAAATCACGATTTAGTAAAAGCAGGAATTTCCATGGGAAGAACAACTTACGGGTCACCAACATTATCAGATCAAGCGGTTTTAACCTGTCCGAGTTTAAAATTAGGACCAGGCGATAGCACACGTTCACATTCAGCAGATGAATTTATTTATTTGAATGAGATTGAAGAAGGCATTAAAATATATGTTGAATTGTTAAATCGGGTAATAATTCCTGCGTAGGCAGGAATCTCACGAAAGAACAAGTCATCAAAATAAATAAAAGTATAACTAAAAATGGAGGTAGAGATTTCTGCCTTCGCAGAAATTTATGAAACTCTGGGATAAAGGTATATCAATCGATAAAAAAATAGAACAATTTACTGTTGGAAACGATAGGGAAATTGATATTCATATTGCAAAATACGATGTTATTGCGTCAAAAGCACACGCTAAAATGCTTCAAAAAATTGGTATTATATCTACAAATGAATTGGTAGATTTACTAAGTGGTTTAAAAGTTTTAGAACAACAAATAGAAAACGGAACGTTTGTAATTGATGAACATTTTGAAGATGTGCATTCTAAAATTGAGTTTGAACTCACCAAAAGTTTAGGAGAAGTTGGAAAAAAAATTCACACGGCACGTTCCAGAAATGATCAAGTTTTAGTAGCACTTCATTTGTATTACAAAGATCATTTAAGCTTCGTAAAAGAAAAAACAAAAACACTTTTTGACACACTTTTAAGTTTAGCCGATACCTATAAAGATAAAGTTTTACCAGGTTACACACATTTACAAGTCGCAATGCCATCTTCATTCGGATTGTGGTTTTCGGCCTATGCGGAATTAATGATTGACGATGTGTATTTATTAAACGCAGCCATTAAAACGGTAGATCAAAACCCTTTAGGATCAGCTGCAGGTTATGGAAGTTCATTTCCTATTGATAGAGCGTTAACCACCAAAGAAATGGGTTTTGCGACCCTAAAATACAATGTGGTTGCAGCACAAATGGGACGCGGTAAAAACGAACGCACCATTGCAGCTGCTTTGGGTGGTTTAAGTAATACCATGGCGCGTTTTGCTATGGATATTTGTTTGTATATGAGTCAAAATTTTGGATTCATTTCTTTTCCAGATGAATTAACAACAGGCAGTAGTATAATGCCACATAAAAAGAACCCTGATGTTTTTGAATTGATACGTGGAAAATGCAATAAAATTCAAGCGTTGCAAAGTGAAATGATTTTAATAACCAACAATTTACCAAGTGGTTACCATAGAGACTTTCAGTTATTAAAAGAAAATATAATAGCCGCTTTTGAGGAGATAAAAGACATTTTAGATATTTTTAATTACTCTATTCAGCAAATTATTGTTAAAGATGTTGATATTAATGATGATAAATATAAATATCTATTTACCGTAGATAACATAAATACTTTGGTTGTTGAAGGGCAAAGTTTTAGAGAGGCGTACCAGAAAATTGGTGGACAAGTACAAGATGGTACTTATGTTCCTGATACTTCAAAAAAGCACACACATGTTGGGAGTATTCATAATTTGTGTTTAGACAAGATTAAGGAGAAGTTTCCTGAGTAGGAATTTACTTGACTTTGTTAAATTTTTCAGCTAACTTCGTCTTACAAACATTAAAGTTCATTGAAACGGAACTTTACCTTTGCATTAACTCTCATTAAGAGATTCCCAATGAAAATATTTAAAATAATTATTCTTTTTAATTTAATATTAACTTACAACACTTGTTATGCTCAAGATATTAAAATGACTAAAGAAGTAGAAGAAATATTCTTTTTAGGAAAAGATTCTATAGTTGAATTTGCTTTAGATAAGGTTGGAAGAGGAGTAAGTATAAAGAATTTTAATCAAATCAAGGTATTTACAGACGGTAAAGAGATTTGGGTATCATTTGTGAATCCAATAAAATACCTCCCTCAAGAAACTGTTTTTTATTTTGATGTTGCAGTAGGTATTTTACAACAAATGGTTTCTATGAGTCCAATTTCTAATCCTTTAGATTATAACGAAAAGAATATTTCATTCTATAAAGAAACAAAAGAAACAAAGATGAATGTCCAATTTGTTCTTCAAGCAATTAATAAAAGCAATGAAACTGATCCAATCGACATTATTAATTTTAAGGATGATATGATAATTCGCGCATATGAAAGCTATTATGATATTAGTATAGTTTCGGAATTTCAAGAATCGTCCTTTAAAATAGAAAAAGTATCAGGAAAAATATATGATACTGAACATAATCATCTTGAACAAGATCCCATGGAGGATGAAGACAAATACGAATTCAAAGAAATTAATTGGGATAACGTTAAGAAATAAACGAGAGTTAACACAAAATAAAAAGCATTAAAACGACTTTTTATTCAAACCATTAAACGAACCTTCAAAAATTTTTATAAAAATATC
>TARA_R110002096_G_scaffold59080_1_pt1 | contig 12843 bp, 11 predicted proteins | sample TARA_R110002096 | Tara Oceans TARA_R110002096 (sample SAMEA4397295) | marine metagenome | biome: Polar Biome; feature: [DCM] deep chlorophyll maximum layer (ENVO:01000326); material: water (ENVO:00002006), including particulate matter (ENVO:01000060) such as... | depth 35 m | reverse complement strand
TCGAATCGACCGATGAATTCGAGGAACTCGAGGAGGATCTCGAATTCGATTTCGAAGCACCCGAAATCGAAGAGGTACCCGAGGAGTTCGAAAACTTCGAACAGGAAACCGATGAATTCGAGGAACTCGGCATGCGCATCGACGACGCCCTGATCGGGCGTTTGACGCAAAACCTGAACGTTAACGAGATGCGTGGCGAGATTGGTCTGGCAGCCGATGGCAGCGTTACGTGGACCGGTGACATCGTCCTTCCATCCTTCGCGCGGCGGTATTAATCAATGGCGGCACAAAGACAACCGATATTCTACCGCGACGTGGTACCGCTGAGCCGCGAGCGACACAAAGACTGGTACGTGGATCTCGCCCAGGGCTTTCACTTTACCGCGGGGACGAATTCGGTTTACGTCGCCGGCACGGAGTTCCCCATGGTCGCGCGCGAATACCCGATCGTGTTCGCGAAGGACGCCGGGGAAAAGCTCGTTCCCGTTGCGATGCTCGGCTTGCGCCCGAACCAGAACCTGATGGTGGCGGACGACGGCACCTGGCGTGCGAGCTATGTCCCGGCCTACGTCCGGCGTTATCCGTTCATTCTTGCGAACGCCAGCCAGGATGCGAACAGTTTTGCCGTGTGTATCGACGAATCGTATTCCGGTTTCAACACCGCGGGCGAGGGCGAGCGCCTGATCACGGATGCCGGGGAACACGGCGAGATCCTCGCGAACTCGGTGAAGTTTCTCGAGGAATTCCACAAACACAGTGAAATCACGGCGACGTTCTGCCAGGCCGTTGCCGAGGCCGGGCTCGTCGAATCGATGCAGGCGAATATCAGCCTGAAATCCGGTGACAAATTCTCGCTCGCCGGCCTCTACTGCGTGCCGCGCAACCGTATCAAGGCGATGTCGCCGGAGCAGCTCAAATTGTTCGTCGACCGCGATTACATGGACCTGCTGTACCTGCACATGTACTCTTTGTCGAATATGGACAAGCTCATCGCCCTGTTTGATGAATCCGCCCCGGCCGCGAACGAGGGCCAGCCGGCCTAGGCCATGGTCGCGGACAGCATCAATTTGCTGCTGCCCCAGCCGCCCGGGACATCGCCCGATCGGGCCGGTGTACCGCCGCGCGCCGCGAATCCGCAACGTGAATCCCGCGAGCAAGACGCCGGCGCGACGCCGGGCGGGGGCTCGCGCTACCGGGTCGACGACGCCTACCGCGCGTATGCACAAAGCCGCAACGATGCGCCGCCAGCGCGGACGGACGGGGGATTCGCCGACACGCGCAGGGTCCGCTCCTCGGAATTGCTCAACTCGATGATCCACCAGATGGGTGGGGGCATCACGAGCAGTGCGAAGGGCGTGTACGTGGATATCGCGGTCTAGGCGAGCGGCACAACCCGATCGTCAGGGCCCGGCATCCGGCGCCCGCAATGCTGCAGGACGCAGGTCGAACTCGCGGTCCAGGCCAGATCAGCGCCGGATCCGCCGTCAGGGCACACCCCGCTCGCGCCACGCAGAACTCCAGATCACAGATCGCGCGAAGCGAGGTATGCCGCACGATGCCGTGCGCTTGCACGGCTTGATAACCGGCGCGTCGGGCAGGGTTACCCGGCCCGGGGACCGGACCGCAGCGCCGGTGGCGAGCGCCTGCCGGTATTCGCTACTGTGTCCGCACCGTCGATCGCGGCGCGTTACCGTATTTCGCGATCAGATCGGCCGACAGCGCCGCCGCCTCTTTCATTTCGTCGGCCGATAACATCGTTTTCGACGTTTCGACCGCGGCGGCGGCTTTCGCATTGCCGAGATGTGCGGCTACGCTGTACCAGCCGTACGCCGATTCGATATCGCGCACGACCCCGTCGCCTTCCTCGTACAGCGCGCCGAGGCGGTACTGGGCATCGGCGACCCCGAGTTCGGCCGCCTTGCGATACCAGTCCGCGGCGGTCTCCATATTCTTCTCCACCCCCTGTCCCGCGGCATACATGCGCCCGACGAAGTACTGGGCAAACGCATGATCGGCGGTTTCCGCCAGGGGCACGAGGATCGACAGGGCCTTGTCGTAGTCGCCCATCATCAGCGCGACGACACCGTCATTGAAATCGGCGCGCACCCCGGTCGCACACAAGGCGAGCAAGAGCAGGGTTAGTAGCTTACGTCTCATAGATTTTCTCCGTACGCCGTTCCGCTTGGGGCCCGGCATGATAAACCGAATTCCTCGCCTCCCGCACGCGCCGCACGCCGCCGCGCCGTGCCTGCAGCGGGCCCGGATGCCGGGGTTTCGATCGCGGCGCACGTGTTTGCGCGGCATCGGTGTCGTTGTCGCACGCATGAATCGGGTCCAGGCTTGCGCACGATTAATGCTAGAATTCCGGCCCCGTTTGACCAGCGACGCTGCCGCGGCAGCGCAAGGGATCGAGTGATGGCCGGAAAGACCCTGTACGACAAATTATGGGACGCGCATATCGTCGAAGAGTTCGACGATGGCACGACCCTGCTTTACATCGATCGTCACATCATCCACGAAGTGACGACCCCGCAGGCCTTCGAAGGCTTGCGGCTCGCCGGACGAGAACCGTGGCGCGTGGCGGCGACAAAAGCGGTTTCGGATCACAACACGCCGACAATCGACGTCCACAACATCACCGATCCGATCGCGAAACTGCAGCTCGACACGCTGACGCAGAACTGCAAGACCCACCACATCACGCACTACGACATCGGCGATATCCGGCGCGGCATCGTCCATGTCACGGGCCCCGAGCAGGGCTGGTGCCTGCCGGGCATGACGATCGTGTGCGGCGATTCGCACACGGCCACGAACGGCGCGCTTGGCGCGCTCGCGTTCGGCATCGGTACATCCGAAGTGGAGCACTGTATTGCGACGCAGTGCCTCGTGTTCCGCAAGGCGAAAAACATGCTGATCCGGGTGAACGGCGACTTGCGACCGGGCGTCACGGCGAAAGACCTGATCCTCGCCATCATCGGCCAGATCGGCACCGCCGGCGCCACCGGCCATACGATGGAATACGCGGGCGACGCGATCACGGCGCTGACGATGGAAGAACGCATGACCGTCTGCAATATGTCGATCGAGGCCGGTGGCCGTGCGGGCATGGTCGCCGTCGACGACAAGACGATCGATTACGTTCGCGGCCGCCCCTATGCGCCGACCGGTGAGCTGTGGGACCAGGCGGAGGCCTACTGGCGTACGCTGACCTCGGATCCGGATGCTGAATTCGATACGGTCGTGGATATCGACGCCGCCGCGATCGAACCCCAGGTGAGCTGGGGCACGTCACCGGAGATGGTCGTGCCGGTCTCCGGCGTGGTCCCGGACCCGGCCGATGTGGCGGACGAGACCCGCCGGATCGGCATGAACAACGCGCTGGCCTACATGGATCTGAAACCCGGCACCCCGATCAAGGACATTGCGATTGACAAGGTCTTCATCGGCTCGTGTACGAATTCCCGCATCGAGGATCTGCGTGCCGCGGCCGCGGCGATCAAGGGCCGCCAGAAAGCCGCGAACGTGAAGGTCGCGATGGTCGTGCCCGGCTCCGGTCTCGTCAAAGCGGAGGCGGAACGCGAGGGCCTCGACAGGATCTTCCTCGACGCGGGTTTCGAGTGGCGGGAACCGGGTTGCTCGATGTGTCTCGGCATGAATCCCGATCAACTCGACGAGGGCGAGCGTTGCGCATCGACGTCGAACCGCAACTTCGAGGGACGCCAGGGACGTGGCGGACGCACCCACCTCGTGAGCCCGGCGATGGCCGCGGCGGCCGGCATCGCCGGCCATTTTGTCGATGTACGGGAGGACTGAGTGATGGAACCGGTAAAGAAAGTCAACGGCATCGTGCTGCCCATCGACCGACCGAATGTCGACACGGATGCCATCATTCCGAAACAGTTTCTGAAATCGATCAAGCGTACGGGGTTCGGCGTCTACCTGTTCGACGAATGGCGTTACCTCGACAAGGGCGAGGCCGATCAGGATTGCTCGAAACGGCCGCTGAACGAAGATTTCGTGATCAACCAGCCGCGCTACCAGGGTGCCGAGATACTGCTGGCGCGCGAGAATTTCGGCTGCGGTTCGTCGCGCGAGCACGCGCCCTGGGCGCTGTACGATTACGGCATTCGCGCGCTGATCGCGCCGAGTTACGCCGACATCTTCTACAGTAATTCATGCAAGAACGGACTCGTCCCGGTGACGCTCGACCCCACGATCGTCGACCGGCTGTTTGCCGAATGCGCGGCCGAGCCCGGGTATTCACTGACGGTCGATCTCGAAAACCAGCTTGTCCAGACGACCGCGGGTGAAAGCTTCGGGTTTGATTTCAATCCGGGACTGCGTCACCGCCTGCTCAATGGTCTTGATGACATCGGGGTCACGCTGCAGTCGGCCGACGCGATCCGGCGCTACGAAGCGCGACGTGCCACGGAAGCACCGTGGTTGTTTCAGGACCAGAACCAGGGCTAGCGCGCCGCAGCGACGGCCACCCGCTGCGCTGAACCGATCGGGGTGATCGGTGCGCGACAGCCGGCCTTGCCCGGTCGCATCATTTTCGCGTCGCAGGCACGATCCGCCGCGGCGGACGAACAAGGAGAATTTCTGTGACGACAGCATTGATCACCGGCGCGAATCGCGGGCTCGGCCTCGAAATCAGTCGCCAGCTCGGGAAGCGCGGCTACGACGTCGTGCTCGGTTGCCGCGATGCGGGCAAGGGCGCGCAGGCGCAGGCGCAGCTTGCGGCCGAGGGCATCAACGCGGACGTGCTCGTCATCGACGTCGGCGATCCGGTGAGCATCGCGGCGGCGTGCGAGACATTCAGCGCGGCGCACGACCATCTTGATGTGCTCGTGAACAACGCCGGCGTTCTGAACGATTACGGCGAACTGGCGAGCGAACTCGCCACGGCACGCTTGCGCGCGAGCTTCGAGACAAATTTCTTTGGCGCGTTCGAAACGACGCAGCGCTTTCTGCCGCTGCTCCGAAAATCGACGGCCGGGCGCATCGTCAATATGTCGAGCGATCTCGGTTCGCTGCACGCGATGAGTGATCCCGCGGGCGCGCAATACGACGTAGATGCTCCGGGCTACCGGGCGTCGAAATGCGCCCTGAACGTATTGACGCTGCTGTTCGCGAAAGAGCTCGCGGGCACCGGGATCAAGGTGAATTCGGCCTCGCCCGGGGTCAGTCGCACGGACATGGGGGGCGCGGACGCGCCGCTCAGCGTCGAGCAGGGCGCGGCAACGGCGGTGTGGCTCGCGACGCTCGATGACGACGGCCCGAGCGGCGAGTTCTTTTCCGCGACCCTGGACGGTCAACGACACCCCTGGTGAGGCAACGCGCGCCCGCGGCCGGTGCCTGCCGATCCCGGAGCGCGGTCGCCGGATCACGTTGCCGCCGGATGTAACCCGAACATCGATCCGCGGGAGTATGCCGTGCGTCGTTCGCACCGGGGCGGGAGCAAAAACCCGTCGCGATCGCGCGAACCGGAAATCCCCGCCCACGCGCACTAACCGGCTAGCCCATCGCGTACGGCGTGCCCGCGGCTTCGTATACGGGCGCCGCGCCGGTTGCCGGGCTCGTCGCGCGAAAGCGGTGAACGCCGCGCCGACATCGACGCGACCGGGTCTCACACACAGCCCCGCCGCGTCGCTCGGCCCGCGCCGATCCGCCGGGCGGTTGTATAATCGAGTGCCGACATACGGACGAGGTCCGTCATGACGACCGAACTCACGGCCCGGGTCGATCCGGACACCGCGCGCATCATTCAAAACCGGCTCGAAGCAATCGCGGCCGCGATGGGGCATCCGCTCGTGCAGCGGTCGCCCTCAAGCAGCATCGGCAAATCCGGGGATTTCGTTGCCGCAATTTGCGACGAGCGGGCGCTGCAGCTGTGCGAGTGCAAACCGGGTACGCCGCGGCAGCCGGGTCCGGCCCCGGGTTATGTCGGCGGGATCATGCGCACGCTGATGCAGCGCGGCGACGGGCCCGTGCCCGGTGACGTGATCATCCACAATGACCCGTACGCGGGTGCGTCACGGCGTGCCGATATCGGGGTCTGCGCACCGGTGTTCTTTCACGACGAACTCGTCGGCTTTGCCGTGATCACGGCGCACCATCGCGATCTCGGTACCGATAAACCCGGTGGTGTCGAGAGCGTCGACGTGTGCGCGGACGGGCTGCGGTTCCAGGCCGTCAAATGCTACGTCGCGGGTGAACGTAACGAACCCGTATGGCAGTCGATCCGTGACAACACGCCGGTGCCCGATCAGACCATCGGCGATCTCGAAGCGCAGGTCGCGGCGTCGCACATCGGCGCCGCGCGCTACTGCGAACTGCTGGGGGAATTCGGGCGCGAAACGATTGCCGCTGCGACGGAGGATCGGCTCGATGAATCCGAACGCATCATGCGCGCGCGGATCGCCGCGCTGCCGGATGGCCGCTACACCGCGACCGGCTATCTCGATGACGACCCCGATGTGGCGGATCCCGCACTGAAGAAGATCCCGATCGTCACGACGGTCACTGTCGTCGGCGACGAATTGACCGTTGATTTCACCGGCAGCTCGCCACAACTCGACGACCGCCCGATCAATATGCCGTTCATCGGCATGGTCGATGCGGCCGTGTGGCCGACCCTGTGCTCGCTCCTGCTCGACCCCGTTCGTTATGGGAACATCCCGCGAAACGCCGGACTCTGCCGGCCGGTCCGGATCACCGCACCGCGCGGCAGCATCGCGAACCCGATTGCTCCCGCGCCGTGCAGCGCGCGTTGCACTCCCGGCAATGTCGTTGCGGACACACTCACGCGCGCGCTCGCGCCGGCCGTGTCGCGCAAGGCGACGGTGGCGTGATCAACGATGCGGCCGGTCCGGTGAACGTCGCCGCGACGTCGGCGCGGCACCGCGGGGGTCAACATGCCCGCGATTAAGCCCGAACGCCTGCTCGCGGATCTGCAGCGCCTGCGACAATTCGGCGCCGCAGGCAACGGGGTCGTGCGTCCGGCGCTGTCGCCGATTGATATCGAATCGCGCATCTGGCTGCGTGAACGCATGCTGGCGGCCGGACTGGACGCGGTGATCGACGGGGTCGGCACCGTGTTCGGTCGTTCGACCCGGCCGGGACCGGCCTTGATCATCGGCTCACATACCGACACGCAGCCCGAGGGCGGCTGGCTCGACGGCGCCATGGGCGTCATGTACGGACTCGAAGTCGCGCGCGCGTTCGCCGACAGCGAGGACTGCGCGGAGTTCGCCGTCGACGTTGCATCATGGATGGACGAGGAGGGCCGGTTCGCGCATTTCATCGGCAGCCGCGCGTTTTTCGACGTGCTTGCCGACAGCGAGATCGCCAGTGTGCGCGCGCCGGATGGTGAATCGCTCAGCGCGGCGCTCGCGCGTGCGGCGTACGCCGGGCGCGAGCGGAGCCGGTTTGAACCCGGGCGGCAGCATGCCTACCTCGAGGCGCACGTGGAGCAGGGCGGCCGGCTCGAAGCGGATGGTCTGCGGATCGGCGTGGTCACCGCGATCGTCGGGATCCGTGCGTTCAGGATCGGTTTCAGCGGCGAACAGAATCATGCGGGCACGACCCCGATGGCCGTGCGCCGGGATGCCGCGATGGCCTTGATCCGGTTCGCCCACGCGCTCGATACGCGCTTCGCGGCGCTCGCCGCGCCGGATACCGTGTGGACGTTCGGCAATATCACGGTGGCGCCGGGCGCGGAGAGTATCGTGCCCGGCAATGCGGAACTCCTCGTTCAGTTTCGCGATGGCGATGCGCACGTGCTCGATCGTTTCGAAGCGGGCCTGCACGAATGCGTCGCCGCGGCGCGCGGGGCGGTCGCGGTGAGCGTGCTCGAAAAAATGACGGACGTCGCGCCCGCGGCGATGGACCCGGCGTTGCAGACGCTGATCGCCGCGGCCGCGGAGCGGCGCGCCCCGGGGCAATGGATGCACATGCCGAGCGGCGCCGGCCACGATGCCCAGGTGACGGCGGCATTCGTGCCCAGCGGCATGTTGTTCGTGCCGAGCATTGGCGGCGTGTCACACAGCTTCGCCGAAGACACGGACACCGACGACATCGTGCTCGGCTGCCAGGTACTCGCGGATGCCGCGGAGGCGTTTCTGCGCGCGCTGCGCCGCTAGGCCGGGCGCGCGGCGATCGCGTATTCCGCGCGGCCAGCGCGAATCATCACTTCCGGACGCCTGGCCGACCCTCGCGGCGCACACCGTCGAGCGAAAATGACAACTTTGTCATTTAGCGCATTTTCCATTAATATTCGACAAATCTAATGTATTGCGCTGATTGCGCCGCCACGTTCCCGCCGCAATCCACCGAGGATGCCCGCATGATGCCCAGCAACCGTTGCCCGACTTTCCGCGCCGCGCCCGCGTTCGTCACCGGCAGCATCGCCGTGATTTGCGCCCTCGGCACGAACGCCTACGCGAACGACGATCAGAGTTACACCGCCCTGCGCAAGTGGATCGATGACGCGCCGATGATCGAGAACATCACGCCCGGACAGCACCTCACCGCGGCCGATCGCGACGTGCTGGAAACGATCATCCCGCGCTCCGCCTGGCAGTACTACATCTTCGACGACCTCGACATGGAGATCACCGCGACCGCGCATTATCCGGCGCCGGAAGAGTGGGGCCAGAATGTGGCGTCCGGTTACACGCTGGATGAAAACGGGGTGCTGCTCAATTTCACCGGCGGCGGATTCCCGTTCGCGGAGATTGATCCCGACGATCCGATGGCCGGGCAAAAAGTCATCTGGAACATGCTTTGGCGGCCCGGTGAAAACGACTACGTCATGCCGATGGTCACGTGGATGCGCAGCGAGAACGGCGCACTCGATCGCAAACTCGAGTACACGTCCGTCAACTCGACGTACGCCATGGGCGACGACCAGTGCCTCGTGCCCGGTTACGAAGAAGTCAAAAACAAGCGGGTCATGGAATTCCGCTCACCACGCGATATGGCCGGTGCGAAAGACCTGTCGATCGCCTACGTCGATCATTACAAGGAGAACTCGGGCTGGATGTACGTACCGGCGCAGCGCAAGCCGCGGCGCACGCTCGCCTCGGAACGCACGAGCGAACTCATGGGCATGGACATGATCCGCGAAGACATTAACGGCTTCGGCGGCAAGGTGCATGAGAACAACTGGACGTACCTCGGTAAACGCAAGGTTGTCGCCACGATCAACGTCGCCGACAACCCGGAGTTCGGCGGGCCGCATTTATGGGTACCGAACAACGCGCGCTGGGAAGTTCGCGACACCCACGTCGTGCTGATCCAGCCGAAAGCGAGCGACCATCCCTACAGCGCCCGCATCGTCTTTGTCGACGCGGAAACCTGGTGGACCCACTGGATGTTCGCGTTCGATCGTCGCGACGATCAGTTGTTACGCATGAATCAGCATTTCCTGAAATACTCGGAATCCTACGCCCATGAAACGCCGCAACAGGCGCCGTACATCGAGCAGGATTTCGCGAAGAACGTGGGCCACAACGTGTTTCTGCATCTCGGCGAATCCGACATCAACGCGAAGAAGCCGCACGCGACGATGACGCATTGCTACGTCACGAAGCGCGTATTCTCACCGGCCCGCGCGCGGCAGTTCTATTCGTTGCGGAACATGATCAGCGGTCGCCGCTAGGCGCGGTCGCGCCCGTCGTAGCAGGCGGGCGCAGCGTAAAAAACAATTATCTGAATCAACAGGGAAACTCGACGCGCGAACGGCGATTCGCGACGCAAGCAAAGGATTTGCGCCGGCACACAGCAGCGTCTGGGGACAAGCTGCTGCCTGACGGTGCGTCGTCGTCCGGTTCGGGCGCTGAACCAGGAACACTATGAAACACTGTGTGATACCGCGGGTCCGGCGCCTGGCCGTGCTCTGCTGTCTGTGTCTGCCCGTCGCAGCCGAGGCTATCGTCACGCTTGGCCGTGACATCGAACTCGAGGGTTTCGTCGAGGCGAAGAACATATTGCGCACCCCGTCGTTCGACGACGCGGAACTGATTATGCAGCGCAATATCGGGCAGCTCGAAAGCAAATATTATTTTCTGCGGGATTCGACGGCGTTCGGACGCTTCGACACCGGCCGCCTCGAAGAAGCGACCCTGAATGTGATCGCCCGCGGGCACTACGATTCCGCCTATGATATTCGCGATCAGTACGAAGATGTGCGGGCGCAGTCCGCGCAGTACGAAGTGAAAATTCGCGAAGCGTTCGTCGACCTGATCCTGCCGCCGTTTTCACTCCGCCTCGGCAAGCAACAGGTGGTGTGGGGCGAAACGGATAACTTCCGCGCGATCGACATCATCAATCCGCTCGATCTTTCGTGGCACTGGGCCCGCGAGTCGTGGGAGGACATCCGCATCCCGTTGTGGATGGTGCGCGGGATCTGGGACATCGGCAAGCTCGGCTTCGTCGAAGAATCGTTCCTCGAATTGCTGTGGATCCCGGCCGACTTCAAGCCGAACAAGGTGACGACGGACGTCAATCGGCCGTGGGCGTTTTTCGGCGATGGCCTGCCGCGCGGCGCAAACTCCGTCATCGTTGGCAACCAGGCCTACGATCTGAACTTCACCCTGAACGACAGAAAACCCGACCAGACGCTGGGTGATGGCCAGGGCGGCTTTCGCTTCAAGGCGATCTGGGGCGAGATCGATTTCAGCCTGAATTATTTCTACGGCTTTTCCGCCGACCCCGGCGTGAAGTTCCGCAACAACCGGTTTTCGATCACCGGCAACCGCGCGAACGTTTTCGGCGACCTCGTGCATCCGCGCCAGCATACGCTGGGACTGTCGGCGAACTATTCCGAAGAACGATTCACGCAGGCCGTGTTCCGCCTGGAAACGGCGTTCACGACAAATGTGCCCGTCGCCGTGGCCGCGGGCGCACCGGCGAGTGTCGACCCCGAGGGTGACCAGTACGAGGAAGCGGATCGCACGACGGTGATGCTGGCGATGGATCGACCTACCTGGATCCCGTGGCTGAACAAAAACCGCACGTTTTTTCTGTCGAGCCAGGTCTTCTGGCGCCGCTGGATCGAGTATGACGAATCGTTTCGCGGACCGTCGTCCACGTACCAGGCGATGTTGAATGGCAGCGTGTTGCCAAACCGCTTCGTCAGCGTGCGCGACGACGAAATCGATCAGAACGAGTTCGTGATCACGTTCTCGGCGTCTTCGAGTTACGGCCCGGCCGGTCTGATCAAACCGCTGTTCGTGTTCGCGATCGATCCGCGCTCAACCGGCGCCTACAACCGCTTTCAACTCGAATACCTGTACACGAACAACATCATGTTCCGCTTCCAGCAGGATCTCTACTGGGAGATGTACGACAACGACCCGGGTCCGTGGCAGCTCGGTGACATCTGGGGCCACGACAGCGCGCAAAGCCGGCACGAAACGATCTTCAGCGTGATCTTCACGTTCTGAACCGGTCCGGCGAAGCCGGGTCGATTCACTCTCTGGTTTCGCCCCAATCGACGATCGTGCGCACCTGCGCGGCAATGTCGGGCGCATCGAGCGGCGGCGTAAAGACGCCGATGATGCGTTTATCCGGGCCGATGAGCAGGATGTAGGCCGGGTGGTCGTAATAGTATTCGTCCGCGGTAGCACCGGATGATTTCGTCACCTCGATACCGAACTGCTCCGTGAGCCGGTAACGCTCCGCATCCGGCACCGCGGCAGCCAGGAAATCGGGATTGAAGTACTCCGTGTAAGCGCGCAGCACGTCCGGTGTATCGCGCGCCGCATCAACCGAGATAAACAGCACCTGGCCCTTGCGTTCAAACGCGGCATAACCGGCGAGCTGTTCGCGCACCTGTTTCAGGGTCGCCATCGTTGTCGGGCAGATGTCCGGGCAATGCGTGTAACCGAAAAACACGAGCGTCCAGTGATCGTCGAGCCGGGTTTGATCGAACACGGCGCCGTGCTTGTCGATGAGCTGCAGATGGTCAACCGCGGGCGGCGGCGGCCACAGGAATCCGGCGACCGTGGGCGGGCTCACCGCGGTGACGTTGCGCTGCGCGAACCAGTGACCGGCGCTGAACGCGATGGCCACGAGCACGAGTGCGCCGGCGATCAGCGACCCGCTTGCGACACGGGGTGTGTCGTTCGGGCTCGTCATCCGGACAGGCCGTTACGGTGCTGTGGCAGCACGGAAGTCTGCGGGATCGCGGCGTTGCGGCCGCGCCGATCTGCGGTGCTATCCACGCTGTGGCACCGCGGATTCCGCATTGTAGATAACCGGCATCTGGCCCCGCCACGCGTGCCAGGTGGCGTCATTCGTGATCAGTTCAGCCATGAAATGTCCCACGTTGATGCGGCTCGTCGTGCCCGAGTCGAAGATGGCACTCCTCACCGGTGACGGGAAAACCCGATAGTCCGTTACCTGATCGTGATCCGTCAACGCATCGGGCCGCACGACGGACCATTCGAACCGGCGATCCGCCGGCCCGACCTGCGTGCGCAGGAAATCCGCCGCCTGCTCGTTATCGACATGCGGTGGCAGCAAGAGCCGCAACAAGCGGATCACGCAGTCCTGCGCGAACGAAACCCGCTCGGGAATATCGCGGTTGCTGTTGCCGGTGGAATTCATGAGCACGAACCGGATCGGTGTCTGCGCGGCGTTGCGTTCAACCGCGCGATACACGCGCCGCACGGCCTCGGTCACGAGCCGGCGCGGATGTCCGTAGATCCCTTTCAGCGAAAGCGTGTGTCCGAGGCACGAAGCGACGGCGCTGCAACCATCGACGAGCTGCGCGATTTCATCGTCCGTGAGGTCGAGAAAGTTGGCGCGCAGGAGGGTCAGATTGTCGTGCCG
>TARA_R110002096_G_scaffold26757_1_pt1 | contig 12843 bp, 8 predicted proteins | sample TARA_R110002096 | Tara Oceans TARA_R110002096 (sample SAMEA4397295) | marine metagenome | biome: Polar Biome; feature: [DCM] deep chlorophyll maximum layer (ENVO:01000326); material: water (ENVO:00002006), including particulate matter (ENVO:01000060) such as... | depth 35 m | reverse complement strand
GTAGTACGCCCATCAGGACTCTTCCGAAGGAATCCCTTGGGGAGAACCTGAAACCCAGAGCTTGCTAAGCAAGGGGTTGCTTCAAAAAATCAATACATCAAAAGTTCTAAACAGTAGTAGTACGCCCATCAGGACTCTTCCGAAGGAATCCCTTGGGGAGAACCTGAAACCCAGAGCTTGCTAAGCAAGGGGTTGCTTCAAAAAATCAATACATCAAAAGTTCTAAACAGTAGTAGTACGCCCATCAGGACTCGAACCTGAAACCTATTGCTTAGAAGGCAATTGCTCTATCCAGTTGAGCTATGGGCGCTCAACAATTCAATATGTCAATAATATCGAGGATATCACGCTTTAGCGTACCGTCCTTCGAATTTTTTCAGTCATTAAAGTCGGGGAGACAGGATTTTCCCCAAGGGATTCCCTCGGAAGAACCTGCGACCCTTCGCAAACGTTTCAATAAATATGTCGGGGAGACAGGATTTGAACCTGCGACCCTTCGCTCCCAAAGCGAATGCGCTACCGGGCTGCGCCACTCCCCGATTTTTCCAAAATTGGAAAGGCAACAAATATAAGGTTTTCTATATTCCGTTACCACCTAAAATTGAACTTTATTTCCTTAATTTTTCAGATGTACCTTATTCCGTCAGAATCGCTGAAACATAATTTGCCCAGCTCATTTTTGAGGCAGATTTATATACATTTTCGGAGGGAAGAGGTAACTCCAAAAACTTTAGCATTTGTTCAGCCATCGAGTCTATATCTTCAGGCTCAGCAAGATATCCGTTAAACCCATCTTTTATGGTCTCTGGAAAATGGCCTACTCGTGTAGCTAAAATCGGTAAGCCAAAATTATAAGTTAGTGATTCAACTCCGGAAGGAGTAGCGGTTAAATAGTAGAGCACGCTACAGTCGGCGGCTTGAAAATATTTATGAACATCTTCATTTGGGATAAACTCACTTTTAACTACTGCTTGTTCTTGAAGTCCAAGTTCATCTATCAGTGAGAGAGGTCGGTAATCTTGTTCACTTTCTTTGTTTTTTAGGAATAGTTTTTGAGCAATTCCAAACAAGCCACGTTTGATCTTGGTCGTAATCTTAGAAGTGTCAAGAGTAGCCCAGAATTCTTCGCCACAAATCAAGAAAGAAACGTCATCTCTTTGTTCGGTAACTTTTTTGAATGCTTTGATTGCATTGTGGAGTCCTTTGTATTTTCGAATAAATCCAAAATAAAGGAATACATTTTTTTTGAGTCCCAATTCATGTTTGAATTTTTCCACATCAAATTCAGGATCGGGTTGATAGAGATCATACACAGGATGAAATAGTTTAATAACAGTTGTGAATTCATCTACTGAGCGCTTACCCGTTTCATTTACTGAGAATTCTTTTTTAGGGAGTAATGCTTTTAATTCATCAACTGTTTTATAGGCATGTGCGATGTACGTATCGGCATGTTTGATGCCCATTTTTGTGAATCGCTCATCAATAGTACTTCCTTCTTTTTGAACCACAAAATGCAGATCGAAAATCACTTCAGCATCAGAATTTCGCTTCAACCATTTAGCTATAGAACCCATGGGTAATCCCTGTATCGAGAGTGCCCACTGAAAGATTATTTTATCAGGATTTAGCGATTTAATATACTTAGCAGTTTTTCTCCAACTAAGAGGGTTGTTATAGTTGGTAATGTACTTGATCTTAATGTCAGTGCCTTCCATAAAGTTGGAACGGCTGGATTTATCAACAAACTCCCGGGGGATAATGGAAGGATATTGATTAGTCCAAGACACAATATGGACATTGTTATCAGGATCTTTATCTAAATTTTTAGCTAAGGAAGTATTGTAATTTGAAATACCTCCTTTGAATTTTGGGCCCGGACCGAAACAAACTATAACAGGCATAAGTTCTAGGTGTACTTTTTAACAGCTACATCATAAACACGCCGCATGCCTTTTTCTAACGTAAGGCGAGGCTCCCAACCGATAAGCTTTTGCACATAATCCATGTTTGCATAACGTGAATGAACCCCAACCGGCTTATCAAATAAGGGTTTAATTTCCGGTTCATATCCGGCGAAAGAAGTAAATACCTTTATTAAATCGAGAAATGAAGTGAGTTTTCCGCTTCCAATATTTATCGCCGACCCATCTTTTATGTAATCCATAGCCAATAACGTGCAATCTATCACATCTTCAATGTGTACAAAATCTCGCCCTTGTAATCCGCTTCCCCAAACCTCAAAAGGATTTTCTTTAAGAGCTGCACGCCGTGCAATTGCAGGAACAGGGTAGGAGAGATCCTGATCTTCTCCGTAGCCACTAAATGGGCGGATACAGGTAACGGAAACACCGTAGTATTGAGCGGCGATGCTGGCTAAATATTCACCGGTTAGTTTAGACCAACCATAAGTCATATCAGGTTGCCCCATTTTTTTGAAGTCGATATCACTTTCAGATAATGCAATAGCATCAGATTTAGTCTGAAGATCAACAGGATAGGCGGCACTTGAGCTTGGGTAGAGTACCCGATCCGGTTTATGGAAGCAAACCCATCTAAAAAATTCGGCATCAATGGATAAATCAAGTGATACTTTCATAGGGTCGCCATCAATAGTAGCTCTACCACCTACAATGGCTGCAAAATGAAATACATCGGTAAATTTAGAAACATCAAATCCGTAAGTATTGTCAAAGAAATCGGGTTCTTCGATCAACATTTCTAACAAAAATCGAACATCTATTTTAAGAAAAACCAGACGCTCATCTTCTCCAAAAAAATCCAATCCGGTTTTGAAACGATGAGGAGTTCCTTCGGGTAACCAAGTTTTTGGATGTGTACCCACTGAGAGATCGTCAATAAATATAATAGTATCTTTTGTAGTTGAGTAGAGGCGTTTAACAAAATTTCTGCCAACAAAGCCGCAGCCGCCGGTAATAAGATGATATTTCATACATATAATTTTAAAAGTTTCCCTAAAGATAGACATTTTAGAAAAAAGGGCTAGGAAAAGAGGAAATATTCTTTAAAAATCCCGTTCTTTACAGCAAATAAATCCCTAAAATTTCTATGAAAACCATTTTAATCACTTTTATACTTAGCTTTTTTACTGTTTCTTTGTTCGGTCAATCGCTTCAAATATCGGAAGCATCTGCGAGTGTGAATCACCTTACTGCTACTTTAACTGGAAATTCTATTCAGATAGCTGAGCAAAATGGGAGCGTGATTAATTCGGGGAATTATAAATCGGTTGCGAATGATCCTTCTTTTAAAATCTATCCAATGCAAAATGGAGCATATATTGTGAGAGAAAATATTGCAAATTTTGTGTTATTCGATTCCTTTGGGAGTGTAATTCGGCCTATTTCGAATAGTACACAAAGTCAAGATGGTGAAAAGATTTCAGAACTTGCAACAGATCCTCTGGGAAAAACAATTGTACTTTACAATCCTGAAGTTAGAAATGGAAGTAAGAGAGGTTCCCAAGCTAACATAATTGACTTAGAAAATTCAGAGCGAGATGTTTTTTATCGTGAGGACCAGGAGATAAAAGCGGTAAGAGTAGCCGAGTCCGGTGAGTTTATAGCAATTGCTTCCGGTAAGGATGACAATGAACACGAAGTAACGGTAATGGACCGCTATGGAAATGAAATCAGAACAATCACTTTTGACCAGGAAATAAAAGGATTAAATCTGTATGGGAGCGGAAGTACACTAACTGTTTTTTCGGAAGGCAGAGTAGCGGTGTATAACGTTGGAAGTGGAGAACGGGTAGGGAGTAGTAGTTTTAGAGGGGCACCTCTTCAGTTTGCAAATTATAGTGGCTCAGATCAAACCATTGTTGGATTAACAGGTGATTTGATTGGAACTACTTTATCAAATATTGAAGTTAAAGTCATTAATGTAGCTGCCAGAAAAATTGCCAGTCAGAAATTCTCAGGTAGTGTACAAGTAAGCGATTTGGATAGGATAAGCTTAAACAGAACCGGAAGATTCAATTATACACTTACAGGAATGAGTAAAGATTTGAAACTTAAAGCGAGTTTCTAAATAAAAAAAGCCCCATCAAACGATGAGGCTTTTTAAATATTAAGCTTCTTTCTTGGCTTCTTCTGAAGCGTCTTTTTCTTCTTGGGAGGCTTTCGTTTCCTTTTCTTTGATTTTGTTAGGATCAGGTTTTATCCAATCAAATTCCAGGCCATCTCTGGACTTATTCATTTTAATTTTGATTGAAGAACCTTCCTCCTTTTTACCTTCTAAAAGCTCTTCCGCTAAAGGATCTTCCACATATTTTTGAATAGCTCGCTTAAGCGGACGTGCACCATATTTAGGGTCAAAACCTTTATCGGTGATAAATTCTTTAGCACCTTTGGTAATTTCAATGGTGTAACCTATCACTTCAATTCTCTTGAAAAGCTCATCAGAAATAATATCAATAATTTGATGTATATCTTTTTTCTCAAGAGGTTTGAAGGTTATCACATCATCAATACGATTCAGAAACTCCGGATTGAATACTTTCTTTAAAGCATCCTGAATAGTAGTCTTCATTTTAGCGTAATCGAAAGTGCCTTCACTAGGTCCGCCAAACCCAATTCCTTTACCAAGGTTTCGAATATCACGGGCTCCAATGTTTGAAGTCATAATAATGATGGTATTTCTGAAGTCAACTTTACGGCCAAGGCTATCTGTTAGAATTCCATCGTCCAGCACTTGTAGCAGAATATTGAATACATCAGGATGCGCTTTTTCAATTTCATCAAGAAGTACGACACTGTATGGCTTACGGCGAACTTTCTCAGTAAGAATCCCACCTTCTTCATAGCCAACATAGCCGGGAGGTGCTCCTACCAATCTTGACACAGAGAATTTTTCCATGTATTCACTCATATCAACCCGAATAAGAGCTTCATCTTTATCGAACAGATATTTAGCCAAAACTTTAGCAAGTTCTGTTTTACCAACTCCGGTAGGTCCTAAAAATATGAATGAACCAATTGGTCTTGAGGGATCTTTTAACCCGGCACGCGTACGCTGAATAGCTTTAGTAAGCTTTATAATGGCTTCACTTTGCCCCACAACTTTTCCGGCAAGACTTTCCTTCATTTTCAGAAGTTTCTGTCCTTCATTCTGGCTGATTTTATTTACAGGAACTCCACTCATCATTGCAATTACTGAAGCTACATCATCTTCCTCAACATCAAATAGAATAGTTTCAGATTCTTTATCCCATTCTTTTTGAGCGACTTCAAGATCTTCGATTAAACGTTTTTCAGTATCACGCAATCTTGCTGCTTCTTCAAAACGCTGCTTTTTAACCATAGCGTTTTTGTCATGGCTGGTAGTCTCAATTTGTTCTTCCAGCTCAATAATGTGCTTTGGAACAGTAATGTTTGATAAGTGAACACGTGCTCCGGCTTCATCCAATGCGTCAATAGCCTTGTCCGGTAAAAAATGGTCTGTTACATATCGATCTGTTAAAGAAACGCAGGCTAGTATTGCTTCTTCATTATATCGAACACCATGATGTTTCTCGTATTTTGGTTTGATCTGGTGTAAAATTTCGATCGTTTCTTCAGGAGTAGTTGGGTCAACCATTATCTTTTGGAAACGACGTTCCAGCGCTCCGTCTTTTTCAATGAACTGGCGATATTCGTTCAATGTAGTTGCACCAATTGCTTGAATGTCTCCGCGAGCTAGTGCCGGCTTTAACATATTGGAAGCATCGAGTGAGCCACTGGCTCCACCGGCTCCTACAATAGTATGAAGTTCATCAATGAATAAAATTACATTGTCTGTTTTTTCAAGCTCGGTCATAATCGCTTTCATGCGTTCTTCAAACTGCCCCCGATATTTAGTTCCGGCTACCAATGCAGCAAGATCGAGCGCAATTACTCTTTTATCATAAAGAACTCTGGAAACTTTTCTTTCCATAATACGATCAGCAAGTCCTTCTGCGATTGCAGTTTTACCAACACCGGGCTCACCAATAAGTACAGGGTTATTTTTCTTACGCCGGCTTAACACCTGAGCCACACGTTCAATTTCTTTATCGCGACCAATGATAGGATCTAATTTCCCATCAATCGCCATTTGTGTAAGATCCCGACTGAAATTATCCAGTACAGGAGTTTTAGACTTTTCCATTTTCTTTTCTCTTGAGCTTCCGGAACCTTGTGAACCTAGTGATGGAGAAACACTTGCGGATAATGAAGAAGAATCAAAGTCTTCATTGCGTGTTTTTCCTGAAATAATAAGATCTAATTCTTCACGCACAGCGTCATAGGAAACACTGAACTGTTGTAAAATCTGTGCAGCGATATTTTCATCATCGCGCAAAAGTGAAAGTAATAAATGCTCCGTACCGATAGTATCACTTTTGTACAATTTTGCTTCTAAATAGGTAATGCGTAAAACTTTCTCGGCTTGTTTGGTAAGTGGGATATTCCCTACGGTTACTGAACCGCCTGTTCCTCGAACAGTATCTTCAATGGTTTTTTTGAGTTTGAAAAGGTCGCAGTCTAAATTTTTGAGAATCCGAATTGCTACGCCATCGCCTAATCGCACTATTCCGAGAATAAGATGCTCCGTGCCGATGTAATCGTGGCCTAAACGAAGCGCTTCTTCTCTGCTAAATTGTATTACGTCTCTAACTTTACTTGAAAAATTACCTTCCATAATGGTAGGTCCTTCTACGTTAATATGTTTTCTTTGTAGTTATCTATGCAAAAAACGAGCCTAGCATAACTTTAGTTCATTCTTTTTAGAATGTAGCAGGGCGCATACCTAATTGCAACAAAAAAGCAGATAGTTTACAACTAAAAAAGAGAAGTGCCGGTCATTTCGGCAGGCTGCTCAATTCCAAGACACTTTAAAAGGGTAGGAGCAACATCAGCAAGAACGCCCGGGTGCATTTCCGGAGAATCAGGATGATTAACTAAAAGTGCGGGCACCAATGCCGTTGTGTGAGCGGTATGTGGACTTCCATCGGGTTTGATCATTTGATCGGCGTTTCCGTGATCTGCAATTATCAAAGAAGTATATCCGTGAGCAGTAGCAGTTTCGATCACTTTTTTGAGTTCTTTATCAATTGCTTCGATGGCTTCAACTGCCGCTTCCATTATTCCTGTATGGCCAACCATATCAGGGTTGGCAAAATTAAGAATCACGAGAGCGTAAACTTCAGACTCTAACTTTTGGCAAAGTGCATCAGCTACTTGGGTTGCATTCATTTCAGGTTGAAGATCGTAAGTAGCAACTTTAGGGCTTGGAATTACCAATCGATCTTCGCCTTTGTTCGGTACTTCAACTCCACCATTAAAAAAATAAGTAACGTGAGGATATTTTTCAGTCTCAGCTATTCGGAACTGCTTTTTCCCTTTTTTACTAACCCATTCACCTAAAGTATTTTTCAATTCCTGAGGAGGATAAGCAACGTGTGCAAATTTGAAAGTTTCATCGTAGGAAGTAAAGGTAGCGTAATAGAGATTCAGATCTTTCGTCTCAAATTCCGAGAAATCTTTTTCATTCAGCGCTCTGGATATTTCTCTGGCTCGGTCTCCTCGGATATTATAGAAAATTATGGAATCATCTTTTTCAATTCTAGTCTCAGAGCTTTTATCTAATAAAATCGGCTTAATAAATTCATCAGTAATGCTATTCGCATAGCTGTTATCAAAAGCTTCATCAGCAGAAGAGAAAAACTCTCCTTTCCCATTTACTAAAAGATTGTAAGCTAATTGAACGCGCTCCCACCTATTGTCACGATCCATAGCATAATATCGGCCAATGATAGAGGCTAATTTACCAACTCCGATCTCCTCAGCTTTTTCATTAAATTGCTTAGCGTATTCTTTTCCACTGTTAGGAGCTGTATCTCTTCCATCTGTGAATGCATGAACATATACATGCTCAATCCCTTCTTTTTTGCAAAGCTTTAAGAGAGTATATAAATGTTCGTTATGGCTATGGACGCCTCCATCTGAGAAAAGACCGAACAAGTGGATTTTATTTTTCTTCTTGGCTTTTTCGATTGCATTTATAAGAACTTCGTTCTCAAAAAAATCTCCATTTTTAATGGCAAGATTAATTCTGGAAAGTTCTTGACGCACAATTCTGCCCGCACCAATGTTTAAATGTCCGACTTCTGAGTTCCCGAATTGTCCTTCAGGTAACCCTACACTATCTCCGCTTGCAGATAAATGCGTGTGCGGATAGGTAGCAAAAAGATGATCTATGAAAGGCTTGTCAGCTTTATCAATAGCGCTGACAGATGGATCTTCGGCCAACCCATATCCATCTAAAATTACGAGAAGTGCTTTTGGTTGGGAGCTGGCCATAAATAAAAGATTTTATAAATTGTTTACGTGCTTTGTAAGCGCTGCTTTTCTTCTGGCTGCATTATTGCTGTGAATAATCCCCTTAACGCTCATTCTGTCAATGTATGAAACAGCTTCTTTCAGTATCACTTCTGCTTCTTTCTTATCAGTAGAAGCTAATACATTCTTGATAAGTGTTCTCATTTTTGATTTACGAGCGCTGTTGTGCTTCTTTCTTTTTTCAGCTTGGCGAACACGCTTCATTGCTTGTTTAGTTTGTGGCATGACTTATAGTCGAAATTTGGTGTAAAGTTTTTCAGTTGCCAAAATTACGGGATACTTAAACATTATTCAACATTTGATTGAATATTTCCGCGAATAAGTTTAATTTAGCCTTTCTGTTATGATAGTAGTAATCGATGGGCCTGCAGGGTCAGGAAAAAGTTCAACAGCTCGCGCTATAGCCGAGCAACTTCAGATTCAATTTTTGGATTCTGGAGCGTTGTATCGAGTAGCCACCCTTGTCTATCTTGAATCGCTTGAGAACAGAGACTCGTTCTTTGATCGTCTGAAAGAAAGTGATATTTCATTTTATTTCAAAAATAAAAAATTCCATTCTTTTTTGAATGGGGAAGAAGTGTCTGATAAAATCAGAGAAATGAAAGTTTCTAATGCCGTCAGTAAAGTAGCATCTGAGCCAATGGTAAGATCTCATATTAATAAATTGATGAGAGCTGAAGTTGAGACTGGAGTTTATATAGCTGATGGTAGAGATTTAGGAACGGCAGTTTTTCCAAATGCAGTATTGAAATTTTTTATGATCGCTGATCTCCATGAAAGAGCAAAGCGACGTTTAACTGAAATGAAAGCACAAGGATTAGAAGCCTCTTTGGAGGAAATAGAATCTAATCTTGCTACCAGAGACGATACCGATTCAAGTCGAGCATCAGATCCTTTGAAGCAAGCCGATGATGCTATTCTGATCAACACATCAGAACTTAGTTTTGATGAACAAGTATCACAGATCGCAGAACGAATTAGGCAAATAATGCCAAAAAATAAATAATAACCTTATCCCACAGTTGAAAGCCAGTTGTGAGGTAAAACATTAACAAAACTTATAATGACCGAAGAATTAAATAAAGAAACCGAGCAGGAAGAGACTACCGCCACAGAAGTTGTTGAAGAAACAGCTGTTGCTGCCGAAGAAGAAACAACTCAAGAAGAGACCACTGAAACTGTTGCTGAAGAAGAAACAACTCAAGAAGAGACCACTGAAACTGAAGCTACTGCCGAAGAAACTGCAGAGACTTTAACTCACGTATTCACAGGCGAAGTTGACGGTGAAGTGTATACCTACGACCAACTTGCTGCTCCATCAGATGAATATACTGATGAAGAATACAATGAGATGATGGGGATGTATGAGAATACGCTCAATCAGATTGAAGAAAAAGAAATTATTACGGGCCGTGTTGCTTCTATAGATGATAAGTATGTAGTTATCGACATCGGATTTAAATCAGAAGGGATTATTGCAGTAAATGAATTTCCTAATTCTGTACTTGAGAGCATGGCTCCCGGTGACGAAGTAGATGTATTCCTTGATCGTGTGGAAGATAAAGACGGTCAGTTAATCTTATCCCGTAGAAAAGCAGACATTCTGCAAGCTTGGGAAAAAATTGAAGATTCACACGAATCCGCTACAATTATTGAAGGTTACATCAAGCGTAGAATTAAAGGTGGTATGGTTGTGGATGTATTCGGTATCGATGCATTCTTACCGGGATCACAAATTGATGTACGTCCTGTTCGTGACTTTGACGCTTATGTAGGCAGAACCATGGAATTCCAGGTTGTGAAGCTTAACATGGCGGCAGAAAATGTAGTTGTATCTCACAGAGCGCTTATTGAAAGTGATCTTGAAGAGCAGAGAGAAGAAATTCTTGAAACGATCGAAGCCGGTCAGGTTCTTGAAGGTGCTGTTAAAAACATTACTGATTTCGGTGTGTTCATCGATCTTGGTGGTGTTGACGGTCTTCTTCACATTACTGACCTTTCTTGGGGACGTGTTGATAATCCAAACGAGATTGTACAGTTAGATCAGAGATTGAACGTTGCTGTTATCGACTTTGATGAGAAGAGCAAGCGCGTGTCTCTTGGACTGAAGCAATTGCAACCACATCCGTGGGAAGAAATTCATGCTAAGTATCCTGAAGAGAACAAAGTACAAGGTCGTGTGGTTTCTATCGCTGATTACGGTGCTTTTGTGGAGCTTGAAAAAGGCGTTGAAGGTCTTATTCACATTAGTGAAATGTCATGGACGCAGCACATTAAGCATCCTTCTCAATTAGTGCAGAAAGATGATATTGTTGAATGTATCGTGTTGAACATCAACGAAGACGAGAAGAAAATTTCTCTTGGTGTTAAGCAATTAACTAACGATCCATGGGCAGACATTCTTGAAAGATTCCCTGTTGGTTCTAAGCATGACGGGGTGATAAGAAACCTTACTAACTTCGGCGTATTTGTTGAGCTGGAGCCGGGTATTGATGGATTAATCCACGTTTCTGACTTAAGCTGGACTGAAAAAGTTGAGCATCCGAATGAGATCGTTAAGAAAGATCAGGAAATAGAAGTTGTTATTCTTGGTGTTGATTTCGATAACAGAAGAATCACCCTTGGACATAAGCAAGTACAGGAAAATCCTTGGGCACAATATGCGAAAGAATATGCTCCCGGAACTACAGTTGAAGGAGTGGTAGTAAAAGCAACTGATAAAGGAGCTTTTGTAAAACTTTCACTAGGTGTCGAAGCATTTTTAAGCTTTGGAAAAGCTGTTGAGACTGAGTTTAAAGAAGGCGACAAAGTAGAAGCATTTGTGCTCGACTTAAACGAAGAGAGCAAAAGCATAAACTTAAGTCAGTTAGACAAAGACCAGAAGAAAGCAAAAGCCGCGAAGAAGAAAATCGAAACTGCTGATGTTGAAACTGGTGCACCTACATTAGGTGAGATGTCTGGACTAGCCGCTTTGAAAGACAAAATGGAAGCAGAAGAAAAAGAAGCTGCAGCCAAAAAGTCTACAAGCAAAAAAGCTAAGACTAAGAAAAAAGACACTGACGAAGACGACTCTGCTGAATAATATTTAGCTGATTAGTCTCAGATATTAGAAAGGCATCCAAATTAAGTTTGGATGCCTTTTTTTATGTCAAAAAGTTTAGCTACGAAATCTCTAAAGCACGAAAGTGATTAGAATTAGATTAAAACACCATAAATCTCCCTTCCAAGGGAGATGATCATCCAAACAGTTACTTTGGATGATCCGAGGGATGTGTGAAGATGCTTAATTCATAAGCATCAAAGAATTGGGTTCCGACATCCCCCGCAAAATCTCTGGACGAGATTTTGAGCCCCCCTTAGAAAGGGGATTTGTTTAGTTCTACAATAGGATTGGATCAAGTGTTGAAAAGTTGCGGAATGAATTCCTTACTTGTTTGCCTGACTAAATTCATCGTAGCACAAAAAATATTACCCAAGCTCACAAGAGCAGCACTAAAGTCCATGCTTGCTTAGGTTCTTGCAAGATTTTGAGATCAAATCTCCCTTTGAAGGGAGATGATTATCCAAACAGTTACTTTGGATGATCCGAGGGATGTGTGAGGTATGCTAATCCTTAAGCATCAAGGAATCTGGTTCTGACATCCCCCCGCAAAATCTCTGAACGAGATTTTGAGCCCCCCTTAGAAAGGGGATTTGTTTAGTTCTACAATAGGATTGCATCAAGTGTTGAAAAGTTGTGGAATGAATTTCTTACTTGTTTACCTGATTAAGTTCATCGCAGCACAAAAAATATTACCCAAGTTCACAAGAGCAAGACTAAAGTCCCTGCTTGCTTAGGTTCTTGCAAGATTTTGAGATCAAATCTCCCTTCCAAGGGAGATGATCATCCAAACAGTTACTTTGGATGATCCGAGGGGTGTGTGAGGTATGCTAATCCTTAAGCATCAAAGAATCTGGTTCTGACATCCCCCCGCAAAATCTCTAGAGAAGATATTTGCTCGTTTAATATTGAAAAGTTAGCAGGACTTCCCAAAGGCATCCGCCAGTTGGCGGAAAAGTACTTACATTTTAATTGTAAAGGACCAATCCGTAGATTTTTCACTGGTCATTCTTGGGGAGGCAGGAATCTTGATTGACTTGGAATATGATGATTTAATAACAATCCAGTTCATCGGCATTCGCCGGAGGATGACTTACTCTTAGGTTCACAAGAAAAAGGTTTTCCCAACGGGAGCCTTTAGTGTAACCTTTGGGTAGTGTACAAAAATCGCTCCGATGCGGAGCGCAAGGAGCGAGGGTTAAGAATAAGCTGGGAAACGAGACTAAATTGATGAATGGTTTGCAGGACTAAAGTTCTTGCTTGCTTATGTTCTCGCAAGATTTTGAGATGTAGCGTGGTTATTGAGATTAATCTGCTAAGTAGTGTCTCTAAGAAAACACCTCATTTTTCAGATAAATCCAAATT
>TARA_R110002096_G_scaffold432341_4_pt1 | contig 12850 bp, 9 predicted proteins | sample TARA_R110002096 | Tara Oceans TARA_R110002096 (sample SAMEA4397295) | marine metagenome | biome: Polar Biome; feature: [DCM] deep chlorophyll maximum layer (ENVO:01000326); material: water (ENVO:00002006), including particulate matter (ENVO:01000060) such as... | depth 35 m | reverse complement strand
CTAAGATTTCAGCTGAAAAAAACTCGAATTTTCGATATTTAATTATCTTTACGCCCTAACTTATTTTAGCAGACTTATTTAAAGACTAATCATGTCAAAATCAAATTCTTTCAACACTATGCTGTTTTATAACAAATTAACGCTAGTAGTACTAATTGCTCTAACCTTATTTTTTAGCTGTGCAGAAGGTCCAAAAAGAGAATCTTCCACCGTTGAAAAGCAAGAAGAGAAACGAAATACTAATCTTTTTGAAATTGATGGAAAAGTATTTAGTATTCCATCTCCAATTCAAACGGCATTTCTTTTGAAAGATGCTGGTGCAAGCTATTCTTCAGAATTACTCAATCCTACAATCAATGCCGCTTCTTACGAAACAAAAAGCAAGAAAGCACTTAACTTGGGGGTTTTTGGTGCAAATCTTGGTTATGCAACCATTTATGACCAAACTCAAGATGCTATTTCTTACATGGCAGTTACCAAAAGAATTTCTGGAGAATTGGGAATAGCTGATTTGTTTGATAAAAGAATGATTACACGTTTTGAAGCTAATTTAGGAGATCAAGATTCACTTTTGGCACTTATTTCAGATGCATTTAAATCATCCGATCAATTTCTAAAAAATAACAAGCAAAATGATTTAAGTGTATTAATTCTTGCAGGTGGATGGGTTGAAACCTTGTATTTTGCAACTCAATTGACTGGAACAACTAACAACCAATTAATAAGAAACCGAATTGGCGAGCAAAAAATTACCATTAAGAACTTAATTAATTTATTATTGCCCTATCAAAGTAACCCTGATGTGATGGAGTTAATCAATAAGCTGAATGAATTGAAAGACTTGTACAATGATGTTGACTTTACTTATACTTATGAAGCTCCTACAACAGATGTTGAGAATAAAGTTACAACCATCAACAGTGTTTCTAACGTAAACATGACCGACAATCAGCTTCAAGATATCATTGATCAGGTTTCAGCTATCAGAACTTTTATTATAAAATAAACTTCCACATCGATATGAACAAATTAATAAAAATAGTATTTTCAATCTGCATCATTTGCTTGGCTAGTTTAGCTGCAAATGCACAATGCGATACAATTGCTACAGTTTGTCAAAACAATTTTAGTAAAGCTTATCTTTCTGATGGGCAAGATTATAGAGCGCTTTTGATTGAAGATCAAACTGCTGAATTTCACCTAACACTATACGGAGGTAGTGTTTACCGCTTTGGTGGTTGCAGTGGACTTGAAAATGGAAACCTTATCTTTCGTTTGTACGATGAAGAACGAAATGAATTATTTAGCAATGCTGAACAACAGATGGCACCTTATTGGGATTTTAAAGTAAATTCAACACTAGATATTATTGTTGAGGCTAATCTGAATTTAGAAAAAATTAGTTCGGGTTGCGCCGTACTCCTAGTCGGATTTAAGCCCTAAATAACTGTTGATTAAAATTTCTTTACACAATTCTAAATGAGTGAACGGATTCTAAAAGCTTTAATGCAGCTTTTTGCTATTGTGGCAAATGTTGGCAAGGATACGACTAACAGCGAAGAATTTGTTCGATTATTTCTCGATGAACAGTTAAACAAAGACCTAGTTGACGAATACCTTCAAGTTTACAACCGTTTTCATGAAGAGCAAAACAAAAAGAGAGAAGGCTTAAAAGCTAGAAAACGTACTTCTTTAAATTCCGTGAAAGTTCTTAAGATTTGCATGGAAATTAACAAGGAGTTAACACAAAAACAGAAAATGTATGTGTTGATTCAGTTGCTAGAATTTATTTATCAAAACAACAACGATACAGAACAAGCAATAGAATTTGTTGAAACAGTAGCTGATTCATTTAACATTAGTCAAAAAGACTATTTACTCAGTAAGGATTTTGTGAGTTTACCAATTAACCAAATGCCTTTTACCGAGGAGGTATTGTTAATTAGTAGTGAAGAAAAGTCAAAAGGAAATCATTTTCACATACAAGCGAATGGCTTAAAAGGAGAACTTAGGGTACTTCACATGAGTAATGTGAACATGTTGTTTATGAAGTACTTCGGAACTACAGAACTTCAGTTGAATGGACAATTAATCAATCCTGAAAAATCATACACTTTAACGCAAGGCTCTTCTATAAGAAGCTCAAAAGTTTCTCCGATATATTACAGTGATATTATCAATCGCTTTTTGAGTGATTCAGGTATTGAGCGAACGAGTTTTAATGCTGAAAATATAGAGTATCGCTTTCAAAATGGGGGAATTGGGTTACATCCAATGACAATTAAAGAAGAGTCTGGAAATTTAATTGGCATAATGGGAGCCAGTGGAGCAGGAAAGTCAACTCTATTAAATGTCTTAAATGGAAACTACAAACCAACAGCGGGAGCAGTAAAAATTAATGGTTTTGATATTCACGACCCTGAGAATAAAGAGAAAATTGAAGGTGTAATTGGCTATGTTTCTCAAGATGATTTATTGATTGAAGAACTGACCGTTTTTCAAAATATATTTTATAATGCGAAATTATGCTTTGGAGACTTAGCTGATAAGCAGATTATTCGTTTAACTTTTAAAATTCTCAATAGCTTAGGGCTTTATGAAACAAGAAACCTAAAAGTTGGCAGTCCACTTGAAAAAACAATTAGTGGCGGTCAGCGAAAACGAGTCAATATCGCACTGGAGTTGATTAGAGAACCTTCTGTCCTCTTTGTCGATGAGCCCACTTCAGGACTTTCTTCTCGTGATTCTGAAAACATCATGGACTTGTTGAAAGAATTAAGTTTGCGTGGAAAATTGATTTTTGTAGTTATCCACCAACCATCTTCAGACATTTTTAAAATGTTTGATAAATTAATTATTCTCGACACAGGAGGGTATTTAATTTACAATGGAAATCCAGTTGATGCAATTGTTTACTTTAAGAAGCAAACACAACAAGCCAACGCTGTAGAAAGCGAATGTCCTCAATGTGGAAATGTAAATCCCGAACAAATTTTCAACATTATTGAGTCTAAAATAATTGATGAATATGGAAATCAGACGGATAATCGAAAAATTCAGCCAAAAGATTGGAGTCAAAAGTACCATGAGAATTTAGAGGGAAAAAATGGAAGTCTTGTTGAAGCTACAAAGGCTCCACATACAACGTTGAAAATTCCTTCTGCTTGGAATCAATTAAAGGTGTTTATCAAAAGAGATGTTCTTTCCAAATTATCGAATAAGCAGTACATGTTTATTAATTTCTTGGAGGCACCTGTTTTAGCGTTTATTTTATCATTCATAATCAAGTACTACAATGCAGATCAAGCAGCCCAAGAAGGATACATTTTTAGACAAAACGACAATTTAGTAGCTTATATTTTTATGAGTGTTATCGTTGCCTTGTTTTTAGGTTTAACGGTTGCAGCAGAGGAGATTATACGAGATAGAAAGATATTAAAACGCGAAAAGTTTCTCAATTTAAGTAAGGGAAGTTATTTGTTTTCAAAGATTTTCATCTTGTTTGGTGTTTCTGCTATTCAAATTTTAACCTTTGTATTAGTAGGTAACTCTATACTTGAAATAAAAGGAATGTATTTTGAGTATTGGTTGGTATTATTTTCAGCAGCATGTTTTGCCAACATGCTTGGACTAAACATTTCATCCAGCTTTGATTCTGCTGTAACCATTTACATTTTAATACCATTTTTAGTAATTCCTCAATTAATACTTAGTGGCGTAATTGTCAAGTTTGAAAAGCTCAACCCAATTATTACTGTACAGAAAAAAGTACCATTAACTGGCGAGGTGATGGCCTCAAAATGGGCTTTTGAAGCACTAGCAGTCAATCAGTTTAAAAATAATAAATTCAATAAGCAATTCTACTACCTCGATAAAGACATTAAAACAACCAGTTTTAGAAAGAATTTTTGGTTAAGTAGATTGAAAGACAAATTAAACTTTGTTCAACGAAACTTAGATTCAGAAGAGAATAGAACGGAAGTAGAAAACTCTATTGAACTACTTATTAATGAAGTGAGTAAAGAAGTTAACCGAAATCAAGTTGTTAAATTCGATTCTTTTGAAAAACTAAATCAAAATGAAATTTCTGCAGAGTTTCTTTCTGAATTGAAAAGCTATTTTGACGAATTAAATGATTATTACATTGATAAATACAATCAATACAGCAATGAAAAGGACCGTCTTTTAATGGATTTGAATCAGACAGATGAAGCTAAAGAAGCCTTTCTAGAACTAAAGAATGATTACACCAATGAATCACTCGAGGACTTAGTGACCAATAAAAATGAATTAGATAAAATTATCGAGTGGGAGAATGAACTCATTCAACGTGCAGATCCGGTTTATAAAGATCCACAGGGATTTAGAGCACATTTCTTAGCTCCATCTAAAAAAATATTTGGTCTTTACTTAACGACTTTCTCTGCCAATATCCTGGTGCTTTGGTTGTTTTCTATTATTTTAGCAATAACATTATACTATGATGCTCTAAGAAAATTGCTTGCAAAAATTGCTAGTATACTTCCTACGAATAAGGGGTACTAGATTATCTAAGGCTATTTATTTTTAAGAGATGTAATGTTTCTTTTTAAGGGATTTAACTTATTTTTGAATTTAAAATCCTAATAATGAAAACACCTTCTTTATTCAAAATATTTCTTCAAATTTTCCTTCTAGTATTCTCAACGAACTTATTTTCTCAAGAATTAGATTGGGTTAATACTTTCGGAGGTTCAGGAGATGACCGATCTCTTTCAATAACTCATGACTCTAATGGGAATGTATACTCTACAGGTTATTTTAGTGGGAATGTAGATTTTGACAATGGTCCTAATACTTTTATATTATCTTCAAGTGGCTCATCTGATGCTTTTATTACTAAATACGATAAAAATGGAAATTTTGTTTGGGCAAGAAAATTTAGTGGTTCAGACGAAATCAGGGGATTAAGAATAGCAGTGGACAAATTAGGAAATGTATACACCACAGGTTCATTTGAAGGAACTGCCGATTTTAATCCCGGTTTTGCCTCTAATATTTTAACTTCATCAGGTAATACCGATGTATTTGTTTCTAAGTTAGATTCAACTGGAAGTTACGTATGGGCAAAAAGTTTTAGCGGAACAGGAATGAGTAGAGGTTTGGGGGTTGAAGTTGATGATCAAGGAAATGTTTATACGACAGGTTTTTTTCAAGGAAATTTTGACTTTGACCCTGATACTGCTAGTTACATATTAAATTCTGGTTCTGGACAAGGTGTATTTATAAGTAAGTTAGATGCAGCTGGAAATTTTATTTTAGCAAAAATGCTTGATGGTTCAGGAAGTACGGTTAGTTATGGATTGGTAGTTGATTCAGATAAAAATATATATACAACCGGGTTTTTTACAGGTAATGTTGATTTTGATCCAAACTCCGGCACATTTAATTTGTCATCATCTGGAGGTAGAGATGTCTTTGTATCTATGTTAGATTCATTGGGTGATTTTGTGTGGGTAAAAAAAATAAGTGGTGTTAATGATATTATTTCAAGGTCTATGAGTATTGGAACGAGTGGAGATTTATATATAACAGGATACTTCTCTGGTACAGCAGACTTTAATCCCGATTCTTCTGGAACGTTCAATTTGTCAGCAAGTGGTATTGATGTTTTTGTTTTGAAATTGAATAATTTAGGAGGGTTAGTTTGGTCTAAGAAGTTAGGAGGGTCTGGAAATGATTATGGTTACGCTATTGATATTGATATGGATGAAAATGTTTATGTTACAGGTAATTATATTGGTACGGCTGATTTCGACCCAGGAATGTCACAGCAAAATTTAGTTTCCGCTGGTCAATCTGATATTTTCATTAGCAAATTGGATGTATCTGGAAATTATTTATGGGCAGGAAGTTTTGGTGGTAATTCAGATGAGACAGGTTTTTCAATCTCTGTTGATAATGAATATAATGTTTATGCATCTGGGTTTTTTAGAGGAACTGTAGACTTTGATCCAAGTTCAAACTCAAGCCTTGCTACTTCAAATGGCAGTAACGATATTTTTAATTTAAAATTATATACTTGTAGCGATACTATTACTTCTGATAGTACATTTATCTGTATGGGTGATACACTTACAATTAATGGGAATAAGTATTTTCAGTCTGGTTTATACATTGATACACTAACTTCTATAAAAGGTTGTGATAGTATTCTTGAAACAAATTTAAAAATAGTAAATATAGATTTAAGTTTTGATTCAATTTCGTATTCAAGTCCTAATTTATTAAGATCAAATCAAAGTGGCGCTAGTTATCAGTGGTTAGATTGCAATAATAGCTATCAGGCAATTTCCGGAGAAACAAACCAAAGCTTTTCAATTCCTTCAACAGGATATTATGCAGTAGAAATAAGTTTTAACGGATGTATTGATACAACCAATTGCATTAATAAAATGTTGGTTGGGATCCAAGAACAAACTACTGCGGAAAACTTTAAAATTTACCCAAATCCTTCTACAGGTTATTTTACAATGGAGTTGCCAAATAATGGAACTATAGCTATTTATACTATTACAGGTCAACTAGTTTCTAGTAATATATACAATAAAGGTACTTTGAGGTTAGATCTATCAGATCTTCATGAGGGTATTTATCTTGTAAGGTATATTTTGGAAGAGGATATTTTTACTAAAAAATTGATTGTAAGTAAATAATTTCTAATTTTTAAAAACTTTAAATACCTTAAACCTTTCTGAGTCAGCAGTTAATTCTATTAAATAGAGTCCAGGGTTAGCATCAATATTTAATTCAACTTTATTGGTATTTAAATAGTTTTGGGTGAAAACCTCTTGGCCAATTGTGTTTCTGACTCTAATTACAATATCAGAATATTCAGCACCCAATTCAATAATAAGCTTTTCTTTCATAGGATTGGGGTAAAATCTCAATTTACTTTCTCGCACTAATTCTTGAAGTGAAACAGTATTCACATTTAAACATATTGAAGTGTCAGAGCAACCATTTTCAGTGATTATTACAGCATAATCTCCATTTGCAGTAGCTAAATAAGACTGATTCGTCGCACCAGTTATAATTGAATATCCATTATTGCAGTCAACCCATTGATAACTAGCACCAACTGCATTTGAAAATAAAATCGGACTATTGTTGGTAACCGAAGTATTTACATTATTGATAGTTAAGTTTATTGCAATTGTGCTATCACAACCTGAAGGATCGCTGATTGTATCATTATAAAGTCCACTAGAAGTCCAAATACGATTTCCACTTGGTGATAAATAACTATTACAAGCTGAAATTGAAAGCGAAGCAGTTCTTTGTGGGCATTGACTCATTTTCTGAACAAAAATGTCTTCAAAACCTGAGGATGATAAGTTAAAAGTTGCTAGTCCCGGATCAAAGTCGACTGAACCCCTAAATTCTCCTGATGTATAAATATTGGTAAGCTTATCAATATAAATAGATCGGGCTAAATCATTTCCTGTACTACCAAAACTAGTTGCCCATTCTAAATTACCTGAAGAATTATATTTAGAGATAAAAATATCACTTCCTCCATTAGAAGTCAAGTTAAAAGAACTTGAGCTTGGATCAAAATCAGTTGTACCATTAAAATAACCTGCCAAATAGATATTTCCATAAATATCACCCTTTATTTTTGAAGCAACATCTTGAGCTGTTCCCCCTATTTTATTGGCATAAATAAAGTTTCCTGTAGAATCTAATTTAGAAATAAATGCATCATCATTTCCTGATGAACTTAAGTTAAAAGTTGTTGTACCAGGATTAAAGTCAACGGTTCCTCGAAATATGCCTGTTGTATAAACATTTTTATCCTCATCCAAATAAATCGATGCACCCCTATCATTACTTGATCCACCTAATTTCCTAGCCCAAATAAAATCTCCTAAAGAATCTAATTTAGAAATAAAAATATCTAAACCACCTGAAGAACTAAGATTAAATGACGAGGTACCAGTATTAAAATCAGCAGTACCACCGAAGAAACCTGTAGTATAGACATTTCCTGATTCGTCTACATCAATTCCCGCACTTCTATCATCAGAGTTTCCACCAAATTTCTTTGCCCAAATCAAATTTCCTAAATTAGATAGTTTTACTACAAATACATCAAATGAACCCGAAGTGGTTAAATTAGAAGTAAGTATACCTGGATCAAAATCTACAGTACCGTTAAAATAGCCTGTAATTAGAATATTACCAGCATTATCAATCGTAATTTCATGACCATATACTTCTCCAGTACTTCTGAATTGTCTTACCCATAAAAAATTTCCTAAGCTATCTAATTTGCAGATGTATGCATCTTGACTTCCCGCAGAAGTTAGGGTGTTTGTTCCAATACCTGGATCAAAATCTGCAGTACCTATAAAAAACCCAGTAATGTATATATTGCCAAAATCATCAATTACAAGGTTTCGACCTTGCTCATTATTTAATCCTCCCATTTTAACAGCCCATAAAAAATCCCCATTTCTATCAAGTTTTGAGACAAATATATCGCTAAGACCTGAAGAAGTTAGGTTAAAAGTTCCTACTCCAGGATCAAAATCTACGGTGCCATTAAACCTTCCTGTAGTTATAATATTTCCAAAAGTATCTTCGGAAATTGCAAATCCTATTTCAGCATTTGTACCACCTAATTTTTTAGCCCATTCAAGATCTTGAGAAAAGCAATTATGACAGATAAGCCCAATCAATACTATTAATATGCTTTTTAAACTTAAATTTTTCATTTTGATAATATTACTAATACTTAAAAAAATAAAAATAAGAAAGAATTTTTAAAAAAGAAAAGTATACAGCATATTAGCTTTAATTAGATGTTTCGTAACTATAAAAAAAATTTACAATACAAAATAAATTACAAATGTAATTACATTACAAATGTAATTAGTCATGATTTCAATCATCCATAAGTTAGATACAAACTAAAGCATTACAAATGTAATTATAGGTATTTTTAATCATTTATTATTCATTCTATCAATTAGTCTACCTAATTTACTTTATGTGATAATTTAATAATAAAATAGTGTTTTTATAACTATTCCTATAACTTTACATTTTTAATTCAAAATAAAGATAAATTTTAGTTACATTTGTAACTTTAAATATATTCACTTATGTAACTATGGATTTAATAGAACGTTTCAGGTATTTAATGAAGTTGAATCAATTGAACGCCTCCTCTTTTGCAGAAGAAATTGGTGTACAAGCTTCCTCAGTTTCTCATATTTTATCGGGTAGAAACAAACCAAGTTTAGAGTTCATTCAAAAGGTGTTGTTGCGTTATCCTAAAGTAGATGCAAATTGGCTGATTAACGGAGTTACAAAACCACCACCTGAACCCGAACAATTGAGTCTGAAAGAAAATGATACGTCAACTAGTAACTCAGAAGGTAAGCAGAAACATAGTCAAGAGCTCCCATCAGCTGCTAATTCCTCACAAAATGAACCTGAAGAGAAATCACAAACAAGCACTAATCAGCGAATCAAGAAAATAATTGTTTTATACACGGATGCTACATTTGAAGAGTTTCTTCCATAGATAATTCTGAAAATATGATGTGTCAAAAACCTTAATAAGATTGATTAATTTCAGTGAATTTAAATAACATTAGACTTATTTTTGTAAGCTGATGTTGTACCGACTTATAATTCGCCCATTTCTCTTTTTAATTTCTCCTGAACGGGTGCATTACCTTGTTTTTGACTACTTAAAGCTTGCTTTAAAAATAAACTTTCTTAGAAAGTTTACTAGAAAGTTCTATACTGTTAAAGGGAATCGTTTAGAACGTAATTTATTTGGTTTAAAATTTCCCAATCCTGTTGGGCTTGCTGCCGGATTTGATAAAGATGGGAAACTCTATGAAGAACTATCTTGTTTTGGTTTTGGTTTTATTGAGGTGGGAACGGTTACTCCTAAAGCCCAAGATGGAAATCCACAACCTCGCTTATTTAGACTTCCAAAAGATAAAAGCTTGATTAATAGAATGGGCTTTAACAATGCAGGTGTTGTAGCTCTCGCAGAACGTTTAAAAAAGCGTAATCCAAAATACATTATTGGAGGAAACATCGGAAAAAACAAGCTTACACCAAATGAAAGTGCAGTTGATGATTACATTTATTGTTTTGAGCAGTTAGTAGACTTTGTCGATTATTTTGTTGTTAATGTGAGTTCGCCCAACACACCTAATTTAAGAGATCTGCAAGAGAAAGAACCACTGAAGCAATTGCTGATGCAATTGCAAGAAAAGAATGCTCAAATAGCAAGTAGAAAACCAATTCTATTAAAAATTGCTCCTGACCTTAGCAATTCTCAATTAGATGATGTTATTGAAATCGTTCAGGATACTAAAATTGACGGATTAATTGCTACAAATACAACCATCGATCGATCGGGATTAAAAACAACTCAGAAAGAATTGGAGTCAATTGGAGCTGGAGGTTTAAGCGGTAAAGCACTAACAAAGCGCTCTACGGATGTTATTCGCTACTTAAAAGAACAATCTAACCATGCATTTCCAATCATTGCAGTTGGTGGTATATTTACTGCTGATGATGCCATTGAAAAATTAGAAGCAGGAGCGGATTTGCTTCAAATTTATACCGGATTTATTTACGAAGGTCCGGGAATCGTGAAGAAGATTAATAAAGGAATTAAAGCACATTATGAATCGAGAAAACATTAAGCTAATTGAGTGTCCCCGTGATGCCATGCAAGGAATTCATGAGTTCATTTCTAGTGAAAACAAGGTTCGTTACATCAACCAATTGCTTAAAGTTGGATTTGATACGATTGATTTTGGGTCTTTTGTTTCCCAAAAGGCAATTCCTCAATTGAAAGATACTGCAAAGGTGCTAGAACAGCTTAATTTATCCGAAACTAATTCCAATTTATTGGCAATTATAGCTAATTTAAGAGGCGCTAATGATGCGCTAGAGCATGAAGTAATCGATTATGTTGGTTTTCCATTTTCAATTTCAGAAACCTTTCAACAGCGCAATACCAATTCGAGCATTGAAGAGTCTCTAAAAAGGGTGGAGGAGATTCAAAATTTAGTTCAGAAAAAAGCGAAGAAATTAGTCATTTATATTTCTATGGGATTTGGCAATCCTTATGGAGATCCGTATCATGAGGACATTGTTGCTAAGTGGATTGAAAAATTGAGTCAGCTTGATGTTTCAATTTTTGCATTAAGCGATACCATAGGTGTTTCAGAACCAGGAATAATTAATCGTTTGTATACTAACATAATTCCCGAGTTTCCAAAGCTTGAAATCGGTGCTCATTTGCACACAGCTCCTCACAATTGGAAAGAGAAGGTTGAAGCTGCTTACAAAAGTGGTTGTCGCCGATTTGATGGAGCAGTTTCAGGATTTGGAGGTTGCCCTATGGCAACTGATGAATTAACTGGCAACATGGCTACTGAAAATCTAATCAGTTATTTTGAAGAGCAGCAAATAGATTTAGAACTCGATCTAGATGCTTTTGAAGAAGCTAAGAAAATGGCAGTTGAAATCTTTCCGATTTAAAATCGAAAGCGGATTAAATTTAGCCTGCTGTTGATGAAAACCGCTGCTAAAATGATGATGCAGCTAAAAACAGCGTTGATTAATAACTCAAAATAATTGTTATCAGTAAAGCTAACGGTTTTACTCAAAAACATGATTCCAAAGATTAATACAATGGAAATCAGTCCTGCTAAGACTCTTTTCCAAACTATGACATGAAACACAGGAAAGTTTTTTTGTAGGATAATTAAGGATGCAGCACTGTTTAATCCTATTAGGCTTCCTAAAATCCACAAAGGGAAATGATTGGCAAAAGGAACTAAAAAAATGGGCAACCATAAAATACTTAAGCTGGAATAGTGGTGACTGATTTCATTTAAGTAATTCGTCTTTCTAATTAAAAAAGTGATTAAAGCGCTGATTATAAACCCCAACAATGCTCCGCCTATCACATCAGCTAGAAAGTGATGCCCAATATATATTCTCGAAACCATCATGAGAAAAACAGCAATAATTCCCATTACTCTAATCCATTTTCTTTTAAATAGAAAAAACAGAGTAAACCACAAGGCAAATTGAACTGAAACATGTCCTGAAGGAAAACCATAGTTACTTAACTCTTGCTGACGAGTTTTAAGCAATAAATCATTTGAGAAAAAAGAAAAAAAGCGCTGAGGCATTAAGTCTCTTAAATCATCATCTGTGGCTTCAAAATAAACTGTTTCAACTGTTGGGTCTATGTTAATTGGTCTTGGAAGTGCTAATTGATCTTTAAAAAAGAAGGTAAAAATTGAGGTCCATGCAACTACATTGATTAACACCAATCCTCTTTTAAAATCAACAGCGAAGGCGAATGCTAAAATAAATCCAAGAACAAACGGGATGGTACCTATCAACGAGATGAATGTCATGATTGATTGAATCAGACTCGCATCAAAAGATTGTAAAAAGTGGATGATATCCGTTTGAAACATTGCTACTTAAACATAAAAACTTGCAATTACAAAGATAGAAAAGATAAGGCTTGCAATTCCATTTGTGGTAAAGAAAGCGATGTTAACTTTACTTAAGTCGTTTGGTTTTACTAAAAAATGTTGGTAGGCGAGCAATGCTATGAAAATCCAAGTTCCAACCCAAAACAAGATTGAAGCTTCGGCTTCAATGGCAGTAAAAATGATAAAGAAGGCTGTAAATGCATGAAAAACAACGGAAAGTCTCAAAGAGTTGACACGACCAATTTTTGAAGGAATGGAATGTAAATTCATTTCTTTATCGAACTGATCATCTTGAAGTGAATAGATTAAATCGA
>TARA_R110002096_G_scaffold4501_52_pt1 | contig 12862 bp, 6 predicted proteins | sample TARA_R110002096 | Tara Oceans TARA_R110002096 (sample SAMEA4397295) | marine metagenome | biome: Polar Biome; feature: [DCM] deep chlorophyll maximum layer (ENVO:01000326); material: water (ENVO:00002006), including particulate matter (ENVO:01000060) such as... | depth 35 m | reverse complement strand
GCGAATGGCGACGCAGCCGAATGGTGAAATTCTCGTCGGGCGATACCGCGCGCAGGGCGAGGGCCGGGATGCTGCGATCGCCAGCTTCGCGAAGTGATGCGGGCACCGCGTTCCAATCCGCGCGCTGCCAACCCTTGGGCAGTTGGCCGACCTCGATTTCCAACCGTCCTCCGGCGCGAACGGCGTAATGATAGGAAAGCTGGCGTGCTTCCGGAAACTCAGCCAACGCCAGGCTTTCGGCGTTGTCCTCCCGTCCGCTTCGGCGTTCGTATTCGATCCGCACCTGGACGTCGCCAACCACCCTGCGTTTGAACTGAATCTCCCAGAGGTCGGAATCCGGCGCGGTTCGAATCATGTCGCTGATCGAACTTCCCCATGCCCGCACGCTCTTGATCTCTTCGGGATCGGTGATTGGGAGCCGGACCGTGAGCGTGCGAATCGAGGCGTTTTGCACCTGGAAGTTTCCGAGAATGGCGGTGCGCGTCTGTCCCTCGCGAAGCGTGATTTCGTGAAGAACCTGGCCCGTCACCCAGGGATCGAGTTTTTCGATTCCGAGAATCAGATTCCAATCGCCCTGGAGCAGACGGAAGGCCAGGGCGCCTTTGCCCTCGCCACCAAGGCTTCGTGGGTCAACCTCGGACACGTTTTGCCGGGAGGTGGTGCGGAGACGGATTCCCGTCGTTGGGCGAACGACCAGGTTACCGGTTTGGCGATTCGCTTCGTTCACGAAGAAACGCGGCAGCTCCCAGTCGCCGTCCGATGGAGCGGCGCCGGTCATGGTGATGGCAAATTCCTGGCGCCCGATCGTTTTCCCGTTGAGATGAAGAATGATCTGGTTCTGGTCGTCCTCGGCTAGCTCGGCCCAATGATGGAGAGCCGTGCCGGTCAGCGATTCGATTTCGAGTCCCGTAGGAAGCGGAAAGCTCAGTTGAAACAAGCCTGCCCGGGTGATTTCCGCGACGACGTTGACGTTGAGCACGATCCGTTCGTCCCCGAGCGAAAGCACTTGTTGGGTGGTGACGCGAACTTCAGGGGAAACCGGAGCGGCGCGGAGCGCAACCAGCCCGCCTTCCTCTCCATAGCGAAAGACGCGATGAAGCGTTTGGCCGCCGGGAACCAGGGATGCATCGAAGTCGCTCAAGTTGACGGCGGAGAGTTCGGAATCCGCTTTCTCAGGTTGAGCGTCAGCTCCGAAGGCCAGGGCGAGAAGCCCGACTTCTCCGGCCGAATCGGCGACGGTGAGAGGAGCGAGTTCAACATCGGTGGGCAACGTCGCGAGGCTGCGTTGCGATTCGACCATCACCGAAAACGGTTTGGATTGAGGCGGCTCAATCACGAGATCCAATTTTCCTGAATCGGCGTCAAACTGCCAGGACCCGACCGAACCGGTCACGTTGCTGACGGTGATGCCGGCGGGCACCGCAATCTCCAGGCTGCTGACCTGACCCTGTGAGGGGCGAATGTTGATGCGGTGACGTCCATCGATCACGCCGGGGCTGGGCAGATAGAGATTCGCGCCTTCCACATAGAATTGGGCTTCCTCAGCCGTGAGATCGCGGGTTTGCGGCTTGATCGCGATGTGGGCCCGGCTCGTTGCTCCGAGCAGGATCGTCGCCACACTTTTGGTTTTGTCAGGCTGACTTCGGATTCGCACCGCAGAGGGTGAGGTAAACTGCCAATCCGGTTTCTCGTAGGAAAGTTCAACTTCCTGGACGGCGGCAGGTCCGGTCGGGACCGTGAATCCGGCAATCGGGTCAGGGACGTCGAGTTGGAATTCGAAGGTGGCCGTGTAGGTTTGTTCGCCGGGATTCTCCGGGTTCGCGCCCACGCTCACGATGTAGGCAAGGGCACCCTCGACCTGGTGTTGGGTAACGCGGAGCCCTGGTCCGGAAAAATTCGTCAAAACGGACGGCGCGCGCAGCAGGACAAATTGATCTCCCGGCTTCCCGGACACCTGGAGCTGGGCACTGGCCGTGATTCGATGATCCGCGAGTTCCCAGGTTTGCAGGATCAAGTCCGCCGCCTTGAAACCGGGGGGGATGGAGGGAGGGGCTCCTTTGGCTGTGGCCAGGTTGGTAAGGACAGCCGACGAAATCAAAACGACGGCGAAACAGAGCTTGGTGGTCATTCTCGTGAACGTTGGGAAGGAAGGGAGGCGGTTCAGGCTCATGCTTGTTCTCCTTGTGGGGTTGGTGTGAGGTCGGTGTCAGGTTCCGGGGAGCCCGATGGCGGTTTTTTCGAGGCCTTGCGACGTCGTCGCTCCTGCCACCATTGCCAGGATGTTTGGCAAAACTTCCAGGCGTGAGGCACGAAGACGAGAAGGAATGTGAGCAGTCCCAGCAAACCGAAAAACCAGGGAGCACCTCCACGTTGGAGCAAAAGGCCGAACGCGATCATCAGGATTCCGGCTGCGCGAATCGTGCGCTGATGGCTTGGTGCGATCAGCGACCAAGTGGCCAGCCCAATACCAATCGCCGCCAGAACGATGCCCGGAATGGACAGGTTTGCCCAAAGAGGGGAGACGTTTCGAACTTGCAGCTCCACGACGTCTTCGGATGCGAGGATCGGGAGATTGAGCTCCAGGGCGTTGGCCGAGCGATTGACGCGGTAAGCGTCTTCCGCCGTGATCAGGGAGGCGCCAACCGCAATGAGGACGATGGCCATCCCGAGGATCTGGAGGATCCATTGCTTGCGGCAAAGAGTGATTCCGAGCAGGAGGAGGGCGCCGATGACGAATCCCTTGACCAGTCCGTGTTGGGCGATCCAACTGATTCCGCGCGGGATGAGGACCGGTTTGGGGGGCTCGACCGTTCCGCCCACGGGAACCAATTTTCGACCAGTCTCGCCATGGATTTTCCAGACGGTTTTGAGGACGGGCGCAAAAACCGAGGGAAGCTGGAGAAGCGGGTATTTCCCGGGTTGGGCCGGCTTCGCGAGACCGAGTTTCACCTCGACCGGAAGGTTGGGGTCGGTCCCGGCCGGAAGAGGAATCAGGGTCGCGTCGCCATCCTGGCGGGCACTGACGGACTGCCCGGAAACCGACACTTTCCAAAGCCGCATTTGGTTGGGAAGTACGACGCGGAGCGCCTGCTGACCGCGGGATTTCACAAAGTAGGAGATGTCTGTCACCAGTTCTCCATCTGCGCTGACGCGACTGGAGACTTCCGAGAATTCGACGACTTGAGTCACCGTTTCGCCAGGCTCAAACCATTTGGCGGACAGACTGAGACTGAAGGGGCGGCTGGTGTATTGATAGGTCTCCAACGGTGGCGCGGAGGTCAGGAGGCGGAACTCGGCCGGAAGCTCCAGCGCGTCCAATTCGAGAAGGTTCTCGCTCGGAGTTGCTTCGGTTTCGACCTGGACCGGGCTGACGACATGAATGAATCCGCGTTCGCCAAGCACGTCGATCGGAGCGACGCGGCCCGGTTGAATCGTCCCCCCGGTCATCTGTTCCTCGTAGGTAACCAGCAAGGTGTGCGATCCGATCACGGGCTGATGCAGCGAGACGAAGAGGGTGTCGTCCTCACGCCGCCAGGTTCGGACATCCTGACCATCGACCATCACGTTTCCGAACTCGGCCGGGACCGTTAATTTCCATTCGGAAACCGGCGCGCCCGTCACGAAGTAGTTCAGGAGAACGCTCGCGTAGGCGGTGCGATTGTTGAGTGAATAGAGGTGGAAGACATCGGCCTGGACGCTCTTCTCCAGGATCTCAACGTTCATGAAAGCCTGCCAATCGCGTTCCCGGATCCGGAAAGCCTGTTGCAGGTTGGGTGTGGATTTCGGGAAGTAGCTCAGCGGCTTCTCGGCGAGGAGATCGACCTGGCTGACGCCGATCCGGAAGCCGGGAGCGCCGACGACGCCAATGTCTCCGCGCACCGATTTTGCCGCAGGAAAGGACAGCCGGGGCAGCACCCAATCGCCAGCTGCTGCGCTTTCATTCTTCTCGAGATGCAGATTGATGAGATGACGCCCGGAGACGTCCTGCGCGAAAATGATTTTGAGGTTGCGCTGACCATCCGTGGTTTGGGTGCCGACGACGTAATCACCGACGCTGGCTCCGGTCGCGGCAACCACGGAGTAGTCCGCCGGGATGACGATGTCGAATTCGCGAAGGGGCGCTTCGCGAATGTCGAGTTCCACGTCGGTTGTGATGACGCGATCCGTTTCCGCGAGGTGATAGATGGTGATCTGGGAAAGATTGATCTCGGGCTGGATGCGATCCGCCATCACTTCGTAGTCGAAGTCGGCCGCGGGAAAGCGGTAGACGAAAATCTGGCGAGCCTGGACCGCGCCACCGGGAAACTGGTCCGGAGCGAGCTGGGTCAAACCGGTGAGGGACGTGGGTTCGAGCCGGACGGAACCCTGATTGGTCAACCGGATGAACCCGGAGTGGCGGACCGCTCCGTCCGGGGTGATGCGAAGGGGATCGAGCCGAACCGGGAACGCGTCGAGCGCGGTTTGGGTTCGGATATCAATCTGGGCGTTTCCAGTAATGGGTTGGCTGAGGCTGAGGAGGAGCCGTTGCGCTTCGACTTTCCAACCGATGATGTTCTGGCCTTCCACCGCGAGGATTTCCCCGGGGCCGTCGAGGGTGTAGGTGAGAGAGTCCAGTTCGCCTTGAAGGATCTTGTAGTCGATCCGGTGATTCTGCCGCAGGAGACCGGCGCCGACGCTGGACTCAACCGTTGCAGTCGTTGCGAAGAAGAGTTTGCCTTCTCCCGCCTTGCGGCCGCTCTTCCACGCTGCGGAGAGGTGTCCGTTTGCCGGCAGAAATCCCCGCCAGGAGTCTCCCGCCTGGACTGGCACGACGGAGGTCGTTTCCCGGAACTCGACGTCTGTTCCCAAACCGAGAAGATTCAGCGGAACGACTGCGCCGGCCGAAAGGCTGAAGTCGACCGCGCGCCACTCCTTGGATTCGGTGATCGGTGCGACGAAATCCAGCTCCACCGGAAAACGTCCCGGTCCGTCAAACACGAGTTCGTAGACGGGTTGCCCCGGAGTGGGTTCGGTCAGTTTGAGGCGATAACCAAAACCCTGTCCAATTCGACTCGCGGCGGCGTTTCCCTGAAGCAGAATGAGGCTGGCATCGTTCTCCGTCACGTTGGCCGTTCCGCGGAGTTGAAACTCAACGAACTTGCCGGTGGGATCGACCTTTCCCGTCAATTGCGAGTCGGTCAGTTCGACTGGTTTGGCCAACGCGCCGGAATGGGCGAGCTGGATTTTCAGGATTCCTCCGGAAGAAGTCTGAAATTGGTTCTTGGTGTCGAGCGGATTGAAACCGGGAACCTCGATGACTTTGCCCTCGACTCCCGGCGCGTACTTGAGGGTGATGACGGAGTTGAATCCGACCGACTTGCCGGGCGTGAGATGGGTGAGGGCGATGGTGCCGGGCAATTCAAACTCCGGCGAACGCAGTCTCACCAACGGCCTCAGTTCTTTGACGCCGGCTTTGACTTTGAGGTCGAGAAAGCGCGACTTTCCTTCTCGCCGGACCGCCCACGAGTCGATCTGATCCGCTTCGACGGCGGTGATTTCGTCGTTCCCATTGATGCCGATGCTGAGCGTTTCGGCGTCGCCCTGAATCACGTGAATCTCCAGTCGAATTTCCTGCTCAATCCGGTTGGGGAGAACTTGGACAGCGGCCTGCGCCTTGGCGGAATGAAAAACCGGTGGCTTCTCGGTGGGCCGGGTTTCGATGATGATCTTGCCGGCATCTTCCGGGATGATCAGGGGTGGCGGTTCCTGTGCGATCACGAAAGGTGCGAACGCGTGGATGAGGCCAACGAAAAGCCATAATGGACGTAACCAGTGCAAGGTGAGGTTTCGCGTTGCCAAAGTTTCCCGGGTTTTCATAAGGTATAGATGGAAGGTTGGTCTTGAGGAATCGACCACAAAATTGTCATTCATTTGTCAGATCACGCGCCTGCTGGATCATCTGGAGCAGTTGACCGGCGCGTTCGCCCTGCAGAGAACCGGCATAACGTGCCAACTGTCCCAGATCGACGGTTTGTCCCAGCTCGTCGTCCTTGAGTTTCGAGCCGAGGAGCGCGGCACAGGTCGCGAGTTTCATGGATGAGGTCGCCTGATCGAGGCGAGCGGCGGTTGGTTCGTAGGGGATGGGCCAGCGGCGTTCGATCATGTTGCCGGATTCCATGTCCCGGAATCGGATTGAGACGGAGCCAATATCGCCGGAACCATTGGGAAGCGGCTCAATCTGGTAAAGGGCGACCCCGGCTTCCTCGGCCGCCATTTCCGCGGCATCGACTTTGTCATTGCGGAAGTCCTCCTTCTTCAGGCGATGCTTTTCGAACCCGATCAGTTTGTAGCGTCCGACGCGCTCGGGATTGAACTCCACCTGGATTTTGACGTTTTTCGCCGCGGGACGCAGCGCTCCGGCGATCTGCTTGGCAAAGCCATCCTCCGCGTCTTCCGGGCGGCTCAGCAGATAGTAGCGACCGTCACCTTTGCGGGTCAACGCTTCCAGAATCTCGTCGTTCAAGCCTTCTGCACCCACGCCAGCCGCATCGAAGGCAATGCCACGATCGCGAATGGTTTCGATCATCCGGGAAAGCTGAGCCGGATCGGCGTCGCCGAGATTGGCCGCTCCGTCGGTGATGAGCACAATCCGGTTTTGAGCACCGATCAGCTTCTGTTGTTCCGCTTTTTCGAAGGCCAGTTGCAGCGCTGCCTCAAGGTTCGTCCCGCCTTCGGTGGGGGTTTGCTCTGCGAGATTGGCTAACTGAGTCAGCTCGGCGCCGCTCGCTTGATCAGCCAGGAGTCGCGGTTGGCGAGCGAAGCTCAGCAACGTCACTTGATCGCTCGGGAACAGTTGCCCGACAAGTTGGGTGAAGGCGCGGTCGACCGTCGCGACACGGTCGGGACGTTCCATCGACCCAGACTTATCGAGCAGAATGGTGAGGCGAAGCGGCGTTTGTCCGGCCCGGCCCGCGGCGGCCGTTCGCATCGCGATCCGAAGCAAATTGCGTTGCTGAAGAAAGGGATGGATCGCCTGTTCCTGGTTTGCGGCCACCTTCTCCGCCTGGCTTGGCATCGGGTCGCCATAGTCGAACGCGTTGACGAATTCCTCGACGCGGATCCGCTCCCGGTCCGGCCACGTGCCCTTTGCGAGAGCTTCCTGGGCGAGCTTGAAGGAGACGTCGCTGACGTGGAGGGAGAAGGTGGAGAACGGATTCTTGGCCGCAGTTTCTTCCGGGAAAGTGACTTTTTGAGGCGGGCTTTTCGCTTCGGAAAGTTTGATCATCGACAAAGGGATATTCGTGTCGAGGGAGAGAGACTTGCCATCCGCGGTCTCCGTATCTTCGAGGGAAGGCTCCTTGCGGCTGAACTCGTCTTTCGCGCGGTCCATCCCTTCCATCGCCAACTTGTCGCTTTGCCGTTGCGGCATTTTTTTGGCCTTTGCTTGCTTGGCGGCAGGGGGACTTTGCTTCTTAAGGATGGATTCTCGTTTCATCCTTTCCTCAACGACAATGTGTCCACCTGATTCATTTCCCAGTGCTCGGATGGAGCCGCGGTTCTGAATGGCTGGGCCTTGGGCGTTTCCGGGTTGTTCCGGGATCGCGTTTCCCAGCCCGAGAGAACGTTCTTTAAAGTTGGCGACTTGGCCGTGACCCGGAGCCGGTTTCGATTCACTTTGGGGAGCGTTGTCTCGTTCGGCGAGACGGCGAAACGCGCTGGCTCCATCCGGGGACTGGCGCTCGACGGCATGTGGTTGCGGCTCCTGGGGAACCATCCCGAAGGGGTCGCCGTCTTTTTTCATTTCGAGAGTTTGATCCCCTTGGGCGACGGGCATTTCGGCAAACGGTTCGTCAGGGGCGGCGCCTCCTCCAATGCCGCCACCATTTCCGCCCCGGAATCCGAACGTTGGCTTTGGAGAAGCTGTGACTGGGGCCGGCATTGCGACGTCCGCTTCTGTCTCCTCCTCAAACCTGGGAGCTGGGGTGGGTGCTGCGGGGGCGGCGCTTGGCCGAGGCTTGGCGACGCGTGAGGACGGTGTTGTTGGCCTCGCAGCCAGGCTGTTCAGATCGGATTGACCAAGGTCCGCAAAGGAATCTTGAGCGGGCATCTCCCGGCTGCTGCGTTCGTCGCGAAGAAGTTTTCGAGAGTGGTCAGCCTTCGCGCCATTCAAGAACGCGCCATCAACGGTTTCATCAGAGTCCCAGTCCAGGGAGAGTGAAGCGCCGCCATGAAGTTCGTCATCGGCATTTCGATCGGAGCTCGAAGCGTTTGCTTTACTTCCAGACTTGGAGATCCCGGCAATCCTTCCCCCAACGTTGATCGAACCGTCGGCAACGGCATCGATTTCCTCTCCAGAGGAGCCAAATGCATCGACGGTCCCTGAAGAATGGATTCCGTCACGGCTGCTTTTCTCGAACAAGCGAGTTCCCTGTGCAATGCCTGAAGTGGGGCTCGATGCATCCACGATCACGCTTTCGCTCATGGTTTGGCGAAGCGATTCGAGGGAGGATCGGGCCGGAACGGTGTTTTTGGCCATCTCGATCGGTGCAGGTTCGTTCTCCGCGAGTTGTATGGCCGATTTTTCAGCCTCACCGGCGAAACTGTAAATGCTGGAAGAGGTGGCGCCGAGGTCGGTCGGTTGGCGGGATAGGGAAGAAGAATCCCTTTCGAATTCCGGCATCGATTCCGCATTTGTGGCGACGTCCATTGACCTCGCCTGCTTCATGATTGGATGCCCGGTGGGCAAAAACACACTCAAGGTGAGAAGCCCGATAAAACAGGCTGCGGCAGCCAAGGAAACCCAGCGAACCCATGGCTTTCCGGACTTTTGTTTCGAAATCGCGACCGGCGCATCCGGCTGCTTCATCGGGGGAGTGGTTGAGACCACGTCCAACACGGTTTTCCGCCGCTCGGCGGAAAGTTTCCACTCTGCGGCTTCACCCTTTCCCGAGGCCACCTCAGACAAGAGTTCGTGGGTGGACGCAATGCGATCGCGAAACAGCGCCAATTCAGGCTTCTCGGCGATGAGGCGTTCCAGTTCTTCGCGCTCGAAGTCGGATGCTTCGCCCAAGACGAGGGCGACGATTCGCGCCTCCAGTTCGGGCTCGATCCAGGTTTCCAAATTCGGTTCCAAATTCTGATTCGGATCGTCTTTCATGAGGTGCCCTCGATTCCAAGTTGACGCAGCTTGCCTGCGAGCTGCTTTAAGATGTGATGCAGGCGATAACCCACGTTGCTGACGCTGAGGCCGGTCTGTTCGGCGATCTCGGCATACTTCATATCCTCGAAGTACTTGAGCTGAACGAGCTGGCGATCGCCCTCTGGCAGATCCGCCATGGATTGGCGGAGAAAACCGGCCGCTTCCATCCGGCTGAGTTCTTCGTCCGGGGTTTTGGCCGATTGGGGATCCGACGAGTCCTCCGTCTCATCGGTCAACACCTCCTTTTTGTGATCGCGGTTGTAGTTGTAGGACCGGTTGCGAACGCTGCGATAAAGCCAGGCGCGGGGATTCTCGACTTCGCTCCAATGGCGATGAAGCTGGAGAAAGACTTCCTGGACGAGGTCCTCGGCGACGGCACGCCTTCCCACGAGCGAAAAAGCATAACGCAGGAGCGGAGATTCCTCGCTGGCGAACAGGGCGCTGAGCGAAACCAGTTCCCGCTCCGTCGCGCCCTTCGGTTTATCGGGGCTGTCGGTTTTTGGCATCGGGATGGGTTTCACGAGCGATGCAGAGCGGTTTGCAAGTTGGGGTTGAGCCTGAAGCACAGCGGGTCGTCCTCATACGGGTTCAAAAGAGGGGACACGCCTGCCGGATAGAACTTAGAACAAAAATGAAAAAAGAGAAAACCCCGGTTTGGTTTTTGGGAAGGACGGCGGAGGATGATCGAAAAAATTATGGGAAAAGTCCACGAACACATCGACGAGAAGCTGGCCAAGTGGGTTGGCGAGCAACACATGTTCTTCGTTTCAACCGCGCCGCTGAGTGAAGATGGGTTCATCAACTGTTCGCCGAAAGGGTTGGATTCCTTTCGCATTCTCGGCCCCAACCAGGTGGCCTACCTCGATCTGACCGGAAGTGGAATCGAGACGCTGGCCCATCTCAAGGAGAACGGGCGCATCGTCATTATGTTTTGCGCGTTCAAAGGCGGGCCCAACATTGTGCGCTTTCACGGGAAAGGGGAGGCGGTAACACCGGGTGAACCAGGCTTCGATGAACTGATGGCGCACTTCCCGGAGATGGCTGGGATTCGTTCCATCATCAAAATCGATGTGACGCGAATCAGTGATTCCTGTGGCTATGCCGTGCCGCGCTACGAGTATGTCGAAGATCGCGACACGTTGTTGCAATGGGCGGAGAAAAAAGGGGAGGAAGGCGTCGCCGAATACCAGCGGACGAGGAATGCGGAGAGTTTGGACGGGTTGCCGGGGCTTTAGACGACAGATTTGACGGTTGTGTGGTGTCCGCCTAGTTTGAAGAATGAGTACGTTGGTCGAGATTGAAGACGCGATCGAGAAACTGCCTTCAGACGAAGTCGAGAAGCTAGCGAGGTGGCTCGATGGTTATCAGGCCACCATCGCCGCGTCCGCAGAAACGTTTGCGGCTCTTGATGCCGAGGAAGACGATTCCGAGTCTCAGTGGTTGGGAGATTGATAGAATGAAGCGGGGGGGAGATCTGGATGGTGGATTTGGGGATGGCGCAGAAGGTAAGGCCGGCGGCTTAGCGTTGAATACCAAGATCACGAACGGGCATTGGTAACCTATGTTCCACGGACAACTTCGGTCTGGGGAACTCGATTCGAAATCGAGCACAAGGCGCGTAACTTTAAGCCGGGATGTTTCGATCCACAGTCGATTGGCACGGTCCCACGGTCTAAAATGCACCGAAAGCTGGCAGATCTTGACGCAGAGACTCTCTTCAAATTAGAGGACGCCGTTCGCCAATGGTTAGCCCTTTAGCCGGGGTTTAGATTCGACCGAATGCATAAAGGTTGTTCGATAGCCTTCCTGATTCGTCAATCGTGTTTGAGGTCTCAGATCGATCAAGGGCAGTCACTTTTTAGCGCCGCCCAACATTCCAAAAATCCGCCCGCAAAGTCTTGGGGACGGGCTGCGATCCAGTCATCGACGACTTCAGTTGGGAAAAACTGGCCGAACTCGATTTCGCTCGCCGGCCACTTGGGCTTGGCTTTGGAGGTGGCGCGGAAGAGGTGGATGAATTCCTGGCCGTTCGCTTCGCTGGGTGGGAGTTCGGTGACAAAATCCAATTCGGCTTCGAGGCCGAGTTCTTCGACGATTTCGCGGGCGGCGGCGGATTCGTAGTCTTCGCCCGCGTCGAGGTGGCCGGCGGCGCTGGAATCCCAGGCTCCGGGATGGACGTCTTTGAGGCGGCTGCGTTTTTGCAGAAAAATCTCGCCAGCCGGGTTGAAGAGGAAGATGTGGGTCGCGCGATGCTTGAGGCCTTCCGCGTGAACCTGCGCCCGTGGTGCCTGACCGGTAACCTGGTTGTTGTCATCGACGACATCGAAGAGTTCGTCGCCACTTTGCGGGTTGTCCTTGAGCGGATGTTCGTCGAGCAGGTTGGTCAGGTCGATCCATTGCTCCAAGCTCAATTCTTCGGCGCGGGCGGTTTCGTTGAGCTCCAGTTTCTCGACGATTTCCTTCCACTTGTCGGACTCGAGATTGAGACATTTGCGAAGTTGCTTCCGACGCTGGGAAAACCCGCGACGAATGGTCGAGTCGAACAGCCGCTGGTCGTAGACCGGAAGATCTCCGGGAGAGCGCGGCGTCATCCGCATCACGGTGGAATCAATCTGGGGACGCGGGAAGAAGCATTCCGGGCCGATGTGCTTGAGGATTTTGGGCACCCAACGCGCTTGAACGCGCAGGGTCAGCACGCCGAAGTCCTTGGTTCGCGGTTTCGCGCAAATCCGTTCCGCGACTTCGCGTTGCAACATCAGCACCGCTTCGGTGACGGGCGAATGGGCGCCGAGGAAATTCTTGACGATGGCGCCGCCGGCGGAGTAGGGGAGGTTGCCGATCAGCTTGACGGGTTGGCGAGGGAAAAGGGTTCGAGCATCAAATTGGCAGGCGTCGGCATTGTGAATTTCGACCTTGGGACGTTCGCGCAGGTGGTGAGTCAAAAACCGGGCGAGCCGCCCATCCATCTCCACCAGAACCAGATTCTCGGTGCGTTCGAGAATCTCTCGCGTCAAGGAGCCCGCCCCGGGACCGACCTCAACCACGGTATCGTCCTTCTCGACCTCCAGTTGACGCGCAATCCAGGCGGACACGTTCTGGTCGATCAGGAAATTCTGGCCGAGTTTGCGGCTCGGGGTCAGGTTGATTTCGGCGAAAAGCTGTTGGAGGTCGGTTTGGGTCACGAGTGGTCGAGACTTTCGCCAGGTTTTGGGCGAGGCAAAGCAGGAAACGCGGCGATTTCGACCGCGGGTTTGCAAAACTCATAGGGTGACTACCTTTTGCCGCGATGAACTGGAAGCCTTTCCTCATTGAATTGACCGAGTTGCCCCCGGCGAAAGTGGCCAAAATGGACGTCACGTTCTTCGCTTCGCTTGCTGAGGAGCCATTGTCCGATTGGGAATCTCGCAACGAGGTTCGGCTTCCGCGCTCGCTGCGGTCGTTTTACCTGCAATCAGACGGAATGGAGGCGCAGAAGGGCGAATGGCGGCCGGTTTTGCCTCTGTCCGAGTGCGAGTTGTTGCCGCAAGGCTGCGAATTGGCGGAACCGTGGTTGGAGTTCGGCCGTTCGTTGAGCCATCGGTATTTTTCCAAGCTCGAGGAGCCAGGCACGATTTACCGGGTTGAGGTGTTTGGTTCCGACCCGGAATTTTTTGCCCAAAAGCTGGAAGATTACTTCCGGAGGAT
>TARA_R110002096_G_scaffold123816_6_pt1 | contig 12864 bp, 13 predicted proteins | sample TARA_R110002096 | Tara Oceans TARA_R110002096 (sample SAMEA4397295) | marine metagenome | biome: Polar Biome; feature: [DCM] deep chlorophyll maximum layer (ENVO:01000326); material: water (ENVO:00002006), including particulate matter (ENVO:01000060) such as... | depth 35 m | reverse complement strand
CGCGTCACTACAGCGCTACGCTCTGGTAGTGACGCGGCTGACGTCCTCAGACTTCCACCATTCAGGGTCATCGTCCAAGTAGAAGACGATCTCCCATGCGCTGTCATCATCAGTTGCGGCAGCGATTTCCGACTCGTAGCGAAATACATCGTCCAGATCGCGATCCAGAGCATCAGCAATACGATGCGCAACCTCCAGGGACGGCAAACGCTGGCCGCCCTCGATGGCGATCAGCGTTTGCCTGCTTATACCAACCTCTCTGGCGAGCTGCGCCTGTGAGATGTTGTCGCTTTGAGCACGCAGCTGTCGGACTCGGTTCACGATCGCCACTTGCGTACCTCGGTAGAACTCTGCCGTCGATTCGGCGGTAAGGAATTGACCTTCCCAGATAGGATGTCAGGGATTCGGACAACCGGTGTCGAAAATCCGGACAACCGATGTCGCGGTTTCGGACAGCATTTGTCCGAATCGTTGACAGTCCGGCTCCGCATCACAGCTTTCTTGGCCGACTGCCGTCTCATCTGCGGGTCAGATATGGTGCTGAGATTGTGGAACTCTGTTCGCCCTCTCATGACACGCGAAAACCTGGCTGCAGCGCCGCGATTTGCTTCCACTGTTCAGCAAGTGTCAGCCGGGAAAGCGGATGATGGTCGCGTTATCGAGCGTGCCGAGTCTCGTCCCCTCCGGGTTCACGATCTCAAACCTCGTGTCAGCCTTTTTGGATTCCGCTTGCAAGGGCCTTTTGAGAATCCGAAAAGGGGTTCGTCTGATCGCCTCCTCAACCGTGGGCCATGGGACGCTCTCGCGGGCAAACTCCGATTGGAGCATCGCGAACAGCTGGTCCCAGTCAGGCTCCGTAGAAAACAGGGTTTCCTGATCCGGGTCAGTCGCGTCGGAAAAGGAGTATGCGCCGGTCTGGTCGACATTCCACATGGCATGTTTCATCGCATCGATGCCGCTAGCGTGGTTTGTAGCGAAAAACAGGTCGTATATCGTCTTGTTTTTCGTGTCCTTCATGGTGAAGAACCGGACGTACTCAGCGCCGACGCCAGAATCCTTGTCCTCAAGCTGGCGTTGATAAAGACTCCGAAGGAACGATTCCCGTTCTTGCCTTGTCAAGTCGCCCGCCGCGCGCCAGTCCTCGCAGCCAAAGAGTCGGTCGCAGTGCGATTCGAATTCGGGCCGCGACAGAAATCGATGTATGTAGCTCACCATGAAGGTGATGAACACCTCGCATCCTCCGTGACACATGAGTCTGTTAATAATCTCGAGCGGAATCCCACTCACTCCGAATGGGTCAATAAACGCAAAGGTCGGCGCTAGCGCACTCTCCGCCTCGTCGAGGTAGTCCAGTATCTCGCCAAACGCCTGCTCGTACTCGTCATTAATGATTGTGACGCCGACAGAGTCAGGAACCTTCAAGTCCTCGATGGCCTGCTCAAGAGATTCACACCGCTTTTCGTCTGCCTCAATGAAGATGTACTTGATTTCAGCGTTCATCTTGTCGCGGTATGAGTGGTCCAAGAATGCTCTTAAAGCAATTATCGGGCTTCCTTCTTCACCTTCGCTGTAGACGCCCGGGCCGGCGAACCCATCGCAGATAATCACGCGGCCGTTGAATCTCGTAAGCTTTGGAAGCCAGGCATTGAGGTACTTGCGCAGAATGACGTGTTTCGCCGCGGTATGAGGATCGAGCGCCCAAACGGTTTTTTCTGTCACAGTCTGATACTCAGCTAGGCGATGGTGAAAACTGTGGCAACTCTGGCGCCAACTCCGGAAATTCCAGCCACTGGCGACCATCGATCTTGTTGCCCTGAGCTTTTGGCGTACGACCTCCCCACTGTTTGAAGAAGAAGGCCACGTCTTGCGCAACGCACTGGTCACGGAGTTCTCGCACCCACTCAGGCTTCATCGGTCTAGCGCCCGGCCCGCTCTCGCCGCCGACAATCGCCCATTCGATGCTAGTCAAGTCGACTTGGCCAATTCGCTCGAGCAGAGGTTCGAAGGATACGAACTTCACCGGAGCCGATGTCTGGTCGAGGTGCTTTAGGCGAACGAGTACACTTGGCGCCTCGATTGAAACACCGAACCAGATATGAGGCGGCGCTTCGCTGGATCGATAACGGTTGTTTACGTAGTTTCTAAGTAGCGAGCTGCGCTTCGTCAGCACCTGATATATGTGCTGATCGGCGTCCTCCATTACCTCGAACACTCGATCAATGTAATCGTTCGGGATTTTCTTATGAAACAGGTCGCTCATCGAATTAACGAATATCATGCGAGGCTTTTTCCACTGTCGCGGTTGGTCCAGCCTGCTGGGCTTCAGCGTGAGGTCGAAGCCATTCTCGAACGGGTGTCCCTTGACACCTCGGAACCGCTCTGAGAAACGCTCGGCATAGCAATGGTCGCAACCGAGACTGATCTTCGTGCAACCAGAGACCGGGTTCCAGGTAGCGTCCGTCCACTCTATTTGTGAGTTGTCCGCCATGAATTGCCCCCTTTGTCACAGAAACACTGTGAATATATACAGTATGACACTAAAACGGCTGTCAATACAGAGAAGAAACCATAGCAACTTCATTGTGTTGTCGCTAAAAGTTTGGCGTGCGGCCAATTCGCGCCAATCGTCAATTCTCCACCTCGGCACAACCCGCATCTCATTCCCGCGCAATCTCCTCAATTGACCTACGAAGACGCGCTCAACATCTACACGGACGGGTCGAGCCTGCAGCGACCACGGCGCGGCGGCGTCGCCATTCGGTACATCGTCTTCAACGACGCCGGCGACGAGGAGTGTCTAGACGAGTGCCCGCCTGGCTACAAGGAGGCGACCAATAACGAAATGGAACTCCTCGCTCCTATTCTGGCGCTCCGCGGAATCCCGATCGAGATGATGACCAGCAACATCGACCGAATCTACATCTTCACAGACTCAATGTACGTCCGCGACCACTTCTACCGAGCGACTTACGTCTGGCCCGGCAACGGCTGGTGCAACCGCCACGGCAGGCATATAGAGAACGCGAAGCTCTGGAGGGACCTGGTGCGCGAGGTCAAGAAGGCGCCAAAGCGTGTCGAGTTCAAGTGGGTGAAGGGCCACGGCACCAACAAGCACAATAACGCGGTTGACAAGCTCGCGAAGAAGTCGGCGAACTCAGCAATCCTCAACGACCCGCTGACAGTGCAGTCAGTGCGCCGGAAACTCACTGACGAGAGCGTCGACATAGGCAGCGTGAAGATGGAGGGGCAGGAAATGGACGTGCGCATCATCACCGACAAGCGGATGCGCGAGCAGAAGGTCTGGCGCTACAAGTACGAGGTTTTGCCGTCTGACAGCCCGTACGCCGGAAAGGTTGACGTGATCTTCTCTGAGATCCAATTGCGCGCGCATCACTCGTACAAAGTGGTCGTCTGCGACGACCAGAAGAACCCGAGGATATTAGAGCTGATCGAGGAGATCGGTGCAGAGCCAAGCGAAGATTAGGGCAGTCTTCCCGGCCTTTTCTAGTTAGTCGGGCCGGCAAGCTCCTGGTTGCGAGCTTGCAGCGCTTCAATCTCGTCAACCGGCCGCTCGAAATGGCTCGCGATCTCGTGCAGCGAATACAACATCATGCTGATTCCGTAGTCTAGGTACATGTCCAACCCGTCAAAGATTGGCTCGTATGTTACCGCGGTGATCGCACCGTCATCGTCTGTTTCCAGTGCGCTGTCCAATCCGCGTGAAGAGGTGTGGACCGATATGCTGGTTAGTCGATACAGCGTGTCATAGTAAGAGGAGAGTTCGGCAATTTGAGCGATGCGCTCCGTCCTGTAGGTCGTGATGCCTTCTTGCTCTATCTTCGCTTCGAGTGTTGCGATCAGGTCGAGTACTTCCTGGTCAACAGTGTTTCCTCGGCTAGTCTCGTCCCGTACGAGCGCGTCGAGGGACTTCTTTCGCGTGACCTCTTCCGACAGCACGAACTTGCCAGGAAACTCTGGGTCCTTTCTCGAAGCTCCGATGGTGAACATGTTCTCTGCAATGTTTCTCAGGAGGATCTGCGATTGATAGAAGAGACCTTTCCTGAGCAACAGATAGAATGACTGAAACGCTGCGGCCTGCCGCGCGAGAATTGTCGCTAGCAGAATATCGGGCAGATGCTCGTTATGAATCTGAATCGAATAGATCAGTGTGTGCGCCTGGCGGTTCGCGTCGCTCGCCAACTCGAGTTTCTCGCCATATTGCTCGGCGGCCGGTGCTTCAAATTCAGAGATCTCCTCGCTCAAAAAACCGTCCGATTCAAAAACACTCATTGATGATTCCTCGCCGCTGTCGTCCTGTTGAACTCGATCTGTTAGCAGGGGTGTTAGCCTTGCGATCAGAATTACTGCTACAGCACCAGCCAAGAGCCAGCCAAATGCTGTGAGGAGCTGTGATTCCATTAAGGGACAATAACTCATGCGAATGGACAATTCGTGGTTTGCAATCGACGCAGATCGGCGATTCGAGGGATCGCGGAATCATCGACACCGACTACAGTGGCACAGTTGACTACAAGGAGACCGCCCGTGACGACGACAGTCTATCGCAATCACAATGCAGCTCGCTGGCTACGCATCGTTCAAGGACGGGAGTCGTTATGGTATCGAGAAAACCGCGACGGTCATGGATCGCTAGTTCTCGTCGCGGATATACTTTCACGTTTATTCAATCAACGAGTTGATCGGAAATGACACCGGAGCAATTCTGGAAGAATTTCAACATGCTGGATGAAGTCGGCATATCCGGCGCATTCATCTACAACGGACTGCGCAGATTCTACGAAATGCGAGTTCTCGAGCACACGGACGAGTTATTCGAGTTTCTCTACTATCTTTCAGTGGGCCTTGAGCGACTTCTAAAGGTCGCAGTAGTGTTGCTGGAACACGACGATTCGATCGACATCGAGGAGTTTGAGCAGTCCCTGATCACGCATACCCACGAGGACCTGTTGCGCCGTGTGCGTCAGCATGCGGACGTGAAACTGTCCGGAATTCACAATGAATTTCTGACCCTGTTGGGCACGTTTTACAAGCGCTTTCGCTACAACCGTTTTCTTGCATCGTCGGCCCACAGTCGCGATAAGGAAAAGGAGGCGATCTTAGCCTTTCTGAGTAAGCACTTGGATGTGGAGTTAGACACGTCAAACATGTTTGCTGTCCAGAATGAGGCTCGCTTCAAGAGGTTTGTTAGTAAAGTTGTCGTGAAAATTTCGTCGACTCTATATTCGATTGTCCGGGATGCAGCTGGGGCACAAGGGCTCTATACATACGAGCTCAGGCACGAATCTCGAGCGGAGACCGTCTTTTTGGGAGGGCCCGATCTTCCTGGCGAAGATGTCGCGTGGAAGGAATTGATCGTGTATCTCATGAACACAAAAGATGAGAATGGCATCCTGAATCACATGCGCTCAATCGAGCCATTGGAGTTTGAACCGGCTGACCTACAGGATTACCTTGAGTGCTTTGGGACCGCAAAGATGAATTCCTGGGTTTCCGACCTCGTGGAAACTCGCTACGACGATATCGAGGGCGAGGAGAAGGCAAATCGACTCGGAATGCTCAGCCTCATCGCGAATCCGAGTGTCTACTTTCCTATTGACGAGGGTGAGGAAGACGGCGATTTCGAATTCGAGAGTGACGAGGACGGGTCGGAGACATAGCAAAGTCATTGGCACGATCGGGCTGAACGTTTAGCGAGAAAAAATGACCGATTGTTCACTAGCGACAAGTTGCTTGAAGCATTCCGCGTCCTCGCGCCACATCTTGGATTTGCTAGCTCGGTCGATCACGCAATGCTACCGCAAAGGCAGACTGCAGAATTGAGTAGAGAGGATTCGACCTCCTGGTCAGTAAGTAACCATCCCCCGGCAAAGCCGGGGGCTTTCAATTTGTGAGCCGCTCAAAGCGGCATGACGGAATCGCTACGCGATTCCTTGCGCCCCCTGAAGGGGGCCGTTACATCAGTTCCATTTGATCGCGGCGGCGATCCTCCTGTTCCTGATGACGGATGTACTCCCGGATGGGAGCGTTAGAAATTCTGTGTCAATCCATTACTCTTAAGGAGAGAGGATTGACGAATGAGCAAGAAATTCGATTTTGAAGAAGCCCTGAAGGCCGTGCAATCGGGCCAGGCAATTACTGGCAAGGACGGCGTTCTGGCACCGCTGGTGAAGCAACTGACTGAAGCGGCGCTGGAAGGCGAGCTCGACTCCCACCTGGCCGACGACGTCACCGACAACCGCCGCAACGGCAAATCCAAAAAGACCGTAAAGAGCACCAGCGGCGCGTTCGAGCTCGAGACGCCGCGGGATCGTGCCGGTACCTTCGAGCCGAAGCTGGTGAAGAAGCATCAGCGCACGGTGTCCGACGAGATCGAGGCGAAGATCCTGTCGATGTTCGGTGTGGGATTAAGCTACTCGGACATCGCCAGCCAGGTCGAGGAGCTGTACGGCATTAGCGTCTCCAGGGCAACGATCTCGACCATCACCGACAAGCTGATCGACGAGGTCAAGGCCTGGCAAGCCCGGCCGCTGGATAGCGTCTATCCGTTCGTCTGGCTGGACGCGATCCACTACAAGATCCGCGATAAGGGGCGCTATCAGACAAAGGCCGTGTACACCGCGCTAGCGCTGAACATGGACGGCAAGAAGGAGGTACTCGGCCTGTATCTCTCCGAGAGCGAGGGCGCCAACTTCTGGCTCTCGGTACTCACCGACCTCTCAAATCGGGGCGTCGAGGACATCCTGATTGCCTCGGTGGACGGCCTGACGGGCTTTCCCGAGGCGATTGCCTCGATCTTCCCGCAGACCGAGGTCCAGCTCTGCATCGTGCACCAGATCCGCAACTCGCTGCGCTACGTGGCGGCAAAAAATCACAAGGCCTTTCTGGTCGATCTGAAACGGGTCTACCGCGCCAAGTCACTGGGCGAGGCCGAAGCGGCACTGGATGATCTGGAAACACTGTGGGGTGAAAAATACCCGATCGTAATCAAATCCTGGCGATCGAAATGGGAACACCTGTCGGCCTACTTCAAGTACCCCGAGGACATCCGCCGGATCATCTACACCACGAACTCGATCGAGGCGGTGCATCGTCAGTTCCGCAAGCTGACCAAAACCAAGGGCGGCTTCCCAAACGACGACAGCCTGTTGAAGCTGCTGTACATGGGCATCCAGAACGCGAGCAAGAAATGGACGATGCCGATCCAGAACTGGAATCTCACCGTGTCGCAGTTATCGATCTTCTTCGAAGGTCGCCTTGATGCAGTGCTGAAACTTTGATCTCATGATCTATGCAAGTCTACGTTGACACAGAAATCGGAACAGTCCCTCCCGGATCACTTCTTCGTCTCGACCCACTGTTGAGACGAAGTATCCCCGGGCCCAGAAGTGCTGCCCGACAAAATTCCTTTTTACCTCGGCGTAGCGTCTCGCGATGTGGATCGCGCTCTTGCCTTTGATGAACCCCACTACCTGGGACACTGCGTACTTCGGCGGAATCGATATCATCATATGCACGTGATCCGGCATCAGGTGACCTTCTTCGATTTGGCTTTCTTTTTGCTCTGCCAATCGCTTGAAAATCTCCCCTAACTCCGACCGGATACGCCCAAATATCGATTTCTTCCGGTACTTGGGAATGAATACCACGTGATACTTACACTCCCAACGACTGTGATTTAAACTGCCTATTCGTCTCATGGTTTCTCCTTGGCGTGCGGCTTGGCGGCTCACGCCTTGGAGTTACTGTGAGACTCCCGGAATTGTCAAACTGTTACTGCCTCCCCGGCAGAGCCGGGGGGTCTCCCTTGTGTACTAGGAAGTCCTGCCGAGGTGCTAAATTCCTATCGGAAGTTTGCATAGTTGGAGCGCGGGGCCGGCGGCAATCGTGAGTCAACATTTGCCCCTGGCCGATATCGAACTCGTTCCGAAAGGGCCGGCGTCCAGTCGATGTTGATATGGCCGCTATTCGCATCGACCGATTCGTAGAACCCGGCAGTGCTAGAATCAACACTCGGGGCACACCGGACGATTCTATGTATTTACCTGCGGACACGCTCGCCTCCATTGCCACAGTCTTCGTCATTGTCGTGTATGCCGCCTATCGTATGTGGCATTCCAAGCTTGAAGCCGAAGAGCGCATTGAAGACCTTGAGCATAAACACGACCACGACGAACTACATCAGCAGGAAGTCCGCGATAGCGCCATGAGCTGGCTTACTTCAGCGGACAAGTGGCTCAAATGGGAAACCGACTACGACGAATGCGAGCTCAACTACGAACTCGAAGAGACTGATCGATGGATGCATGCCGACGATGTTCGAGAGAAAGCAAAACAAAACGCGGACAACGCGGCTGTGATTAGAGACACACTCCTCGAATTCACCGAAACCATAGAAAACGATTATGTCATCGACCCCGTACAGGTCGCGTACATTCTGCAGCATGCCAAACGCTTGCTCTCACTTAGCAAGCACATCGCCGACAAACACGTCGACCAGGCGGTCGCCAAAATCGAGAACTTCCTCGACGACCCATGCCTTGCCATGAGGCCAGCCTCACAAACTTTTGTCACCGAGGTAGGCCAGAAACTCTTCGATGACTGGCTGAACCTCAACCGCGAAACCAAGCGCGCGCTTGAACTCGCTAAGGTCGACTACACAGAGAAGTATCGAATCGAAGTCGCTTTCTCACGACTCGTCGAGAGGTACAGCGAAGAGCATGGCCGACTTCTCGCGTCCAAAGTCTCCGACTACATCGGGCTGTGCAAGAACCGCGACCTCGACGCGATTCAAGCCCGCCTGATTGAAGAGCGGAAACAAGAAAATTTGTTGTCTGAGTAGTGCAATTAGGTCCCCCGCCTAAGTAGTGGTTATTGACGCGCGTTCGAGCCGGTGGGTTGGGGGTTGCTTGGGCAGCAAGTCTTGACCCTGAATTGGCGCTCGCACCAGGGGAAGGTCGGGTCAGAAGTTGCCGCTGTTTCAACTACTGGAGGCACGATAGGTTCGGCGAAGTCAACATATCGGTGGTACGCCCACTATTCTAGTATCAACCTGAACAAAACTTGTATCCACGAGGCCACCAAGAGGCCTGTCAAGTTGCCGGGTCTTTATCATCCAATCATCATCATATTCGTAGTCGAGACCACCGCCACCGATTCCAAATCGTGTAAAGCATCCCGTCTGCATCGCACCTTTAGCGCGATTGTCTTCCAGCCAGACATAAAGAAGGTATTCGTTATTTGCAGGTGAAAGAACAGTAACGGCAGCAAGCGTCGGGAATCCCGACCCAGTCGCATTTCGCGGTGGCAGAGTTTTGACGTTTTTCCACTTTTCAATTGGTTCCAGCGGAATGTCGTCGTAATCGGAAAACTTCGCCACCCCGGTTACGCCTTTGCTATTGACTAGTACGCCCAATAGATCGGAGGCATTGTCGCTTGACCTCTCCGACACAAAATATACTAGCCACAATCCCACACCTCGCTCAAACTCGGGTGACGTTTGACTGCCTGCTGTCACTGAAACTGCAAGAGCCCGAACGAGTACCGGAACGCAAGAGCTAATATTGCCCCATACAACCTCACACTGACGATTCGCGATTCGGAGTGAGCTCTGGATTTCAATGGGTTGGTCAACAGGCATTGCGCCAACGTCTGCCTCCCACCGATGAGTCAGATCATTCCAACCATCGCCTGTCGTACGGACGACCTCAATGATTTGCACATCGTTCAACGTAAGAATAGCAGCATCTCGAGTGACGGCATCACTGCAGCCGATTGATGTGGCAAAAACAAGGGCGATTAGAGCCAGCAATTTCATCTTCATGATTGCGATATCCGATGCTTGGCTACAAAGCGTGAGCGACTATATTGAGTAGCCAACTGCCATCGATTCTACCGCAAAACCTGCTGATGAAACGGTTGCTATGCTCGCAAGATCAGCCCGTTACGGACAGCAAGCTCTAGCCGCAGCAATTGACTCTGTCGGCAACGACTAGTTTTGACCCTTTGTGCGCATTCATCTTGAGCGGCGGCTTTTACCGAAAGCTGCCGCTCGAACGTCTGCTTTAGGGGAGTACGGAGGATCTGCTATCGGCCAGTCGCGAGAGGCGGCTTCATGTCAATACGGGCCGTTGAAACTTATCGCTAAGGATAATTAGGTTCTCACGGTTTCCGAGTATTCAACTGCTGCCCAGCAGAAGCGATTTCTAGCCACTCTCTTTACTTTGAACTTGGTGATACGCGCGGTAGTCAATTCGTCACGATTATTGTCGTAGTCATCCTGACTCCAAGATAGGGTTAGTTCGAACCACTCTGTATTGCCGTCTCTGCTTATGGGGGATGGGCCATATCTCAGGTCTCGCAAGGCATCAAAACATTGGTCAATTTCTGTGATGTGATTATTGAACAGGTCTCCCACGGCGGCTCGCACCGAACCAAGTTGCCAACCTTCAGGTAGAGAATCGTTTTTTTTGGTTTGCTCCAAATTACAAAGGTGCTTCCCGACTGTTCGCCGGAGCCTTTTAGAAGTTAAAATGTCGAATGTTCGAGCCAATAAAGATGAATTTGCTAATTCGATGGCACGCTTCGCATAAAGTAGTTCCGTCTTCCTGCTCAAAGCAACCGACGCGAGAAACAGCCTTTTCGACAAACGATTGATCGCTGCTAGTTGCATATCCCGCCCGATGGACTTGTCGTGCGAATACCTGAGTAATCGAAACTGACTTGCAGTTGCAATGTTGCCTGCCAGCTTACTATGCTGCTCCTGCTCCGCTTGTTCATCTAATTTTTCTTGAACTATGTCCTTACCATGGCTAAGAAACCTTATTGCCTGGTCGGGGTCGATACCAAGCTGTTCGGCTTGGCGCCTTCGTCGCTCAAAAAACGCGTGTCGTTGAGCTCGAGCTTCCTCCGTGTCCCACACCATACGCCTCTCCTCTACAACGGTCCTATTCGGGCCTCTTCCAGTTCAGAGGCATCGGCGTATCGAGCGGCTCGCAACGACAACAATCCGCTGGAAAGTCTTCCTTTGTTTTGAACGGAGTACCATCTGCGGTCACGATAGGGCTGTCGACGACCACGTCCCGTCGAATTGGTGTTAAGGGTTTCCAGCAGCGGGGGCATTTCTTGGGCTCGACAAATACAGTCATTACGCACTCCGCGAGTCGTCGCACCCTTTCGTCACAATCGTTGTTCTTAATGATAGCAGATGCGGAATTTCCAGAAGTTTTGGCCAGTTCTGACCCTGAGTTAGCGCTCGAACCAGGGAAAAGATCGGGTCAGGGGTTGCCGCGCACTGCGACTATCTGCTTTAGCCGAGACCTGCTACTCGGCGACAAGTTGACGACGGGCTGATTGCGGCTGGGGTTTCTACCGGTCATTGAGAGCAGCCAATGTAGCGAAAACCCACCGGTTCGAAGATGACGTGAGTCGTGCCACCACGATACGGGTTTCAGCTATGGCGAGGCTTCCTCAAAATTGAGAAGAATCGTGTCCAAACTTTGTTGTGCCTCCGATGGTATGAGAACGAACAAGGAAAAGCGTGCAAAGTCCTGATTCTCGGAAAATCGATATCGACCATCACGATAAACTCTATCTGACTCCATTGCCGAAAATGTTGCTCGGTCACCCTTCGCATAACTCAGTTTCGTGTAGGTGTCGCCTGAAAGGACCAAAGTACCATTCCGTTCCGACTCTACTTTTTTTGCACCAGGGCCGTTGTACTCTACGCTGATGTCCCGAGTGCGGGAAAAAAACTCAGCATCGAACTTCTCTCCATTATTCAAATGCACGGATACACTTTCGAGGATCTTCGTTTTGGCCGGGCGCCCGCGAAGCTGCACATGGACGACATCAAAGCTACGACCCCACGCTTCTCCAATCTGTCGAACATGGCCTCTCGTCACCCTCAATGTTCCTGCATACCCAGCAAACGTCACCGATGGGCCTCCGGTTGCAGTACGTTGGGAAGGGGCTGTTGCGGTCAACATCTTGACCCGCATACTGACCGATGGGTCCAATTGCGCATCGGTTGATTGAGTGCTTTTGTACCATGCCTGCAATGCGTGGATGGTACGCGGTCCAATGATCCCGTCTGCGTCTCCAACATCATAGCCGACTTCAAGCAACACAGTTTGCAGTTCAAAGGTTTTAGCCTTCGACCAAGTTGGCGACTGCAAGATTGTCTCAATATCCTCAGCCCAAGCAGACATCAAACCCACAGATAGAATGAAGCAAGGCAAGAGGACGAACTTTCTAAATCTACAGACTACTATTTCGCTGCGTGACATGAATCATGCTCCCATTACCGATGCGACTTCTTATCAAGGCTGTTTCTGGCCCTCGCTGTGTAAATATTCGAAAATGCTCCGAAGGTCGGCTAAGGGTCAGTAGCAGTCCGACAAAGATTACCACGCGAATAGCTGGTTACGAGGGAAGAGCAGTCCCTGACAAGCGACGGGTCCTGACCCTGAGTTAGCCCTCGTATCAGGGGAAAGACGGAGTTAGGAATTGCCGTTCGTTGTGAGGTACAGAATCGCCGGCAATCTCGAGAAATTCGCGTGGTGCGGCCTTCAGTCTGCAGAACTACTATCCGAGTCTTGCCGTGTGTAGATAGGATCGAAGGCCATGCCAAGCATCACTACTGCGATACTGCCAACAGCAACGTACGCAATAACCCACAGTTGCATTTCTGGTCCGTCTGCCCAAAGATCATTCAGGGGCAAGTACTTTGTCGCAATTGTCAGCATGAAGAAAAGCCAAGCCGCGGCTCCGACCGTAGGGGCAGGGAGCGAAGTCAGATTCGAAAGTAAATGGGCCGCAACGCCTGACGCAACGTAGATGATGACC
>TARA_R110002096_G_scaffold151307_4_pt1 | contig 12870 bp, 14 predicted proteins | sample TARA_R110002096 | Tara Oceans TARA_R110002096 (sample SAMEA4397295) | marine metagenome | biome: Polar Biome; feature: [DCM] deep chlorophyll maximum layer (ENVO:01000326); material: water (ENVO:00002006), including particulate matter (ENVO:01000060) such as... | depth 35 m | reverse complement strand
GGGCCGGGCGCCGATCTATATGCCGCCGGTGGGCGGGCAGACCTATGGCACGGTGATGATGATGGATACGGGCAACGCCAGCGCGGGACATCGGGGGGCGCAGCTGCTGCTGGCGGAGATCTATGCGGCGGGGCTCGGCGGGGCGCCCGATCCAGAGCTTGCGGCCCGATATCGGGCTCTGGCGACGCGGGGCCAGCTTCCCTGATCGTTAATATATGGAATGGCTTACCTGTTTCGTGCGTCTTCCAGAGCCGGGGGCCTGATTATCTGGTCCATATGGACTAGAGCGGGAATTAGGGTTTGCCAAGGTTGCTGTCCTGTGGTTAATATTTGACTAACAGACATATATGTTGGCAGAGAGTTTGGGGGCGCGTGTGATGTGGAAGTACCCTTTCCCGAGTTTAGTGAACCGTCGAATGAGAAGAATGCCGCAGGCCGAGCGCCGCGGCGGGCTGTGGCTGGTCGATCTGATCTGCCCGTTTCACACAACGGAGAATAAGATGGCTAACCAGATGCGCGCCGACCTGATCACCGGCCCCTTCAAAGGCAAACAGTTCAAATTCCACCATTCCAACCCCGCCAGGGGTCAACGTAAAGTGATGGAGTTGGGCGGATGAAAATTTTAGTATCTCTCTTAATGAGCCTCCTTTTTATGCCGTTGGGATTTGCTCAGTATCAACAGAAAACAGAAGTTCGCGCTGAGCTGGTTGATAGATACCCTGTTAAGTTCACATTTCGTTTTTTGCTAGATGGTGAGATACAAGAGTTCGAAAAAATATATGAATGTCGTGTCATTGAGGTTAACCGTTATTATCAGGGAAAAGTGGTAAAGGTCGAACGAAAAGCCCTAGAATGGGATACGAATGGGCGATATAAAAATATTGATCATATTCTTGAAGATGGTTCGGCCATCCGCCTTAAATTCTCACGGTCCTCCCTCGCGCAAGGTTGCCCGAGAGATGGACAGCAGGAAGAGGTCAACTGGGCGGCGTATCTGGAAGATCATCAGAAAGATAACCGGTGGTTGGCCGACGTCTATTGGGTGGATAGCATAACGGAACCAAAAGAGGCTTTTAAGGTAACAGTATCAAATAAAACCTATGATTCCAGAGATGGAATAACGTTATTTTTCACACCGCTGGGCTACAGTAGTATAAAAGTATCTGGCAATATGGCTAAATACGTTTCCACTGAGGTGCCATCTATAGATGGGGTCGAGTGTTTTGATTATAGAAGACATTATCCTGGTCGGACCAAATACAGATGCGCATTAAAGCATTCAAAATTTTCTCATGTTTATGCTAAAGATCAATGGTCTAAAATAGCTCCGTTAAAGAATTTTCTAACACGACAGAAAAAACCCATATTTCTTGATCCTGCTCTCTATGCTGAAATACGCCCTCTGTATTCGTATAGTGAGGATCTCGGCGATTTGGAATGGAGTAAAAGACAAGGTGGTTTAGGCAATTTAAGTAAAGAGTATTCTCTCAAATGGAGGGGGGAAGGTGCAATATGGCGTCCTGAAAAACAACTTAAACTCAGAATAGATAAAAGCCCATTGCACAATGTCGTGTGGGGACGATTGAACAAAAATAAAATATTCGATTTCGCAAATTCTCCCATGAAAACATTTCTTTATTATGGAGGTCCTAGGTCGACTAGTGATCCTTTCTTTTTAGAAGATGGTGACGAATTAAAAATTCGTGAGAACTTTAAGAGTAGTTTCACCAAAGTGAAAATTGGGTCAAAGGTATTTGATCTTGAGGATTATCGTGAATTTTCCGAGAAGAATCGTTTTGGGTTATATTTTTATGATCCTGAAACTGAATATCTCATTCATACGTATAGATAAAAAGGGAAGCGAAATGCCTGTCACCGCAATAATTACGCCATGTCACCGGAATTCGTGTTCCATACAACGGAGAACAAGATGGCTGACCAGATGCTCGCCAATATGATTACCGGCCTCTTCAAAGGCAAGAAGTTCAAATTCCACCACACCGATCCCGTCACGGGCATACGCAAAGTCATGGAGTTGGGGGGATAAACATGAGAAAAATAATATTAACGATTGCCGGTTTGCTTTTCTCCTGTCTGGCTTTAAATGCGTGTGCAAATGAAAGCGTGAGCACAAAAGAGTTAGAAACCGGTCAAGTATTTAAGGAATGTGATGATTGCCCCGAAATGGTTGTGATCCCTTCTGGCAAGTTTGTGATGGGATTAAATCCAAAGGTCAAAATGCCGGCGGTCTACACAAAGTTTCAAGTTCCTGCGCGCCAGGTCATTATCCCCAGGAAATTCGCAATGGGACGATTTGAGATTACCTATGCTCAATATTTGACGTGTTTTGAAGACGGTGGTTGCAGCAAAAAACCAGGAGCATTTGGGTGGGGTGGTGTGAAACAGCCTTTGATGAATGCAAGCTGGGATCAAGCCCAGGAATACGTGAAATGGTTGAGTAAAAAAACAGGTGAGAAATATCGGCTGCCCAGTGAAGCTGAATGGGAATATGGTGCAAGAGCCGGGACAGAAACGGTATTTTGGTGGGGGGATGCGGTAGGCGAAATGAATGCCAAATGCAAGGCTTGTCTACACCATGTCAGTTATTATTTGGAAGCCCCTGTTCCCATTGGTAACTTTCGTCCGAATCCCTTTGGTCTTTATGACATGCTGGGGAATGTCAGTGAATTGGTTCAGGATTGTTTTGTCCGGGGTTATGACCATGTTGCCAGCTCCAACTCTTCAAAAAGTTATGAAATCCCGGATTGTAAATTGCGAAGTGTGCGGGGCGGCAACTATGGTTTTGAAGGGGCAAGATCCCTTTTGCCATCATTCAGGGGGGGCGTGCGCCCGTCAATATATGCATATCCTCATGGTTTTCGTGTTGTCAGAGAAATAGAATAATAAGGAAGCATTATGTCACAAGAAATTCACAATGGCCCAGTTCCGTTTAACTTTGATCTTACAATAGGCGGCCTAACCGGCGATGAGTTGTTTGATGCAATAATTGATTCAACGTTGAGGAAAAATCCAATAGTTTCCGTTTCGTAACATGAGCCAAAAGTCGGGCGCTTTAGAAACGAAAATTATGTAGGTTTTATGGTGGTTTTCTTTAAGGAGAGGAGCGTCTTTGAACGTTCGCCTTGCGTCAGCCTGCTGACCAGCTTGTTAAAAATGGGATAATGTTATCAATGGGGTAGGAGCTAAGTCCTTGAAAAGAGGTGGCTCCCCGAGCAGGACTCGAACCTGCGACAAATAGATTAACAGTCGATTGTTAATGCCATTCCCTGAACATTACTGAAATACCTTGGATTCCTTTATCCTCTTGTTTTTTAATGGTTTATGATGTATCGTTTGTTTCACAGAGTTTTATATAGAAGCATATTATTGCATTAAAAGCGGTACCCCAAACGGTACCCCAGACGGAAATTGGATAATGGCAAGGAAATTTACGGGAAAAAAGATTGATAGCCTAAAACCAAAAAAGGAAAGATATGAGCTATGGGAGACTGGGCGGCAAGGATTTGGGATTAGAGTTTTTCCCAGTGGTGTCAGGTCATGGATATACTTGTATTGGTTTGAAGGTGTAAAGCGGCGAATGACCCTTGGAAAGTATCCGAAAATGTCACTGGGAGATGCACACGAAGTTCATGCAAAGGCGGAACGGCAGAGAGAAAAGGGAATTGATCCCGGCGTTGAGAAGGTTGCAGATAATAGAGCAATGAAATTATCGGTGATGATAGAGAGTTATTTATCGCATTCGACAAAAAAGACAGTATGGAAGGATCGGCGATTTTTTGAAAAGGATGTCACACCAAAAATCGGACGGAAAAAAGCGCAAGATGTAAAACGGCGAGATATTATTGCTATTCTGGACGCTATTGTTAAGCGTGGATCACCTATACAAGCTAACAGGGGCTTGGCAGCTATTAGGCGGCTTTTTAATTGGGGTATTGGTCGGGACATAGTGGATTTTAACCCCTGCGCGGCCATAGAGAGGCCCGGAGTGGAAAAATCTAGGGATAGGGTGTTGAGTGAGGTGGAAATCAAAACCTTATGGAAAGGTTTGCCTGATGCGGCAATGGCGAACACTATAAAGCTAGTGCTAAAATTCGGGCTAGTGACCTTGCAAAGAAAAGGTGAAGTTTTAAATATAGAGTGGTCTGAGATTGAGGGGGCTGTATGGACAATACCAGCCGAGAAAACTAAAAACAAACTTACTCATCGTGTGCCATTGACAGATATGGCCTTGGAGATATTGGCAGAAGCTAGGGGGCTTGATGATAGATGGGTGTTTCCTTCATCACGGCGGGTAGGCAGGCCATACGGGGAAACGGCGATTAATATTGCCTTAACCCGAAATCTTGAGGAATTAGGTTTGTCCAATATGACACCACACGATTTAAGGCGAACGGGGGCAAGTCATGTGACGGGCATGGGGGTATCACGGTTGCACGTATCAAAGATATTAAACCACGTTGAATCAGGCGTTACGGCAGTTTATGACCGTTATGGCTATGATGCTGAGAAGAAATATGCTTTAGATTTGTGGGCATCAAAATTAATAGAGATAATTGAAGGTGAGAAAAAACCAGACAATGTTGTATTGTTAAACAGATAGACATGGCTAGGGTAGCTCCCGAAAAGTGGTTTTCCTGAACCACCTGCCATGTTCACCCCTCAGGATTGCCATAGGAGGCAAAGATGTTACACACAATAATATCCACCATTCAGTTCTATGGAATAGTTAACTTCTCTATAAATACCCCGACATCTCGGCGCTACGCAAAGCCAAGATACCTTCCTCAGATGCGGGGAGCCTTGGAATTGTGGGCTAATCGTTTGTTGAAAATTGTTGAGGCGGTGCAATGAAACCTTATGTGCCTACAGGGTATATTTTAATTGAAGATGCTCCCAAGTCTTTAATAGATAATGATTGTCACCCAACCGAGGAAGACTATAGAAACTCAAGAATGGTTCATATGCTTAGTCATGTAGAGCGAGATTTGGGAGGGCTTCGGGCTCAAGGAGCGCAAGGAGAAGGGGAAGAATATGAAAGATATATGAAAACTACTAATGGTTTATTGGCAAAAAGAAGAGGGGAAACATTTTCTGCTAAAATTAAAGTTGGTAAATTTAAGATATTAGTAGAGGAGGCAAAAAATAAGATACGGGATGCCGGAGCGGCAAAAAATCTCAAGGCAATTCTAATAACAGGTAAGGGGCAAGATTATCCAATATCACATCTCTTTTTCAAAAATAAAAACTTTCATTTGTCTTTTTCAAATTCTGAAGGCTGGGCAATGGGCCGGGACAGAACAGGGTTTGGGGAAATATTTAAATACGGGCTAGTATATATTAGAATAAAAGACTTGCGCAAAATTATTGAATCCCCTGCTGATACAATGACCAATTCTATGGACGTAAATAATGCAAATTCTATAGAAATACCACAACCTAATTGGATGGAATTATGGCAGGGGCCAATTAATTATAGACGCATGATGAATAATAGCCAATTCATTGACGGTACTCAAATTAGCACTCTCATTAATAGGGAAAATAATGGAAAATATTATATCAAAACACCAAAGCCTTATAGATTTGATTTTGATAACGTAAGTGGTGCCTTGATTATAAACTGGGAGTTAATAACGGCGAATAATGAAACAGTTAAGCAGTCTCAGAAGTTTTATCAGTATAATATTTGTATTAGTATTGAAGCGGAAAGAGAGAAGCCTCAATACATTAACAATATCATTGGTAACCGCCCTCATAATTATACAGTTGAGGGGGGGAATGCTTTAGTTGGGGCATCAAATATTTTAAATCGAATAAAACAAGAATTTGGATATGCGGTTCAAGCTAAAAATTGCCGAATTTTTGCTAGAGTAGGTAGCCCGCTTGCTGAGTTTTCCCACATCCCTCCGGATGTGTTTCGTAGATATAATATTACGTCATGGGGTCAAGGTGTTGTTGGTGGTGGAGAGGCAGAGCTAAAGGGTTGTGACAATCTTTACTCAATATATGTTGCGCCGGCTAATGGTAGTGAAGGAAAAAAAGATGTCTCTGTCTTTGAGGATGAAGTTAATACTAAATTGGATTTATCGTGTCCCAAAAGAAAAAAATTTGATGAGATTTTGACTAATATAGCATACATAATGAGCTTGCCTAAAATGAAGGATAAAACGGAAGTTGATTGTTTTAGTATGGCAATAAAGGATTTTGGCATTCCTTATAAGTTATCCAGTGTGAAGAATATATGGAATGGCAATTTTGAGACATCAGAAAAATTGGGGTTCACAAAGGAGTATATAAATAATAATTATCCTAAAAACTAAAAATTATCATTAGCACTCCTTTATTTTCAATAAGTTACGGGGTCGTGATAAACTTTTTTTATCTTAAACTCTGATTGATAATGGACTTGTTTCAAACGTAATAGATGCACTGGGTATCTATGAAAAATGAAAGGGTTCATTATGAAACAAGATACAATCAATAGAATAATCAGAGAAAAAGAAAGACGTTACTTAACAGGAGTGCCAACGGCCTCTTGGTGGCGGCTTGAAAAGTCTGGGGATGCGCCGAAAGGCTTTAAAATCGGAGTAGCTTCTAAAGGCTATTTACTAAAAGATATTGAAAGCTGGATAGCTTCAAAAGTGGAGGCCGCATAATGGAAAACCCCACTATAAAAAGCAGGGTTTCCAATAGTATTATCAAGTCTAGCAACTCACATAATACTGGTGCCTTCACAAATAATCAAGCTCTTATGATACGTCATATTCAAAGACAGTCCTACGTATCCTATGCTCAGGCCAGAGTTTATGCTTCCTTTATACTGGGAGGTGTCGATAATGGCTAAACGCTTAAAGCAAAAATTTATAGTTTCATTTCCCGACGGCGATAAAGTTATGCAGGTTACAGGACAAGCTTGTCGAACACTCATAGCATTAATCAAGCATCCCAATGGCGTAACTCCAGGCGATATTAGTGTCTGGGGCTGGGGGTATCGTGCCTCAGAATATGTTCGTAACCTTCGTTATAAATATGGCCTCGATATTGAAACCTTAAAAGAAACTCATTACGGGCCTGATGGTAAGGGATGGCATGGTCGTTATATTCTGCATACACCCGTTGAGCTTTTAGATAGTGAGGGGGCGGTATAATGGCTCGTTTTGGCAAAGCAGATAGCCAAGGCCGTTCCGATGGTAAATACAATGGTCGCATAGGGAAACTTATGCGGCCTCCAAAGGACAAATCTTGGATATGGATCACCCGTGACTTGATGATTTCTGATGCATGGTTAAACCAGAGCCGAAAGTGCCGGTTGTTTGTTGATGCCCTGTTGCTGGATTTAATGGCCAATGCCGGGCAGGAAAACGGGCGTTTAAAGGCCACCTATGACCAATTGGATATTTTGGGCTTGTCGAGGTCCAGCGTGTCAAAAGCGATAACAGAGGCCGCGCATTTAGGCCTTGTACGCTGTATGAAGAAGGGCGGGCGGTACGGCGGCACCAATAAGCCTTCTGAATATCGCTTAACTTTCTATCCAATGTTGGAGGCGGGCGGCATCGTGCATCCTGCTACCCATGATTGGAAGAAGGTCACTTTGCAAGATGTGACGCTTTGGAAAGAAAATACCAAGCTAAGAAGAGCGGTCAAAAAACACTGTCGGGAAAAACAGAAAGCTGGGCCTGAAAATAGCCCTAGCCCAGACCCAATGTTAGGTCTAGCCCCCATGAAATTGAAGGTTGTTAAGTGATGGTAATGGCAGAAAACGGCCAATTCTCAATTTAGCAAGCTAGACCTGATATTAGGCCTCCTTCTATATATTGGGCGGTAGAAGCAGAATAATGAGCAGGTAATGCAAGAATAATGATGATAGAAAAGGATATTTAAATGGCTACAAAAAAGAAATCAAAGGATAAATTGGAACCGGTTTCCATTGATTATCTTGGAACGGAAGATGAGAATTTAGGAGGCTGTATTTTAAGGCAGGTTATTAGTATTGCTTCATATTATTTCAGTGATTGTGAAGAATTAGCACTATTGAAATGGCAACGGGCGGCAATCTCTGCATATAATGCAATAAAGCCCCAAAATGAATTAGAAGCTATGTTAGCGGCTCAAATGGTTGGTAATCATTTTACGGTGATGAAGTGCTATCAACGAGCTGCAATCATTGAGCAACCAGCTGAGTTCAAAGACATGTATTTAAAACATGCTGCAAAGCTTTCTCGTATCTATATCGAGCAAGTGTTAGCACTCAATAAGATGCGGGGCAAAGGTCAGCAAAAAGTCACAGTAGAACATATTCATATTCATTCAGGAGGTCAGGCCATTGTCGGAAATGTTAACTCAGACGGGGGAGGGGCAGAAAATAAAATCACAGAACAACCCCATACAAAGCAAGTTACCCATGCACCAGAGCAAGCGATGCCTTGCCAAGACCCGAAAGGCGACAAAGTGCCAATCCCCTGCCATAAAGAACGGTAGATGCCGGATGCATGGGGGGAAGTCTACTGGTGCGCCTAAGGGCAATCAGAATGCTTTTAAAAATGGCCTATACACGGCTGAAATTATGAACTTGAAAGCTATGGTTATGGAACTGAGCCAAGACCATAAAAGTTTAATGATAAAAATTTGATTGCAGGGTTCATAGAAAGGGTAATATCTTGGTTGCAATATATTTCGTTATGGCGACAAAGGCTCAGAAGAAGAAGTTTATAATACAATCAAGGGAGAAGAACGTGAAGTTTGAAACACAATACGACGAATTTATTTCATTATCTGGCTGGTTTAACCTCATTTATACAATCCCCGGACTAGCTTTGCTCGGAATATGTGAATTTTTTGAAGTGCCAATTCGCTTCTGGATACCGTTGTTTGTTATATATTTAGTGGGGGTGTTAGCGCATGTTCTGGGGATGGGATTTCAATCTATTTGTGTGCAACTTATTGTGTTAGCAAATGACTTCGATATACCAAAAAAAACTAGATGAAAACATTGTAAAACTTCTGAATGGTATTAATGGCATGAGTTTTGAAAAAATATGACCTTGAAGTAATTTATTAAAGGAATAGGGCGGGAACACAAAGAGGAATCAGTTTTGAGTTCCAATCTAAATATATGAGGCGATTATGCGATTTTCTATACTTCTATTCTTTTCTTTTTCGATGCTCCTTTATTCTTGCTCTTACGCTAAAGGTGGGCAGTCACAGTTAACAGATAGTGCTGCGAAATATATGGCCAATATTACAGTTATAGTATTAACTGAGAAGAAAGCATTAGAAGGAGATGCTAAAGCACAATATGATTTGGGCGATATGTATGAACATGGCAGGGGAATTGAACAAGACTATAAGCAAGCCATGGAATGGTATAGTAAATCTGCTCAACAAGGGTATGCGTGGGCTCATATAGCAATAGCACAGATATACTATGAGGGTAAGGGAGTTGCTGCTGATAGTGCCAAGGCTGAAGAGTGGTATAACAAAGCGGGTGAACTAGATGACCCTGAGATGCCATTAGTACTTGGTTCTATATATTATTACGGCAAACACATTGGGCGTAATTATTCAGTTGCTGCCAAATGGTATATCAAAGCTGCAGAAATAGGATATAACTCAGCTTATATGTCTCTTGGAGAGATGTACTCTAAAGGGCAAGGGGTTGCTCAGGATTATGTAATGGCTCATATGTATTATAACCTCTGGGGCATGCAATTTGGTTCGAGTTATCCACGCGATGCAATAGCAAAGCTAATGACAAAAGAACAAATATATGAAGCACAAAAAATGGCTCGTGAGTGGATGGAGAAGCATCAATAATTGATAACTAGGGGGTCAAATCTCTGTATGCCTATAACCAAAAGACCGTGTGTTATCCTCGTGCATCATAAACCGTAACAATAAAAGTTTTTCAGGATAAGCAAAGCGGCAAACAATGATGTGAGGACATGAAGTAAACCCTGAAATGTAAGAGATAGCCTTCTGTTATGAAAAATTTCATCGATAGGAGCAAAACGGTACCCCAAATGGTACCCCAAGGGGAAGTTAAAAATAATGAAATTTGCTAAGTCCTTGAAAAGAGGTGGCTCCCCGAGCAGGACTCGAACCTGCGACAAATAGATTAACAGTCTACTGCTCTACCAACTGAGCTATCGGGGATCAGTCACCTGATCGTCGAAACAGTTTATCGTTCCGACGAGGGCCCTTATACATTCAGTTTTTTATCCTGCCAACCTAAAAATTAAAAAAAATGACATTTATTTGTCCCGCCAATGATGTGCTGCGGAATTCCATAATTGACGGGTCAATGGTCCCTCTCTCACGGCGTTCCCGAGAATGAAATTTCCCCGTCACCCGATAAGCTAATAATTGAGCGTTAATCGTATGTCTTGGTGCTGAGTCATGCTTTTTATGCATGGCTGTTAGGTAAAAGCCATGTTTGTTCTTTCGGGGGGCATCTTTTATCTTAAACACATTAAAGACCATGCAGAATTTTCAAGAGTTGTCCGATGACACATAACACTATTAAAATCATAATTATGTTTTCCCTCAGTATCGCCGGGTATAATGAAGGCTATGCAGGTCACATGTGGGCGTCTTTCTCCTCTGCTGAGCAGGGTAATGCCCAGAATTCATCTTCTTTTATCTGAAGTATCCTCAGGGCGGAAAAATGCCTTTGCCGTCATTAAAATTTTTCTCAAAATCAATACCTTAAATAATATCTTATATAGTGAAAATTTAATATTTACTTAATCTATTCTTGTATAATGAAAAGCTGATTTATAGGGAAAGTTGGGCAACATGTTACAGATACTGCGGGTTATTGGTTTTGGAGCACTTTTGCTAGGTGTGGCCAGTTCTGCACACGCGAAACCAGACAAAAAATTAATAGATATGGCCGTGATTGAACAGGTCAAAAGCTGGCTGAGCGCCCCAGTGGTCGGGATCACTCTGGATTCCCAGAACCAACACTATGAGGAGATTGGCCAGGCAGATATCCTGAAGCTGGATAAGCAATGGCGGGCCGAACGTAATGACAATCAACAGCCCCTGATTGCCTCCACCCTGAATAATCCGCTGTCGATTTACCTGACGCAAATTCAGGCAATTTCCGGCGGCCTGTTCACGGAAATATTTGTGGTTAATAAAAAAGGCCTGAATGCAGGGCAGAGTTCTATTACCTCGGATTACTGGCAAGGTGATGAAGCGAAATTCCAGAAAACATATGATGTGGGCCCGAAGGCGGTCTTTATTGACGAGCCGGAACTTCACGAAGCGACACAAACCTGGCGTGCGCAACTTAATCTGACGTTGGTCAATGCTAAGGGCAAGTCCATAGGGGCTGCTACCGTCGAAATAAACTTAACAGAGCTTGACCGTCGCAGAACAACGAAGAGGTAGCAGGATGCTCACTATTGTCAAACGCTGGAGTATTCCAGGCAAAGTAATTGCTATTTTTGCGGTTCTTATTTCGATCACTTTGATCGCATCTTTAGTTACATTTATGAATACCCGCTCAGCGGAGCAGGCCCATCTCAACACGGAACATATTATGCATATTCGCTCTGTCTCGACAGAGGCGATGGACAGTCTTAACAAGCAACGTCAGGCGATCCTTTACCTTCTGGTGGCGAGTGACCGTGAATCTGTAACTGAATATCAGGCGCAGAAAGAAATTTTTGCGACGTCGGTGCAAAGGTTACAACCTTTGTTGACGGTTTACCCTGAACTCGAAAAAGCGATGAAAGAAATTGTTGTCCTGTCCCGGACATGGCAAGAAACATATGCGGACCGGCAGGTTCGATTAACCGCCAGCTATATGACGGTTAATGAAGCCCGGGCGATCGAAGCAACGGAACGGCCCGGAATCTTATTTCATGATATCGTAGAGCAGCAGCGGGCTTTTGAGAAGAAGAGTGAAATACTGTCGGAAGAGGCGCGTGAAACTTTGGAAACAGCGATTTCTTCCGTGAATATTATATCAATTATCTCCAATATTCTGGTGATCGGCCTTTCCCTGTGCGCCGGGCTGTTATTTATTCGGTTCATGGCATTTCCTATCCGGGATATGACCGGGGCCATGTTGAAACTGGCGGATGGTGACAACAGTGTTGCAATTCCTGGCATGACATATGAAGACGAAATTGGCCATATGGCCGGCGCGGTGAATACCTTTAAAGAAAACGCCATAGAGAGATTGCGTCTGGAAAAGGAAACCGAGGAAGCACGCCACCGGGCCGAAGCGGCGGAGAAAGAGAAGGTCGAACAGGATCGCGTTGCGCAGCAGGCGGAACTTGACCGCCAAAAACAGGAAGCGGCCGCCAAGGAGAAAAAAGTTGCGACCATCGAAGCCCTGATTGCCAGTTTTGATTCCGGGGTTCAGGAAGCGCTTGCCATTGTGGCGAATGCCGACGAGAGCCTGTCCCGTACAGCGAAGATGCTGGTTGAAACGGCAAACTCAACTCAGGAACGTTCGGCAGCGGTGTCGGCAGCCGCCGAAGAATCAAGTGCCAATGTGGAAACGGTTGCTGCGGCGACAGAGGAACTGGGCAATAGTATTGCCGAGATTGGTCGTCAGATGGGGCTGTCCGCCAACCATTCCAAGGAAGCGGTTGAAATCGCGACGATGTCTGAAACGATCATGAATGATCTGACAATATCCTCTGGTGAAATCGGCAAGATTGTTGAACTGATCAATGATATTGCCAAGCAAACCAACCTTCTGGCCCTGAATGCGACGATCGAAGCGGCCCGGGCCGGTGAGGCCGGACGGGGATTTGCGGTTGTTGCGTCTGAAGTCAAGGGTCTGGCGACCCAGACTGCCCAGGCGACTGACCAGATTGGGTTACAGATCGG
>TARA_R110002096_G_scaffold158732_1_pt1 | contig 12874 bp, 15 predicted proteins | sample TARA_R110002096 | Tara Oceans TARA_R110002096 (sample SAMEA4397295) | marine metagenome | biome: Polar Biome; feature: [DCM] deep chlorophyll maximum layer (ENVO:01000326); material: water (ENVO:00002006), including particulate matter (ENVO:01000060) such as... | depth 35 m | reverse complement strand
TAAATCTTTTCCTGAGCCACTTAATTCCAAAAGTTAAAACATATATAGTGAAGTTGCTCTATCCAATGCACGCAGTATGGCAAAATCTAAAGGTGGTAAATGCCTTTCAACGTCTTACTTAGGTGTATATAAAAAGCATGAATGGGAGTGTAAAAATGGTCATTCCTTTATCAGCACCTATTTCAATGTTGTCACCAATGGAATTTGGTATTGTAAAACATGTAAAGAAGAAACCAAATTAAGTTGACATCAAAATAAATAATCAATCAAATATATGATTAATGAAGCACCAAGCACTATCAAAATGGAACCTAATAAAGCTCTAGTCCCATAAAAGCCGGCTGGTTTTTTATATGGTGGTAATAATGTTTCACTCTCTTGATTCTTACCAAAATAAAATTTTACTTCCTCAACTATGCTAAGTTTTGTTTCCCCAACCATATTGGATTTATAATGAATAAACCCCACTATTAGAGAGAGAACAAACATTAGAGGGAATGCAATTACCCATAAGATTACTAACAGTAATACGGGAGTCATGCTTTCATCATCTCTGGGTGCTACACCCCCCAAAATATTAAATGCTCCAATCAAAACAAGTGAAAGAATCCCTAGCGCAACCCGGGCAGCTATCAAAACTAAGACAATTATTAATATTATTTGTAAACCATCCATTTTTCAAGCATATATAAGATCAAAAGCTCGAGCAAGAATGATACTTTTTTATAAGGCCAAAAAACTAGTAACTATTAATTCGCTAAATCCTCGCGTACTGCTGCGTAAACTCTGTCATTTAGATAGTTTCAAACGTGAACATTGATAGTCTTTCGTCTGTTTTTCTCGATAGCCTTTGCCTCTTGTTTTGGCTAGGTATGATGCTCGATAAATAGCTTCTTCAGCAGTTTCTTCACTATCTACAAAATAGAATGGATTTTTAATTGTTGGAACGTGGTAGCCACCTGTTGGCCTTTCCCATGCTTGTCTGACCATGTCATTTATTCTTGATGAATGACGTATCAAACTTCCATCTAGGAACAATACCCAGTGATAATGCTGGCCTTTACCTTTACCGTGATATTCCCTAACCCAACAAAATCCGATTTGCTTAAACCCATACTCACGTTTTAGCTTTTGAAATAATCGCTTTCTAAATAAAGTCATTTGTTTATTGTGATTAAACTCAGTAGGAAGATGAAGGTCAAACCTCAATACAAAAACCCTCTTCCATTTAATCCGGGCTATTTCAAACTGTTCAATAACTCTTTGTAATATTCCGGTAAAAAGACCGAACTTTTTCCGACCTTTTCCATTATTTATTTGATAGGTTTTGTCATGGTGCGTAATAGAGTCTTTATCAGTTACTCGCTTCCTGTTTATAGTCCGCTTTAACTTCTTAGACCTTAGTATTGTTTCTACAATATTAGTATTGTGGGTTACATTCGCTTCGCTACTAGATAAAAGAAATAACCATTCATTTTCGACACTTTCATGAATAGGTATAGTTCCAGCTGTTGAAGCCTCATCTATCCTTTCGTGTGTCAAAACCGCCATGTCAAAACCGTCCTCTGTTTCAGGGCTAGCTTTTGGCATAGAGCACAACTTGCTATTTAACTTTGGTAATCTACTCATTGCTTACGCCTCCCCGTTTCGAGAAGCCGCTATTCTTTCTTCGAGCCATCGGTCAACCTCAGAGGTTAACCAGCCGCTTGAACGCTCACCCAGTTTGATAGGACTAGGAAACGTCCCTTGTCTTGCCTTACGGTAAATTGAGCCACCGCTTAAACGGGTAATAAGTTTAAGTTCTTTCAATTTTAATATTTGTTGCGTCATGTTAGTGAACCTCCAAGTTCGTTATTAACATGACTACTTATCATAAGCATATAAACTGAATATGGAAGCGAGTTTTTTTAATTATTTTCTTCGTACGAACTTTTTTTCTTATTTTCTTCGTATTTGCTCTCGCAAACTAAAAACCGGCTATTTAAAACCTCATAAATTCAATACTCTATATCATCGAGAGCAAGCACCTGATGTTCGAACGCATTCATAAAACCCTCAGAAAGAATTTCTTCTCTGTGTCTCTTTGTAGTATCTGATATACGTCGTGTTGTGTCATCTTCAAATTCATTAGGAAATATTAAAACGGCCGAATGTTTAGTTTTAATAGTTTTCTGTTCCACCTCAGCTATAAGCTTCAAATCAATATATTGTAGTACCCCACTTCTCACCCAACTTTTTATAGTTGCTTGATTTACATGTTTTTTAGGTGTCTTGCTTTCATGGGATAACCTACTGGCAGAGAGCCACTCCTTAAAATCTGTTTCTATTTGTGTGTCAGTTGCATCTAAGTTAACAGTAATATGGGCATGACTTAGATCAGTTCCAGCTCTACGTTGCATATCATCAAAGGAGCCATAACTATCTTTAAATTGTTCATCCGTTGCTTTGCCGTTACTCACTGCTTCATATGACTTCTCAAAAGAAGAAAGTAGCCCGTTTTCCACAGCAAATTTGAGCATAGATGCTGGCAAAACCTCAACAGACTGTGTGTCTGCTGGGTAGAGGCTAGACTCCCTTAAATAAGGATATGCAAGGCTATTTGAAAAAAGTGGCCTCCTCTTGTCTAATAAGAGACCTACTTTTTTAATATACTCTAGAAAGCTAGCTATTTCTTCTACAATACCGCTGTCCAAATGCTGGACAATAGAGAGAACTCTCTTTATTGCGTATCTAGCGTTAATTTCCTTATACCAATCTTCCAAGCTCAATTTTGGTAAAGAACTATAATTTTCGGGTTTAAACCAGCTTGTATCTAATTCATCCATTTTATTCCCCTGCCTTGTTAATAGGGACAACGTTTCTGCCATTTGCTTGCCCATCTAGATAGTCAGCCCATGTCTGCATCATTTTCTTACGGTCTGGCAAGTATTGCGCATAGTTGTATGCCCCTCTCACTCCATTCCTTTCAACATGTGCTAATTGGCGTTCTATCCAATCATAGTTGAAACCCTGCTCATTAAGGTTGGTAGAGGCCATGCTTCTAAAGCCGTGTGCTGTCATTTCCTCTTGGGTATAACCCATCCGTCTTAGAGCGGCGTTTACGGTGTTTTCACTCATTGGTCTAGTGATTGTTCGACTGCTAGGGAAAACATACTTGTCACGGCCTGTGAGTGGCTTTATTTGCTCTAGTATCTCTACAGATTGTCTTGATAGCGGTACGATATGTACTACACGACTTTTCATCTTTTCTGCTGATATACGCCATTCAGCTTTGCTTAGATCGATCTCTGACCACTCTGCCTTTCTTAACTCTCCCGGCCTGACAAATACTAGAGGTGATAATTTTAAAGCTGAGGCTACAATACTTGTGCCTGTAAAGTCCTGTATGGCTCTCATCAACGCCCCTATTGCAACAGGATCGGTTATTGAAGCATGATGCTTTTCTTTTGTTGGTGGTAATGCTCCCTGCAAATCAGAACTAGGATCTCGTTCAGCGCGCCCAGTCGATATAGCATATTTAAATACTCGCCCACATATTGACTTGACTCTGTGAGCAGTTTCTAAATGGCCCTTGCTTTCAATACGTCTTAATATCGTAAGTACTTCGGGTGCTGTTATGTCATTGATATTCTTGTTGCCTAGCCAAGGAAACACTTTTTGCTCTAATCTCAATATAGTTTTATCAGCATGGCTGTCTGACCAGGTATTGCGAAATTTGATGTGCCATTCACGGGCGACTGTTTCAAAGCTGTCTTTATCCATTACAGATTGCTTATCAGCTTTTCTTAAATGTGATGGATCTATCCCATCAGATAATGACTGGCGAAAAATATTTCTTTTCATTCTCGCCTGTTTCAGACTTACTTCAGGGTAAGCACCCAGTGCTAATAATTTCTGTTTACTCTCGTAACGATACTTTAATCTCCACAACTTTCCTCCACTTGGAGCAACCTCAAGATACAAACCCTTTTCATCAGCCATTCGATACAGTTTGCTGGTGGCTGTACCATCAGGCTTTATCTTTGCTTTGGCGTTCTTTATTTTTACATCAGTTAATGGCATTTGGTGGTAGATTCCTTTTTAGGTATCAATCTACCACCAAATCTACCATCATAATTGGTGGTATGTAAAGGAATGTTATATGACACTATGAAACGACAGGCACAAAAAAACCCATATAAAATGGGCTTTTAAGTTCTTCTTGGTAGGTTGTGAAACCTATATATGGTGGAGATGGCGTCCCTCACATTAGACGCTATATTGCGCTACACATCTAGTTCTTAATAATCACTATTTTAAATCTACCACCAAATCTACCACCAAATTATCAATGCTTAACTTGATGGTTTATAAAGTACAAAACTAGAAAAGGTCTGGAGTATAAGTTCCATCGGGTAGGTAGGTCGGAAAGTTGTACTGGTCATCTGTAAGCAGGTTGTAAAGGGTTGGATCACTAGTTTCGACCAATTCGGCAGTATTGAGCTTCCATTCTTGACCAATTACATCTAATCGACTAGCTTGTGCTCCTAAAATGGAGCTTAGACCCCAATACATGTATTCAGTAATCATGCACCGATAATCGCATGATGGATCATCATAAGTGTACCAAGCAGATTCTGGGTATTGCTCTGGGATCTCAATAAATTGGCCACCTCGTGCCACGTCCATGGCATCAGCCACACTAGTACCGGTTCTCTCACCAAAGATCTCTGGGTAAACAAGGGCATAACCATTTTGGGTAATTGAGTGGAGGATCTCTTCTAGGGAGGCATCAAATGCCGTAGGTTCGTTATTTACATGCCATTCAGGGCGAGTTTCTGTGTCACCTAAGTCCATCGTAAATTCGCGTTGGCCTTCTGTTATTACATCTAAGTCATCCTCATTCTTCCAAAGACCTATGCTTGCCTTACTTGCAATGATGGCATCCACTACAAGCAGGTTATCCACCACGCCATCTTCATCATTATCAAGGTATTCAGCCAACACGTGCGCGGCATGTACCAGCTTATTTTCAGCCACACCATCAGCTGCATAAATACCGATACCAAAGACATCTATTTTACGCGTTAGAAGTTCATAGCCTGGGTCGGTGTGGCTTGTTACGGTTAGAGGAAAAGTATCGACAGTTCCAGAAGCTAGAGCGGTGACCGCTGTTTGTGCTGCTGCGTTACCTGAAGTAACTGTTGATGCTGTAGCAGTTACGTTATCTAATACGGCTTTAGCAGCAGCGGCGGCAGTTGCACCTGCATACGATTTGCTATCAGTAGTCACTGCCGTTGTGTAAGTGTTAGCTACAGCTACCTTATTAGCTACTGCAGTGATGTCCGTACCTCCAGCACCACCGAGGATTTGTACCATTGCACTTTCTTTAGTGGTAGCACCCGCAGTGATTGCGTCAGTCCAAAAAACACCATCAGTGGCTGAATTGTATGCTCGGCCAAATGCTTGCAAGTAAACTGCTGATACGTAAGCACTTGTTGATAATGCTACTATCGGCGCTGCTTCAGCTGAAGTGCCGAAGCTGCTTGCAATTGCTGATATCGTTGTGGTGCCAGCATCCAACGCGTCAGCGTAAAACGCTAGACCCGCTGCATCTGCCGGACGACCAAAATAGGCAATGTATAGTTCTTGCACTCTTGTTGTAGAGGCTGTTGTAGCCATATCCAATCCCCTAAAATTTTAGCAATTAAATATTAACTAGAGTATTTTCACCTTACCTGATGGAAGTCCTGTGTGTCCACCCCTGTGGCATCTGATTGATTATCAATGCTTAACTTGATGATTTAGTTTGTGATCCGGCACATCCCGAAAGACCAATAACACAAAGTAAAACAACTATCCTTTTCATGAACTTCATTAAAAAACTAGTTAACGGTGAGGTGAATTATGGTGAGCACTAGTTTCTCTAATTATTTTTTCTGACTCTTCCAAGTGCCGCCATATTGGTATGTATTTTCAAATTTCGATTTAATGTCAATCAGACACTTTCCACACAAGAATACCCAACCTGACGAATTTTGGTATTGGCATCTGTATAGAACTTCTTTCGGTTCATCACAGATATGACATTCTTTCGCTCTGACTCTCATTACACGATTGTTTCAGTGAAGATAATTGTAATTGTAATTGTAATTGTAATTGAACTAAGCTTTTTATATTGTGTCAATGTAACTGTAATATCATAAAAACAGAGACGAATGAATAAATGCCAAGAATAAGATACCAACAGATCTTAATCGTGCTGCTGATGCTAGTTTTCGGTGGGCAAACGATTGCGTCTGTAATTATCTCGTGCAAAAATCAAGACCATTCATCTCAGTCCTCTAGCCAGGCGTTAATTTCTGGCATGGTAGATCATTCTCAGCACTTAATGGGATTGAATTCCTCTACTGATGAGGCAGTATCACCTGATGATTGCCCTGATTGTAATTACTGCTTTTCTTCTACGACGATGCCCAGTGTTCAAAGCTTTTCCTCATCTATCGTCGTCTCCGCTACTAGTCGCTACAACCAACTAGTTGATACCAATTTAACAAGCTACCTTTTCCGTCCTCCCATTTCCTGCTAACTCAGCATAAATACGCCTTTTTTCTGGCGTCTTTTATCTACAAGTTGAATTAGCGGGGGCCTAAAAACTCCCAAATATAAAGCCTGAAAAAGGCATATGTTCTTCGTGGGAGTTAACATGAAATTATTATATCCACCATCAATATCTCGTCGACATTTTGTGACAGGTATTGCAGCAGGTAGCGCCTTTTTAGGCTTAGGCCTTGCTTCTACCTTATCTTTGGCATCACCATCAAATCGACTCGGGCCATCGATGCTAAGGGGAAATCAATTCGATTTGAATATCGGCTACCAGCCAGTCAATTTCACTGGTAAAGATCGGATGGCAACAGCCGTCAATGGTTCTGTACCCGCACCTATTTTACGCTGGCGCGAAGGTGAGCGGGTCACTTTACGGGTGAAAAACAACCTTGCTAAAGATAGTTCTCTTCATTGGCATGGCCTTATCTTACCAGCTGAAATGGACGGTGTTCCTGGACTGAGTTTTGATGGCATCAAACCAGGTGAAACCTTTGAATACCAGTTTGATGTTAATCAAAGCGGTACTTATTGGTATCACAGTCATTCTGGTTTTCAAGAGCAAACAGGTCTTTATGGTGCGATCATCATTGATCCTAGAGACCCTGATCCGGTCAGCTATGACAGAGAATATGTTGTGATGCTGTCAGATTGGTCTGATGAAGATCCAGAAGCGATTTATGCCAAGTTAAAAAAGCTTAGTCATTACTACAATTTTCGTGAACGTACGGTAGGAGATCTCTGGCAAGATATTAAATATAAAGGCATTACAGAAACATGGAATGAGCGTGACATGTGGAATCAAATGCGTATGAGTGAAACAGATATATCTGATGTCAATGGCTACACATATACCTATTTAATGAATGGGGTGACGCCTGATGAAGGATGGATAGGTTTATTTAAACGGGGTGAAAAAGTACGCTTACGCTTCATCAATGGTTCAGCAATGACTATTTTTGATGTCCGCATACCTGGATTGAAAATGACGGTGGTGGCTTCTGACGGTCAGAATATCGAGCCTGTAACTATAGACGAATTTCGTATTGGTGTTGCTGAAACCTACGATGTGGTAGTTGAACCTAGTGATGATAGTGCCTATACCGTTTTTGCCCAAAGTATTGATCGTTCTGGCTTTACCCGTGGCACATTAACACCAGATGTTGGAATGACTTCATTAATACCCAATATGGATACAGCTCCAACTCTAGGGCATCGCGATATGGGTATGGGAATGGCTAACATGACAGAAACATCAGCTGTAGATCATAGTCAGCATCAGATGAGTGGTGCAAAGACTATAGACCATAGTCAACATCAGATGGGTGGTGCAAAGACTATAGACCATAGTCAACATCAGATGAGTGGTGCAAAGACTATTAGTGATAAAAAAACAGATCACACAAGCCATAACAGCCTACCAGAAGTATTAGGTAAAGCAGGTTTTGGTAGCATTCGTGAGGTAACACATGCTTCCACTGAAACTGGACCTCACGTAGATATGAAAGCGATAAGTCCTCAGAGTGGTTTGACCGATCCAGGTGTTGGTTTACGTAATCATTTGCAGAAATACGGTAGAAAGGTACTTACTTATGCTGATATAAAAAACCTTTATCTCACTTCTGATCCACGTGATCCAACACGAGAAATTGAGCTGCATTTGACCGGAAATATGAGCCGTTATATGTGGTCAATTAATGGTGTTAAAGCCGCTGATGCTGATCCTATTAAGCTTAAATATGGTGAGCGTGTTCGCATCACACTAGTGAATGACACCATGATGGCTCACCCCATTCACTTACATGGTATGTGGAGCGAGCTTGAGACTGGCGATCCAAGTCACATCCCTCGCAAACATACAGTTATGGTCCAACCGGGTTCAAAAATCAGTTACTTGGTTACAGCTGACGCTAGAGGGCAATGGGCTTATCACTGTCATTTTATATTCCACATGGCAGGTATGTTCCGTCAAGTTACAGTGAGCTAAGGAGACTTTTATGAAAACATTTAAAAGGCAGTTATTAATGCCTAAACGCGTATTTTTGTCATTCATTCTCACCATATGTCTCCTGCTTAATCAGGTAAGCACTGTATTAGCAAGTGGTATGGATGATCCATTATTAACGAAGGTGTTGATTGATCAATTTGAGGTTCGTGATGCAGATGATAGCAACCCACTAGTACTAGAAGGACAGGGCTGGATAGGTAAAGATCTTCAAAAAATTTGGTTTAAGGCTGAAATTGAACGAGATAATGGCAAAACGGAAGAAGCCGAGTTGCAAGTTCTTTATAGCCATGCGATTGCACCGTATTGGGATCTGCAACTTGGATTAAGGCATGACTTCCAGCCTAGCCCTAGCCGAAGTTGGGCGGTATTTGGCTTTCAAGGTTTGTTACCCTATTATTTTGAAGCCGATACAGCACTATTTATAGGAGAAAGCGGACGCTCAGGATTGCGACTTGAAGTTGAGTATGAACTCTTGTTTACACAGAAGCTTATTTTAACACCTGAAATCGAAGTCAATTTCTATGGGCAAAATGACAAAGGTTTAGGTATCGGTTCAGGGTTATCAGACGTTGAAGCTGGTTTACGGTTACGGTATGAAATTCGTCGTGAATTTGCGCCCTATATCGGTGTTAATTGGAATAAGAGTTTCGGCAATACAGCAAGCTTTGCACGTGATGACGGCAAAGATACTGATGACCTCCAGTGGGTAATAGGTCTTCGTATTTGGTTTTAAACAAAAGTAACTTACTAGCCTTTCAACTGCCATGATTAGCAATGGGTAGAAGAGATATGACAATATTGGTAGAATTAGTTATGTTTATCATCAATCTCAGGCCCTTAATAGGAAAACTTAAATGAAAGTTTTAGCTTTAGCCTTACCATTTGTACTAATGGCCGGTTGTGCCTCAAGTCCTAACAAAATAGATGCTGCATATGTCTCGCCATTAAAATATAGAAATTATGACTGCGAGCAAATAGCTCTTGAAATGGATTATGTTGGGCAAAGAACAAACAAGCTCTACCACAGGCTTAAGAAGGATGAATCTGCTGATAACTGGCAAATGGGAATTGGTCTCGTTCTTTTCTGGCCTAGCTTACTTCTTTTAGAAGGTGGTGACGGTCCTGGCTCAGCAGAGTACTCACAACTCAAAGGCAACTATGAAGCATTACAATCAAACTCCGTGCAAAAGAAATGTGCCATCTATAGACCATCACCGGAAGAATTAATGAAGCAGGCTGATGAACAAGCCAAGAAAAATGCTAACAAGTAATCTAGTTTAAAAGTTGTTTCGATATATGAGTTATTTGATAAAGAGCTGACATAATAGACACATGACAATATTTGTATATTTAGTTATGTTTACAGTCATAAGTATCATCAAATAAACAATCAAAACATCAACTATCTAACTCATTAAACGACTTATCGACAGTATAGTTTTATCAAGGAAAAATCATGGCAGATTCGCTACAAGATCAACTAAAAAAATCTGGCCTCGTAAGTAAGAAAAAATCTCAAAAATTAGATGCTGAAAAGCGTAAAAAGATAAAGGCTCAAAATAAAGGCCAGAAGATTAATAATGAGATTTCAGAAAAAGTAAAACAAGCTGAATTACAAAAAAAACAAGCTGACCAAAAACGGAATCAACAGCAACAACAGCAAGTAAAACAAAATGAAGAAAAAGCACGTATCAAGCAAATTGTTGATCAAGCTAAAATCAAAGACTATGAAGGTGATACCGCCTTCAACTTTCAATTCAATAACAAAGTTAAAACACTGTATCTGAACAAAGATAACTACGATGGCTTAGTGGCTGGAAGTATTGGACTCTGTCAGATCGATAACGTCATATTTATTCTGCCAAACTCAACAGTCAGCAAAATAAATGAGATCAACCCAGATTATGTCGTATTACATCAGGATAAACTCAATACAACAACTGAAAAAGTAGATGATGACCCCTATGCCGACTATGAGATCCCCGATGATTTAATGTGGTGATAGCCCTAAAATATTAATGCTTAACTTGTTGATTGGTATTATACAAAAGAGGGTAACTACCCTTTAAATCTTTTCCTGAGCCACTTAATTCCAAAAGTTAAAACATATAGCGCTATGAAGAAAATTGTTACGGGAAATACAAACCACATTAAAAAAACTGCAAAGCTCTCAAAATCAGTAATATTGACGTTTAGGATCACAAGAGTTAAGACAGCATAAATACAAGTAACGACGATCCAGAATCGCTGCCAGCCATTTGTTTTCTTTAACCAGCTCATTGAGTTTTTTTCTTCCATTCTCTATCTACCCTCATTACACTTAAAACTACTCAAATATAATGCCCTTTTTTATAAGGGGAAGTCTATAGGTGTAATCCCCTTTTTTAAAGGAGTACAAAAATGAAAATTGATTGGCTTTCAACTCTCCTGGTTACATTACTTACCGCAACATTATTAGCCTTTTTCTTCGGGTATTTTTCCTATCCTTACGGTTGGATCGTTCTTACATTTGTACTTGTAGCAAGACTAACTCAATACAACACCAGAAACAGATGATGATCAGCCCTATGCCGACTATGAGATACCCGATGATTTAATGTGGTGACAGACAAAAGTAACTGACTGGCTCAATATACGTCCGATCTTTAAAAGGTTTTATCTCAAAGAATTCTATGATATTTTAGATGTTTTAGAATTTTAATAGCCAATTATTCTACTGATAAACACTATTAAAATGGAGTTTATGTATGTTTGGAATGCTTGATTATATTTCAGCTATCTTGATATTTTCATAATGTATAACCCTTTAATCATTCCAGCAATCTTTGAGTACAATTAATCCTAATACTACACAGATGATTGCTAGCAAATAATTCTCAAATACTATCTGAAGCAATACTAAAGGAGACCATATCAGAATAACGCCAACTATATTACTTAATGGAGCAGGTAAAAATCGATAGACTAAAGCAGCTAATATGACCGCAGGCAGAAACATAATAACATCTGGGTCATAATATCTGTTCATTGGAAACTCCTTTTTACGTTAAGCAACTTAAAATATCTTAATAATTTAAACATATAATTCTCATTCCTTCTAAGAGCTAAAAACTATATTTAAAAGGTAGAAAAATGGAAATAATATCTCTAACATCGATATTCATTTATGTAAGCTTCTGGGAATACATGCTTATCATGTACAAACTTAATCACGATATCCCATATCAAGGGGCATTTGATACATTTGCAGCAATTCAATGGTTTATCATCGGTGTAGCACTCGTTCATATGTATGGTTGGCTGTATGGTCTGGTTGGTCTCGCTGCAACAGCAATGTTTCTGCAGTATATTACACACTTCACGCTTGGTTTGGCTTACAGCAAAATATTTAGCAACCCAGTGGTTCCTCTAGCCTTTTTTGTGATTATGTTTTGGGTAAATACTGGGGTAACTGTAGCGTTGTTCCTGTAAACATTATCCCTAAACTATGGAAATATGACATTTGCATGTGCCTGTCCGCCACTTCGATAAGTATCTATAGAAATTCCAAATAATCAGGTTTAGGTTTTTAATTTATATTCCCTTCCCATTTAACAACGTTTAAACCTAGTGCTTAGCTGTCCATTCTCTAGCCCACCTCTGAGCCTTTTCTATCTCAGAAGAGCTTAATTTATTAGCGATTCTGTCGCGCCCCTCCGTAGCTGATTCGTGTCCTGAAGAAGCAGCGATATTGAACCACATATGAGCTAGCTTCTTGTCCTGTTTTACTCCTTTTCCTTGTTCATACGCAACCCCAAGGCTGTTTTGAGCATAAGCATCTCCTTGCTCAGCTGCTTTCCTATACCATTTCACCGCTTGTTCATCATCTTGAGTGACGCCTTCTCCATTTCTATACCCCTTCGCAAGGTTATATTGAGAGATAGCAACTCCCTGCTCAGCTGCTTTCCTATTCCACTTAACAGCTTGTTTATAGTCTTGAGTGACGCCTTGTCCTAGTCGATACATAGCTCCAATGATGGCTTGAGCATAACCATTTCCTTGCTGAGCATGAGCCATGCAATTATCAAAGTTAGCTTTGTCGCTTTGGCCACTATCATTACAAGCATGAGCACTTTGGCTGTTTAGCAGGAGGAACATAGTGAGTAGTAGATTTCTCATGGGCTTCCTTGTCAGTGAGTTGCTCCGATAGTAAAAATGCAATTTAATTATCAACGCTTAACTTGTTGATTGATAGTGTACAAAAGAGGGTAACTACCCTTTAAATCTTTTCCTGAGCCACTT
>TARA_R110002096_G_scaffold304183_1_pt1 | contig 12884 bp, 14 predicted proteins | sample TARA_R110002096 | Tara Oceans TARA_R110002096 (sample SAMEA4397295) | marine metagenome | biome: Polar Biome; feature: [DCM] deep chlorophyll maximum layer (ENVO:01000326); material: water (ENVO:00002006), including particulate matter (ENVO:01000060) such as... | depth 35 m | reverse complement strand
GTGAGAAACGGGGTGATGGATGGTGTTTTTTGTTATCCCCTTTTTCAAATAGTCAATGAACAGGCTATCCGATAGCTTTTAACCGACAAATGACCATTGACTTGACACTAGCGAGGGTTACTGATTTTGTTGCGTTATTGATTTTCGCTGATAAAAATCTCCCTTTTAAGCCTGCTTGCAGGCTTAAAAGGAGGAATTGTCGGAGTTCTAAGAAGATTTACTCAAGTTCACGAGCAAAGACTTTAGTCAGCAACAACCTACTAAACAAAACTCGTTATTGCGAGGAGGTACGGTCCCAAAAAGTGTGTAAAGCACATACTTGTTATTTTTGATTAATAACAATAAAAATCAAAAAAGATATGCACTTTACACAAGCACAAGTTATATAAAGTCTAGTAATTGATTTCACACACTCTTTTGAGCTCTTAACCTCGTTCCATAGCTCCGTTGCGGAATGCCTCGTTGGAGCTCCGCTCCACATACTCACAGCCCTCAAATAGATTCACAGAAGAGAGTTTTTCAAGCATAGAATGCCTTTCAAAATCCCTAAGCGACACGAACTTTAATTAGTTATTTTAAACCTTGATGTGGAAATATTTCTGCATCAAGGTTTTTTTATATAGAAAAGTAAAGCGAAGTTCATTCATGCAAAAAGAAATTCAACTTATAGTAGTACCGGAAGTTGCGGGAGAAGAGAGTCTGCTTAAACAGTACATCGCTAAAACTACTGAGATTGAAGCAAAAGAAATTACACATATCGAGATTCTAAAGCGATCTATTGATGCTCGGCAACGACAGGTTAAAATTAACTTAAGAGTTCGGGTTTATGCAGGGGAAGAATTTCAGAAAGAAAAAATCACTTTACCTAAATTCGGAGCAGTTCATGATAAAGATACGGTTTTAATTATAGGCGCCGGTCCTGCTGGATTATTTGCCGCGTTGAAATGCATTGAACTAGGAATGAAGCCGGTTGTTCTGGATAGGGGAAAAGATGTTAAATCCAGAATTAAGGATCTGAAAAACATCAATGTAAATCATATAGTAAATCCCGATTCTAATTACTGTTTTGGGGAAGGGGGAGCAGGCACTTATTCAGATGGAAAGCTTTACACTCGTTCCAAAAAAAGAGGAGATGTTGATGGAATTCTGGAATTACTGGTAGCTTTTGGAGCAAAAAAAGAAATTTTAGTCGATGCTCATCCGCATATTGGCACCAACAAACTTCCGAAAATCATCGCTAAGATTCGGGAATTTATTTTGAAGCATGGTGGAGAAATCCATTTTAATTCCAGAGTGGTTGATTTATTGTTGGACGGAGATCAGATTACAGGAGCAAAAACAAAAGATGGGAAAATATTTGAATCAAGAAATGTAATTTTAGCAACGGGACATTCAGCCCGAGATATTTTTGAGCTTCTGCATAAAAAAGGAATTGAAATCGAAGCCAAACCGATCGCCATTGGGGTTCGGGTTGAGCATCCACAATCTTTGATAGATTCTATTCAATATAATTGTGATGACCGTGGAGAATATTTACCTCCGGCGCCTTATAAAATTGTAAAACAGATTAATGATCGCGGAGTGTATTCGTTTTGTATGTGCCCGGGAGGAGTTGTAGCCGCGTGCGCTACTTCAGATGGAGAAGTTGTTACCAATGGTTGGTCGGGGTCACAGCGATCAAGACCAACGGCTAATTCGGGAATTGTAGTAGAACTTGAGATGGAAGATTTTAAAACCTTCGAAAAATACGGACCATTACGAGTTATGGAGTTCCAAAAATCCATAGAGCAAAAAGCTTGGGAATTAGCTGGAAAAACTCAGAAAGTGCCTGCTCAACGATTAGTTGATTTTACCAAAGGAATTCAATCTAAAGATCTTCCTGATACTTCCTATTCTCCGGGCTTGACATCCGTAAATCTCGAAGAAGTATTTCCGGATTTTATGGTAAAAGCACTGCAAAAAGGATTCATTGAAATAGGAAAAACGATGAAAGGTTTTCTAACCAACGAAGCTGTTGTTCACGCACCTGAGTCCAGAACGTCATCTCCGGTAAGAATTCCAAGAGATCGAAAAACGTTGGAACATATCAGAATAAAAGGGTTATTTCCTTGTGGCGAAGGAGCAGGTTATGCAGGGGGAATTGTTTCGGCTGCGATTGATGGAAGAAAGTGTGTATCCGCTATCGCGGAATTAAGAATTATTCAATGAAGAATTAAGAATGGTTCAATTAAGAATGGTTCAATTAGGAATGGTTCAATTAGGAATAGGGAAATATGGAATTAGGAATAAATAGATTTGTAATCGATTGTTGGATTTTAATTGGTTGGTTAGATTTCGTAAAATAAACAAGCAAGGACTTCAGTCTGCAGTGCCTTAATAATAAAACTGAAAAATTATGAAATACGGATTATCAGGTAGTTTTACAGCTAAAGAAGGTAAAGGTGATGAGCTTACTTCTATTTTGGAAGATGCCGCTAGTCTTATGAAAGATGCAGAAGGATGCATTATTTACATTGTAGGACAGCAATCAGAAAATAGAGACATCGTGCATGTTTTTGAAGTTTGGGATTCAAAAGAGGATCACGATAATTCATTAAGTGTTGACGGTGTTAAAGAATTGATTGGTAAAGCAATGCCTTTAATAGATGGCAAAACAAGTGGGGTGGAGATAGATATAGCTGGTGGATAATGAACGGGAATTAGGAATTAGTTAATTAGGAATAGAAGAATATGAAGTATGGAATGAAAGGAACATTTTACGCAAGGAAAGGAAAAGGAAATGAGCTTATTGCTACGTTAAAGAAAATGAATGATCTCATGAAAACGAGCGGAGGATGTGAGATCTTTGAAATCGAACTGCAAATGGATAATAACGATATTATTCACGTTTATGAATTATGGACTTCTCAGGAATGTCATGCTAAGGCTTTGAAAGTTCCGGGAGTAAATGAATTAGTGGGTAAGTCAATACCATTAATCAAAGGAGATATTGGAGGAGTAGATCTTAAATTTTTCAACGCTTGAAGTGTTGCTTAACATTCAAACAATAATTTTAGTTAACTGAAAATGAACATAGAAAAAGCAACGCTATCAGATTTGGAGGAACTCAATGAATTATTTGACAGGTACAGAGTTTTTTATGGGAAGAGTTCGGATAAAGAAACTGGTAAAATCTTTTTGAAGGAGCGGATAGCAAATAACGAATCAGTGATCTTTATCTCCCGAAATGAAGAGGGGGTGGCAACGGGTTTTGTACAACTGTATCCATTGTTTTCTTCTACAAGAATGAAGCGATTTTGGATGTTGAATGATCTTTATGTGAACTCAGATTTTAGAGGGCAAGGTTTTTCAAAAGCTCTGATCGAAAAGTCGAAAGAATTGTGCAGAAAAACCGAAGCGTGTGGTATGATGTTGGAAACGGCTAAAGACAATCATGTAGGAAATCAGCTATATTCTGCAACAGGGTGGGACTTAGATAAAGATCATAATTATTATACTTGGGATGTAGAATAAAAAAAGCCTTGATCCAACAAGAACCAAGGCTTTAGTTTATTCTAAATTCGGAAACTACTTCACTACGAATGTCCCTTGCATAACAGCGTAATGTCAGGGAAAAGTACAAATAAATGTGTAAGTGCCTTTTTCAGGAGCTTCAAAAGTAATAGTATCTGATTCGCCACCGCCAAGTAATTCTGTTGCAGGTAATATTTTATCGGAATCTATGGGTAGATAACCACTGTCTTTAGCCTGCATAGCAGCCATTGCAAAGTCTTTCACAACTACTCCTTCTTTCAAAAAACCCCAGTTGTGTTCCATGGCTTGCTTTGAAAATTCACCAACATACTTTAGCGTTAAGGTAATTTTTTCTTCTGATTTTACTTTAATCTTTTTAGTGCCGAATTGCATTTTGTCGCTATCTTAAACTGTAATTTCGGTTGCCAAGCCCGTGGTAGTATTATTAACAGGTGAAAATGAAATTAGTGCCGATAAAAATAGAATGATAATATTCATTAAACGTTGATTTTATTTTATTTTATTTAAAATGTTTAAAATTGTAGTTTGTTTGTAAGGCTTTGATGAAGAAAATGATTTATTAACTATTTTTTGATGGAAATACAAAAAAGGGTTCTATGCTGTCTATTAATGCGTCCGGTAAGCCCACATTATGAAGTACAATTCCCCTTAAAACAAGAAATATACCCAAGCTAAAAGCCATATAAGGAATATATTGTCTAATTTTACTTCTCAAATCCAGAGAGATAAAATTTGGCGATACATAAATTGTAAAGAGCGCAGGTAGTGTTCCCAAACCAAAAAGTGCCATATAAATCATACTGTGATATGGAGTTTCTGTTAAAACCGCAACTGCTAACCCTGTGTACACAAAAGCACAAGGTAAAAGGCCGTTTAAAACTCCCATTCCAAAAAGAGCACGCTTTGAATTTTTGCGGATTAGTATTCCATAGCTTCTATTTATTTTTGAAGTAAATTTTTGAAGAAAAGCCAGTCTTTTTTGTGGGTATATTTTTTTAGAAAATAAGACTCCGAGGATGATAGAAATACCCAACACAATAGAAAGCGTACTTTGAAATCCGCCCAACGAAATTTGTTTTCCCAGAAAACCGATCAACAAACCAAAAAGTGCATAGACCAAAATTCTACCGGAGTTATAAATTCCGGCATTTAAAGTAATTGCAGAGAAATTAGAGCTTGTTCTTGGCAAACCAAGTACAATAGGACCACACATTCCCACGCAGTGGAAACTCCCTAAAAATCCTAAGCCTAAGGCAGTCCAAAGTTCCATATTAAATTACAATCGTCTTTTCTTCGAGATAGTTTTCGTTATCGGCATTCCATTCGATTTTGAGAATCCACTTTCCTTTGTCGAGAGCAGAAGTAGAAATAAGTTGGGTGCCATTTGCATTTACACTCAAAGGAAATTTGGCATCCATTGTTGGATTATTTGGACGATATAATTTAATATCACCTTGTGCTTTGCCAACAAATTCATTTGGGAAAATTACTCTTAATGCTTCCAGTTTTTCATCAAAAATAATTACTACAGGATCTCGTAATTCAGCAGATCGCTTACGTTGATCAATGGTTTGTTGATATTCTACGCCGTCTTCGTAATGGTTGTTGGTTACCAGAAAGAAGTCGAGGCTGATGAAATAGCTTACCATACTTAACGTTCCAATTACAAAAATGGTAATTATCAACGCTATACCATTTCCCCAGTTTAGCTTTTTCATATTAGTGGTCACTTAGCCGGACCAATAAATCCGGAGGTTAGAGTTTCAATTTGTTCATTACCGGAATATACGCCAAACAAGAGAGTAGTTTGGAGTCCGGTTAGTTGATCTTTATTAAGTTTGATCAAAAATCTGCCTTCCGATAAATTCTGAGGGTCAACAGAACTAACATTCCCAAGTGATACTAATTCGCCGGCAGGTTCAAGTAATCGAAGTTCAAAATCTTTTGTATCAAAAGTCTTATTTATTACTTTAATTTCGTAAATATTGCTGTACATATTATTTGGAAGTTCCTGATAAAGAGTACCGGGTTGACGTAGAATCGTAGTTTCTAAGTCTATTCGCATACTCATTAAGCCAATAAATACAGATAGTAGTAAAACAAAAATGGCAGAATAACCGGCTACTCTTGGTGTAAGTATTTTTTTTGTTTGATTTCTGATACTATTCTCAGAAGCATAGCGAATTAGCCCTCGGGGTTTGTCAATTTTATCCATAACAGCATCACAGGCATCTATACAAGCAGTGCAATGCACGCATTCTAACTGTGTTCCATTTCTGATATCAATTCCCATCGGGCATACTTTTACACATTGAGTACATTCGATACAATCTCCAAAAGCTGCATTACCCGGAAGCCCCAAGTCTGCCAGTGTTGCTTTTCCGGCAATCACGCTGTTTCGGTCGGCAATCTTAGCCCGGTGTTCCCCTCGTTTGTAATCGTACATTACATTTATGGAATTATTGTCGAGCATTACAGATTGCATACGTCCGTACGGACAAACGAAATGGCAAACTTGTTCTCTCATAAAAGCAAATACTCCATAGAAAACACCGCTGAAAATTATAATGGAGGCTAATCCACCCGCATGCTCAGAAGGTGGATCAGTTATAATTTCAAAAAGCTGATCTTTACCAATGATGTATGCTAAGAAAAGGTTTGAAATAATGAATGCCAGCGTATAAAAAATGGCATGTTTAGAACTTTTTTTTAAGATTTTTTCAGCATTCCAAGGTGCTTTTTTCAAACGTATTTGCGCTGAAGCATCCCCTTCAATCCAATATTCAATTCTTCGGAAAACCATTTCCAAAAAAATAGTTTGAGGGCAGACCCATCCACAGAATAACCTTCCGAATATGGTTGTAAAGAGAACAATGAATACAATAAAAGCAAGTATCCCGAAAACAAGGAGGTGTAGATCCTGAGGCCAGAAAGCAACTCCAAAGATGATAAATTTGCGCTCCAGTATATTAATAAGCAACAAAGGATTGCCATTAATAGTGATGAAGGGACCGGAAAAGAAGAAAGCCAGAAGGAACACAGCAACGATGGTTCGGGCGTTGTAAAAGCGACCTTTTGGCTTTTTAGCGTGAATCCAGTTTCTACCACCGGTTTCATTTACGGTAGCTAAGCGATCTCTGAATTCTTCTTTTCCTATTTGTCTTCCTTGCTCCTCCGACATTTTGTTTCTTATTGTATGCTACATGGTTTTGCACGGGTTTCATCAACAGCTTTAGCATTTGGCGGGTTTGTTCCTTGAAGCGAGCCTATGTAGCTAACTACTGCATTTACATCCTCGTTCGGCATTGGCGCTCCGCTACCATAAGCAACCATTCCTTTATCGGGGTAGCCTTTCGTGATACTTTTTGCTACCTCTTCGGCAGAACAGCCGTACAACCATTTATCATCCGTTAAATTAGGACCAACCAAACCTTCGCCGGCACTTCCATGACAGGTAAAGCAAAGGTTATTTATTCCCAAGAAGATTTCCTTTCCTTTTTCAATCACTTCGGCTTGTTCGCTGTATGCCCAGGTGAACGAAGCTTCTTCCGCCGATGATTGCTCATCGAACTTATATTTTTCTGCGGCAGCAGCCATTTCCATTTCGTATTCTTCGTGTTGATCCGGTCCCCATTCGAAAACTTCGTAATAGAGTACATAACCAACCCCGAAGGCAATGGTAAAGTAGAACAGCCATAACCACCAAACCGGCATATGATTGTCGAGTTCACGAATACCATCGTATTCGTGATCTAATAGTTTGTCTTTTTCGTCATCTAAAACTTTCATTGTTTTGAGTTTTTTGGATTAAAAATTTTGTCTGAGTCGAGTGGAATGTTTGCTGCGTCTTTCCAAAAATCTTTTCCCGTTCTTATCAAATAGATGATCAAAATCAAAAAGAATGTGAAAAAAAGGATAAGTGAAATACTCGGAAAGAGTTCTATTCCATCCATTGAGCGCAATACATCTTTATACATTATTTCTTCTCCATAATTACAGGTGATAGTTTTTTACTTGATGGAAGTTCTCCAAAGGGATCATTTTCACCGGATATATCGGTTCCAAGACGTTGTAGGTAAGCAATTAAGGCAATGACCTTTTTCTCTGATGTGATCTCAATACCTTCAATAATATCAAAGCCATTTTCCCGGAGACCTTGAGTAATCCTTTCTGCCTGAGCTTTCATGTCTCCGACTGCATATTCAGGATAGCGAGGTGAATAAGGAACGCCAACGGTTGACAGAGCTTCGATTCTATTGGGCATCGATTCCATATCCATATCTTGAGTTAGTAACCAAGGATAAGCCGGCATAATAGATCCCGGTGAAGTTGAATTAGGATCGTACATGTGGCGTAAATGCCAGGAATCAGGATATTTTCCACCAATACGATGGAGATCAGGTCCTGTTCTCTTTGAACCCCAGAGGAACGGATGATCGTACACAAATTCTCCGGCTTTGGAATATTCGCCATAGCGTTCCGTTTCAGAACGGAAAGGTCGAATCATTTGGGAGTGGCAGTTATTACATCCTTCAGCTATGTAAATATCACGACCTTCCACCTCAAGTGCGGTATAAGGTTGCACGCTTTCGATAGTTGGAATGTTTGAATCGATTAAAGCGGTAGGCATGTATTCGACAATTCCACCAATTAAAATGGCAACCACAGTTAGTAAGGTAAATTTTAAAGGACGTCCTTCCAACCTTCTGTGCCAGCTTTCGTTTTCATCACCGGCATGTTTCTGTAAAGCCGGTGCTTGTGCTTCTTCCGCTTTCAACAGAGATCCGCTTTTGGCTGTTTTATAGAGATTATAAACACCAAATAAAGCACCAATAATGAATAGAGTCCCACCAAAGGCTCTTAAGGCATACATCGGAATAATCTGAACAACTGTTTCCAGGAAATTAGGATAAGCTAAGAATCCCTGATCGGTGAATTCTTTCCACATAAGACTTTGAGTAATTCCACCCCAATACATCGGAATTACATAAAATATGGCGCCCATCGTTGCAAACCAGAAATGAATATTGGCAAGCTTTGTTGAGAATAATTTAGTTTCATAAATACGAGGAGTTATGAAATACAGCATCCCAAAAGCTAAACCACCGTTCCAAAGTAAAGCACCGTTATGAACATGACCGATGATATAATCAGAATAATGTGCTATGGCATTTACATTGGCGATAGACAACATCGGTCCTTCAAATGTTACCATACCGTATGCAGTAACGGCAACAACCATAAATTTTAGAACGGGATCTTCTCGAACTTTATCCCAGGCACCTCTTAAAGTTAATAATCCGTTCAACATTCCACCCCAGGAAGGAGCAATAAGCATTAAGCTGAATACAACACCCAGAGTTTGAGCCCAGCCTGGTAAAGCGGTGTATAACAGGTGATGAGGTCCTGCCCAGATATAGATAAAAATCAATGACCAAAAGTGAACGATTGAAAGTCTGTATGAAAAGATTGGTCGATTGGAAGCCTTAGGAATAAAATAGTACATGATTCCCAAAAACGGAGTAGTCAAGAAAAATGCTACCGCATTATGACCGTACCACCACTGTACGAGTGCATCTTGAACTCCGGCATAAATAGGATAACTTTTTAATAAAGTAGCCGGAACTTCAAAAGAGTTCACCAAATGAAGTACAGCAACGGTTACAAAAGTAGCTATGTAAAACCATATAGCAACATAGATATGTTTTTCACGTCGCTTCATGATGGTCATAATCATATTCACACCAAAAATCACCCAAATAAGAGTAATAGCGATATCAATCGGCCATTCAAGTTCGGCATATTCTTTACTGGTTGTAATGCCGAATGGTAGTGTGGCAACCGCTGAAACAATAATAGCCTGCCATCCCCAGAAATGAATTTTACTTAGTTTTTCGCTCCACATTGATGCCTTACACAATCGGGGAAGCGAGTAATAAACTCCATAAAAAATGGCGTTCCCGGCAAATGCAAAAATTACTGCATTAGTATGTAAAGGTCTTAATCGACCAAAAGATAGTTCTGGAATAAAGCCTAAAAAATCAGGCCAGATAAATTTTAGAGCTACAATCAATCCTACAAGAAATCCTATGATTCCCCATATCATGGTTGCGATTCCAAAATTTCGAACTATTTTATTGTCATAATGAAATGTATCTACAGACATTACGAATCCCGTTTAGTTGTTTTTGTTTTATTGTTGGTTGATGAATTTTTTTCATCAAAAAGAATGCGAACAGATGGCGTGTATTGATCGTCAAACTGCCCGGATTTAACAGCCCAGAAGAAGGCTGCTAAAAAAATCAGCGCTACTGAAATACTGAATAGGATTAGAAAGAATATTACGCCCATATTTTTAATCCTCTGTTTTTTGCCTTAATACGAGTAGCTATCGTTGTAAAAAGCATGATACTGATGGAACTCAAAGGCATTAATATCGCAGCCACTAAAGGCGATAAATGTCCGGTAACAGCAAAAGAAAGCCCTGTAATGTTATATAATAAAGAAAGTACGAAACTTACATTTACAACTCCAATGGATGCTTTTGAAAAACTAATGAACTTATTAAAGTTTTTTAGTTCATTTCCATCTAAAATGGCGTCACAAGCAGGGGAGAAAGAACTGGTTTTGTCTGATAAAGCAATTCCGAAATGACTTTTCTTTAATGCTCCGGCATCATTCAGCCCGTCACCAATCATTAAAATGTTATGTTTATCGGTTGAAAGTGATTCTACAAAGTCGAGTTTTTGATGAGGAGATTGATTGAAATGCATGTTATCTGTGCCCTTAAAATAAGGAGCTAATTGAGTGGCATCTTTCTCATTATCTCCGGATAAAAGATGCAGGTCATACTCTTCATGAAGTTTCTCAATTAAACCAGCGATTCCATCTCTAAGTTGGTTATTAAATTCAAAATAACCTTTGTAAATATGGTTTATAGCAACTTGTACGTGCGATGTAAGCATAGTAGTAGAATGGAGATTAAGATCCGTGTATTCTTCTATAAAACTTTTGCTACCAATATGAATTACATCGCCTTTGTAAGAAGCATGAATTCCTTTTCCTTTAATTTCTTCAATAAAGCCCGGATCATTATATTCGAAGCCATCATTATCCAGATGAGTATATATTTTTTTGCTGTAGGGGTGAGTTGAATTCTTAGTTATGGCATGGATTATTTCTTTATCCCATTTAGAAAGTGGTTCTCCAACATAAGTAAGATCAGCTTTTTCGGAATCGGTAATAGTTCCGGTTTTATCAAAAACGATGGTGTCAATAGTACCAAGGTTTTCAATCCCATCAATATTCTTTAAGAAAAATCCATTTAGTGAAAGTATGTTTGTTGCAGAACCAAAAGTAAAAGGAGCGGATAGAGCCAATGCGCAAGGGCAGGCAACAATAAGAACCGCTGTAAAAATAGTAAAAGCTTTTGATGGTTCTATATAAAGCCACACCAAGCCGGAGATAAAGGCGATTCCAATAATAGTAATTGTAAAATAGGGACTTACCCGATCAGCTAATGGTTTATACTTTTTTGCGCCTGAATTTATGCTACCATTTTCCCAAAGTTGAGTGAGGTAACTATGCTCTACTCTTTTTGACACCATCATTTTACTTTGAGCACCTAGGATTTTACCTCCGGCAAAAATAAGGTCACCTTTCATTTTGGTTACCGGAATAGATTCGCCTGTAATAAAGCTGTAATCAATGATGGTGGAATCAGATTGTAGAATTGAATCACAAGGAATTAACTCATTGTTTCTTAGTACTATTTCATCGCTAATAGTTAGTGTTTTAACAGAAACAGACTCTTCAACTCCTTTAATAAGTTTTAAAACCGAAATAGGAAGATAAGATTTGTAGTCACGGTCAAAAGAAAGCCCTTCAAATGTTTTCTTTTGTACGATTTTACCGATGAGTAAAAAGAAAATGAAGCCTGCAAAAGAATCAAAGTAGCCGGCTCCTGTTCCGCTTAAAATCTCGTATAAACTTCTTCCAAACAGTGCAATAATTCCAATTGATATTGGAACATCAAGATTGATTCCTTTTTGACTTATTGCTGCCCAGGCAGACTTCAAATAATCACTGGAACTATATACCAGTACCGGAATAGCCAAAAGAATATTTAAAGCCCCAAAGAATACCTTAAAGGTATCAATAGAATCAGATACCGTCATATTTAGATACTCTGGAAAGCTAAAGAGCATAATGTTTCCAAAGGAAAAACCCGCTACACCAAGTTTCAGCCAAAGATCACGGGGAATAGATGCTTGTTCTTTTTCTTCTAATTGATCGAGCTTAAGGTTGGGTTCATACCCTATTGTGGTAAGGAGCTCTACAATACTTCTCAGATCAGTTTTATTGGTATCAAAAACAAGGGTTAAACGACGTTTAAGGAAATTGACCGTTCCCTGAAGAATTCCATCATCTAAATTTTGAAGATTTTCCAGCAACCATACACAGGATGTACAGTGAATATTTGGGATACTAAAAGAAGTAGAAGCGATTTCAGCATTTTTAAAGTCAATAAGTTTATCCTGTACATCTTTATCGATTAGATAGTCAAATCTCTTTCTTTCTAATCCATTTTTAATGGTAGTTCCCGGTGAATCATCCAAGTCGTAATAAGTACAAAGATTGTTGTCAGCCAACAATTGATATACTGTTTCGCACCCTTGGCAACAAAAGTTCAAGCCAGAATTTTTTTGGGGCTTGGCGGGTTCGCCACAATGTGAACAGACTACTTCTTCTGTGATTGTTTCTTTCATCTCTTATTTGATCCGGTTACAAATGAAAGGCATTGCTCAAACCAGGCTTGAGTCATTAACCGATCAACATTTTCAAAACTCGTGTCTTGAAGCCATTTTTTAATGTTATCTCTTTCGGTAGCCCAAAATGAGTGAAAAGGGCAGGGCTCAATGTTACCACAGCCTTCAATCCCCATAAAACATGAATTAAAAAAAACCTCGCCATCAATGGCAGCTACCACTTCATAAATAGAAATTTCTTTTAAGTCTTTAGCGAGATAAACTCCGCCTTTGAGCCCGCGTTGGGATTTAAGAATTCCAGGGGTTTTTAGCTTTGCCAGAATTTGAGAGAGGTAAGCAGCCGGGCAGTTCAAAGATCGGGCAAGCTCAGCCGCAGAAACTATATCAGCAGGGTGCTTTGATATGGCAATAATAGCCGAAATGGCATATTGAGTGCCCTGAGATATAAATTTCATAATCTAATAACCATATTCTAATATCTATATTAGATTTTAATAATGATTCTATAATTATGCAATCATAAAATCAAGAAAATCTAACCCATCCCTGTCCCTTCCCTTTGTTGAGGGAAGGGGACTTTCT
>TARA_R110002096_G_scaffold7102_5_pt1 | contig 12885 bp, 15 predicted proteins | sample TARA_R110002096 | Tara Oceans TARA_R110002096 (sample SAMEA4397295) | marine metagenome | biome: Polar Biome; feature: [DCM] deep chlorophyll maximum layer (ENVO:01000326); material: water (ENVO:00002006), including particulate matter (ENVO:01000060) such as... | depth 35 m | reverse complement strand
GAGTTACATTTGGCGTTCATAGCGTTGAATGCGCAGTTTTCGGCCATATGTATATTATACACGAACAGCGAATAGGGTGACATGAGTTACAGTAATTTACCAACACCAAGTCCAGAACAGGGTCTGAACCTTTATATGCAGGAAATTCGCAAATTTCCGATGCTTGAAAAGGAAGAGGAGTATCTGTTGGCGAAAGCGTGGGTCGAGCGCGAGGATACGGAATCTGCGCATAAAATGGTGACGTCACACCTACGATTGGCGGCGAAGATTGCCATGGGGTACCGTGGATATGGATTGCCCACCGCCGAAATTATTTCCGAGGCAAATGTAGGTCTGATGCAGGCGGTTAAGCGGTTTGACCCTGAAAAGGGATTCCGGTTGTCGACCTATGCTATGTGGTGGATCCGTGCCAGCATTCAGGAATTTATCCTGCGCAGTTGGTCGTTGGTTAAAATCGGGACAACCAGTGCGCAAAAGAAATTGTTCTTCAATCTGCGCAAGGCGAAAACCAAAATTGGCGCGATTGAAGCTGGTGATTTGCGCCCTGAAAATGTCGCGAAAATTGCGATTGAGTTGGGCGTGACGGAAACCGAAGTTATCTCGATGAACCGCCGTATGTCAGGGGGCGATGCCAGCCTGAACGTGCAAATTGGTGATCCCAATGAAGGCTCTGCCGAATGGCAGGATTGGTTGCAGGACGAAGATGCAGATCAGGCGGCAGATTACGAACGCAATGACGAGTTGGAAATCCGCCGTGAATTGATGGCCGAAGCGATGGATGTGTTGAATGATCGTGAAAAGGCGATTTTGACGGCGCGGCGTTTGCAGGACAAAGCAACCACATTGGAAGAGCTGTCAGGTGAGTTTAGCGTAAGCCGCGAACGTATTCGTCAGATCGAAGTGCGAGCCTTTGAAAAACTGCAGGATAAGATGCGCGAATTGGCGGAATCCAAAGGGTTGATGAAAAGTTAGGTTTCCGTTCCGGTTTTAATTCGCTATGTTTTGGCGAATTGAGGAATTGGTTGTGTTTCAACGCCTAAAATTTTTACTAACATTATTAAGTTGTACACGTGCGTACCAAAAATCTGCTTTGTTGCGCAAACATGGTCTTTCTCGACGCGCTAGGTTGGTGTCTTGTCAAAAAAATGGCCGAAACCCACATTTCGTTTTTTTGACTGACCAGATCGAGACCAATGATTTATTTCTTGTTAAGATTTCCATTGGGAAACAACAGCACTCGATAATTGAAGAATACGATGCATTTAGGACAATGAATGCGTTGAAGCCCCCACAAAGTGGGTTTCGTTATCCAAAGATTTTTGACTGTGATTCTGATGTCCAATTTTTGCTGAGTGAATACATTTCGGGCGCTACGATTTTCGAAATCCTTAAACAAGACGGTTCGCCAGAAAATAGAGATTTGTATTTAAAGAAAACCCTTGATTGGATGCGTAATTTTCACGCAGCCCCATGCAAGAGTGAAGTCACGTGGTCTACGGATACATCGATTTTGTGGATAAAAGAGAATATAGAGTTCGCCTCAATCCAAGATCTTAAACTTCGCAAGTTTGCACAACAGTTGTTTGACAATCTTGTTCTGGACGCAGCAGGTGTTTTGGATGTGACCATGGGCGCAGTCCTTTGCCATGGAGATATTCACCTCGGGAATTTAATGTGGGATGGTAACGAGTTGTATGTTATCGATTTTTCGGATCTTCATGACTCAATTCCAGAGAAAGATTTGGGGCACCTTGCATTTACCTTCTCTATCCAAAATGAAACGGGGATGCTCGACATCTGTTCTCAAATACATGCGCAGTTCCCAAAACTGGATGCAGCCAGATTAAACTTCGAAGCCAAATCCAAAGCCGTTCAGGTATTGTTGGTGAATTTTACGAAAATTAAAAATTGGGCTGAATTGAGTAACGATAGCCAAATAACGGCTAGGAAGATGGCAAAAATTTTAAGAATTGATCACTCATTCTGAATTGATTGATCGGGATGAGAGGCTAACGAAGACAGCGTTGTTAACGCTGTCCCCAGTTGTCAATGAGAGAATGAACCGTTCATTTCAAGCATTAGTGTGTTGGGGTAAACGGGCGTTGAGTTAGGTTTTCGCCTCCATTGCTTCCAGCTCGTCAATCATTGAGCTGATCAGGCTTAACCCTTTGTCCCAGAATTTTGGATCGCTGGCATCCAGTCCGAACGGTGCCAGAAGTTCGGAGTGGTGTTTGGATCCACCCGCGCGCAACATGTCAAAATACTTGTCTTGGAAATCGTCACCGCTTTCTTCGTATACGGCGTACAATGCATTCACCAAGCCGTCACCGAAGGCATAGGCGTAGACGTAGAACGGCGAGTGGATGAAGTGGGGGATGTATGTCCAGAAGGTTTCATAACCTTTAACAAAGTTGAACACGGGCCCCAAAGATTCGGCCTGAATGGACATCCAAATTTCGTTGATTTGATCGGGGGTTAATTCGCCATCCGCACGCGCGGCGTGGAGTTTGCATTCAAAATCGTAAAACGCGATTTGGCGCACGACCGTGTTGATCATATCCTCGACTTTGCCCGCCAGCAGGCGTTTGCGTTGCGCGGGATTGGTGGCATTGTCCAACAATTTGCGGAAGGTAAGCATTTCACCGAATACGGATGCTGTTTCGGCCAATGTGAGGGGGGTAGAGGATAACAATTCGCCTTGGTCTGCGGCCAATACTTGGTGGACGCCGTGGCCCAGTTCGTGTGCCAATGTCATCACATCGCGTTGTTTTCCCATGTAATTTAGCATCACATAGGGGTGGACGTTGGTGACGGTGGGGTGTGCGAATGCGCCCGGTGCTTTGCCATCTTTGATGCCTGCGTCGATCCAGCCGTCGGTGAAAAACGGTGCCGCGATTTCAGCCATTTTGGGCGAGAAATCTGCATATGCTTCCATGACGGTTTTTTGTGCGTCTTCCCATTGGATGTTTGCGGTGTCTTCGCCATCAAGGGGCGCGTTGCGATCCCAAACTTCCATGGTTTCAAGACCCATCCATTTTGCCTTGAGCGCGTAATAACGGTGCGATAATTTGGGGTAGGCGGCAACGACGGCGTTGCGCAATGCTTCGACCACTTCGGGTTCAACCTGATTGGACAGGTGCCGCCCGAATTGCGGGGTCGGCATTTTACGCCAGCGATCTTCGATTTCTTTCTCTTTGGCCAATGTGTTGGTGATGCGCGAGAACAGGGAAATGTTATCAGCGAAAACTTTGATCAGCGCGCGTGTGCCTGTTTCGCGTTTGGCGCGGTCGGTATCCGAGAGCAGGTTTAGTGTAGCCTCGAGGTTCAGTTGTTCGCCGTTGACGTCGAAGGTCAGCGCGGCCATGGTTTCGTCAAATAAACGGTTCCATGCGGCGGCGCCCACGACCGATTGATCATGCAGGAATTGTTCCATTTCGTCGGACAATTGGTGCGGTTTCATTTTGCGCAAATTATCGAAAATGGGTTTGTATCGTGACAGCTTATCGTTTGTATTCAGCAGGTTGTTCATCACATCATCGTCGATGCGGTTGATTTCAAGGCTGAAGAAAACCAGTGGTGTGGTGAAATTGGTGATTTGGTTCTGCATGTCGGCCATGAATTTTGAACGATCTGCATCGGTGGTGTTTTGGTAATACCGCAAACCCGCGAATGACATCACGCGACCCGCGACATTCTGAATATCTTCGTAGCGTTCGATGCAGTTTAGCAATCCATCGGGGGTTAATCCGTCGAGTTCACCCTGATAATCCTTAGCGAATGCGGCACAGTTTTTTTCCAGCTCGACCAGATCATGTGTGATTTCGGGGCCGTCGGTTGAGGGGTACAAATCATCCAAGTTCCAATCGGGCAGATTGCCAAAATCGCCACCTGTTGGGTCGGTAGCATCATAGGTGATTTCGGGGAATTGGACGGGTTTGAACATGGGGGACTCCTTTGCGTTGCGTAAGGAGTACGCAAGCAGGCGGGGATTGAAAAGGGTTAGATTTCGCGGGTGCCTTTGGGCAGTGGTTTTTCGCGCAACACATCGGGTTTGCGTCGGATGATGATGTCACCGTTTGGCAAAACTTCGGGGGCGGAATAGTTTGACCAATCTTTGATCGTGTCCTGCAATTCATTCAAGGTCGGCCCCATTTCATCGATGAATTGTTGCATCAACCCTTCGGAATCGGTGGTGAATTGTTCCAACAGGTTCAAAAAACGATCAAACGTATCGCTTTCTTGGGCTTGGACAGGTGTCGCAAGGGTGGCCATCAGGGCGGGGATCAGGATCAGACGTTTCATATGTCTAATATAGCAATTTTGGGTGCGATTTTCCAGTATTTAGGAAAATCCCAAGTCCAATGTCACTGGGAAGTGATCGGAGGCGGTCAGCAAAGCCTGACAGAGTTCACTGGATTTAAAGCAATCTGGATGGTCGAATGGATGCCAAATTATCCATTTATGATTGCCGATGTCGGCCAGGTTTTTGCTGATCATGATATAATCAAGCAAGGCGTTCAGATAGGTTTTGGTGCGGTGATCAAAGAACCGAGATGTGGTGGGTTGCACCGCGAACGGGCGCGACAAGGCCTGTGCCGCGTGCGGGTCATACAGGCGTTTTTCAGATTTTTGTGTGGTGCCCAAAACGATCTCGATTCCTGAATGGCCAAACTCTGTTTCGAATTCATCAAGGCCGGGGCCATCGTTGAAATCACCCAGCACGATCAGGTGGTCCTTCTTGCGCAAATGTTGTTCGACGCGGCGTCTGATCCACAGGCATTGGGTCAATTGTTTGCGCCGATTGGAGATGGAGATTTTGGTGGCCTGCGCCTTGTTCTTGGCGCCGTGGGGAGCCTTGGATTTGGCGTGGACACCAATCAGGCGCAAGTTGGGGCCATCACCGCGTGGATTGATGACCAATTCCAACGGGGGTTTTGAAAACGTGACGGGCGTTTGTGCATCATCACCTTTGCCCAAAACGAATTGGGTGTCGAAGGCGGGTGCGCGTTTGGATGGTTTGAGGGGTGCATGAGATACATCCATTTTGGATGGGTCATAAAGCAATGCAATTTCTTGTTGGGTGTCGTTGGTGTACCCTGTGATTGCTTGGCTTTGACGCAGGCCAAAGTGACGGGCAAAATTTTCAAGCGCATGGGTGGATGAACGTTTATCTGTGGTGCTTGGTGCCTCAATGATCATAATTGCATCGGCATCAATCGCTTTAAATACGATGCCTAATGCATTGATTTGTTGTATTTTTTCCACGTCGTATCGCCCTGACCAACTGCTGTCGAGGATCAGTGCGTTGTCATCATCAAACAGGTTGGCAAACCATTCGACGTTATATGTAGCAATGCGCATTATGCGGCATCCTGGGCGTCATAAATCTCTTCCCATGCTTTGTTAATTGCGATCATTTTTTTGGTGGCCATTGTTATCGCCTCTTCGGGCAGTCCCTTGGACATTAAGATATCGGGGTGGGTTTCGCGGATTTTTTGACGCCAGATTTGGCGCACTTCTTCCAGTGGCGTTTCTGGTGTGACGCCCAAAACATCATAGGCATCGGGCGGGGCATCGGGGACAAATCGGGTGCGCATTGCGCGAAACGCCGCGTCGTCGATGGCAAATTTTAGGGCGACAGTGTGAACGAAATCATGTTCGGCGGGATGGTATTCCCCATCGGCGATGGCGATGTGGAACAGCCCCTCGACCAGGTTTTCCATTACGGGCATTTCGTCCTTGAACATTGCGGCGATGGTTGCGGCATAGGCTTCGTATCCGGCGACGTCTTGGCGTGCCAAATTGAACACTTTGGCGGCCTGTGCTTCGTCGCGTTTGGCGATATGGAACACTTGGCGAAAGGCGGCGACTTCGTCTTTGGTGACCAATCCATCGGCCTTGGCCATTTTTGCACCCAATGCGATCACGGCGATGGTAAACGCGACCGAGCGTTCGGGTTTGGTGCGCAGCTTATCCAACACCTCGGTCAGGCTTTGACCTTGGGTTAATGCGGCCATTGCCTCTGATATGCGTATCCATACTGACATGATATGCCTCTAGTCTGTTTTCGAATGATCTTGGTACAGGAGTTTTTGCATTAAGACCAGATCGTGCCATTGGTCAAATTTAAAACCCACTTTGGGCAGGTGCGCGCTTTGGTTGAAACCACAGGCGGTGTGAAATGCGATGCTGTTGGTGTTGTCGGCGTTAAGGGCGCCGATCAGGGTGTGAATGGCGTGGTTTTTCGCGTGGTTTTCAAGGGCAGTCATCAATTTGCGCCCATATCCCATGCGTTTGACATCGGGGTGGAGCCAGATGGTGTGTTCTGCGGTGTGTGCGTATCCCAATCCCGCACGGAAAGGACCGTACGAGGCGAAACCTTGCACATTGTTCGTACCGCAAACCCAAAACGGGCGGGTTTGGATTGCGGTGATGATGTCGGGGATGGTTTTGGCCACGGGATTAAAGGTGGCGGTGGTGTTTATGATGTAGTCATTCCATATCGCCGCAATGGCGGTGGCGTCGTCGGTTGTGGCGGGGCGGATTGTCATGGGGCGATATTGGCCGCTGTTTGCACGTTGTCAATCAATTGCGCTGTGCAGGCGGGGTTTTGCGCCGTGTATTTCCAGCGCCCATGCGGCGGGGGGTGCCATGCGGGCGCGGCGACGTTGTAACATCCAACGCGATTTATCGGCGCGATGTTGCGGTGACAGATGCCAGCGGGTTTCGACGCCTGCCGCGCCGCCATCACCCGGGGTTAAGATCAGCGCGATTGGATTGACCTTTTTGCGTTGCGCACCCGTTTCGGCCGCCAAATGAAGGCGGCGAATGGGTGTCAGGGGCGGTGGTTCGGGCAATTCGCCAATCACAAGGGGGACGCATCCCGCACGTAGGATTTCCTCGATGCACCACATGATGTCGTCGTAACGTTTGGGGGTGACGAAAGTGATCCGCGTGGGATCAATCAGCGGGCGAATGCCATCGCCCAGTAATCGGTCGGTTTCCCAATGGCTGTGAACCCAAAAAATATGCCCGTCGGTATTTTGTGCGGCCAACAGCGCCAATGTGCGCCGCGAAGGCCCACAAAATTCATGCGCCCGCGCATAGGTCAGGGACAGATCGCCCATAAAAGGCAGACCCGCAGGGGCGGCGTGGGGATGGCGGTATAACAGATTGGCAGACATGGGCTTACCATACCATGTTCGCGTTATGTTCTCAAGGGATTCGATTGGCGGTTTTGGCGCAATCCGTATCCTATGTTGTGTCCGCCTGTGTCACGATTTCGATTTCTTTCAGCTTCTCTATCCCCAGCAGATGCAGGGCGAGGCGTTCATAGGCGGTTTCAGATTTTCCGGTGCGAACCTTGTGCAAAAAGTACTTCTCGAACCCAATTTTCGCGGCGTGAACCCATTTACCGGACGATGACCAACTGACATTTCGCGGCGGAATCTGTGGTTGGGCGACGAAGGCGATGCCACCGTCGCCGAAATCCGCAAGGCAAACCGCGTTCCACGTTGCTTGGGCGTTTGACTGCTTGCCTTGGATCAACTGATCAATATTATGGGCTGCTGCCGAGACCATTGATTCAATCATGAAACCAGTTTTTGGCACCCCGACCGGCACGGCGGTTTTACCAACGGGCGGGATCGCCACGCAAACACCAATCGAAAAAATTTCTGGAAAGGCTGGGTTACTTTGATGTTTATCGGCGAGGATAAAGCCGCGCGGGTTGGTTAAACCCTTGATGTCACGCACGGCTTCGACGCCCCGAAAGGCCGGCAACATCATGGTAAATATCTGTGGCAGTTTATGGTCCTGTTTGACAGATCCATCCTGGGCCATCTCGGAGACCAGCATCTGATCAGGTTCCACCTTATCAACCCGCGCATTGCAGATCCATTTGATGTGATGTTGGCGTAATTCACTTTCGAGTAGCCCTTTGGTATCTCCTACGCCATCAAGCCCGAGGTGCCCGACATAGGGTTCTGAGGTTACAAATGTCATCGGCACTTGGTCGCGCACTTTGGCGTCGCGCAACGCCTTGTCTAGGATAAAGGCAAATTCATAAGCAGGTCCAAAGCAGGACGCGCCCTGTACCGCGCCGATTACGACCGGGCCGGGATTTTTAATTAAGGCATCAACAGCCTGTTTCGTTTGTAATGCGTGGTCAACATGACAGATCGACTGTGTATTGGCATCGGGACCCAAACCGTCGATCTCATCAAAGGCCAGTTCTGGCCCTGTCGCGATCACAAGGTAGTCGTAGTCGATTGATTGCCCGTCATTCAGTTCGATCCGTTTTTCTGTTGGGTGCAGTCGTTTCGCACCCTGTGCGTAAAGTTGAATATCGTGTTTGGCCAAGACTGGCCCAAGGTCGACCTCTATTGCATTACGATCTCGCCAACCGACACCAACCCACGGATTCGAGGGCACAAAATGGAATTTGTCGCCTTGTGACACGACAGAGATTTTATGTGTATCCGCCAATTTCTCGCGTAACTCATACGCCATGATTGTACCGCCAAGCCCAGCACCTAACACAATAACATGAACCACTGTATTTCCTCCAGATTTCCACAGATTGCTTTGGCATTCCAGATGCGGAGCCAACGCAACAATTATGAAAGTATAGATAATCGCCCTGCGGTTGAATTGATTTTTATCAATTTTGATCAGTGTCGAGAAGCTGGGCGCATTTGAAATTGTACCTTGTCAAAGAAATGGCATATCAATCAACGAGCGCGTTTGAAATTGTAAAAATGGAACATTCAATGAAATATAATAAATTAGGCCAAACTGATATTAACGTCAGCGAATTGTGTTTGGGGACGATGACGTGGGGGACGCAGAATACACAGGACGAGGCATTTTATCAGGCTGATACCGCCGTGGCGGCGGGGGTGAATTTTATTGATACGGCGCAGATGTATCCAGTGAATCCACTGAGTGCGGGTACCCAAGGCGACAGCGAGCGAATTTTGGGCAATTGGTTGGCGCAAGCGGGGCGTCGCGAAAAAGTTGTGGTGGCAACCAAGGTTGCGGGTAACGGTGTGAAATATATTCGCGATGGCGCGGATATAACGCGGGATGGAATTATGGCGGCGATTGATGCGTCGCTGACATCGCTGAAAACAGATTACATCGATTTGTATCAGTTGCATTGGCCCAATCGTGGGTCATATCATTTTCGCCAAAACTGGTCTTTTGATCCATCCAAGCAGGACAAGGCCAAGGTGTTGGAGAATATGTCAGAGGTTTTGGAAACCTGTGCGGAATTAGAAAAGGCGGGCAAGGTGCGCAGCTTTGGTTTGTCAAACGAGAGTGCCTGGGGCACCGCGCAGTGGTTGCGTTTGGCCGAGGATCGCGGATTGCCGCGCATGGCCAGCATTCAGAATGAATACAGCCTGTTGTGTCGTCTGTTTGATACGGATTTGGCCGAATTGTGTCACAACGAAAATGTGTCGTTATTGCCGTTTTCGCCCTTGGCGACGGGGATTTTATCGGGTCAGTATTTGGATGGTGCGATGCCCGCCGGTTCGCGTGCGACAGTGGCCAAAGGATTGGGGGGACGGATGCAACCCCGTATGCACACAGCAACGCAGGCCTATGCGGATATTGCCGCAAAACACGGTGTTAATTTGGTGCAAATGGCGTTGGCGTGGTGTTGTACACGCCCCAGTATGACCAGCGCGATTTTTGGCGCACGCACCGCCGCGCAGTTGGATGTGATTTTGAAATCCGTTGATGTGACGCTGAGTGTCGAGTGTTTGCGCGATATTGAAGATGCCCACAAAGCGCATCCAATGCCGTACTGATGTGGGCGCTGTTCGCGTTTGGCGCGGCCTTTGTTCAAAACCTGCGGTTCATGTTGCAAAAGCATTTGGCCGCGACGGGATTATCGCCAGCGGGTGCGACATTCGCACGGTTTGTGTGGTCTGCGCCGCTGGTTTTAATCGCTGTGTGGGTTTTGATGCGTTCGGGTGGGTATCAAATGCCACCACTGAGTGCGCGGTTCTATGGCTTTGCGATGATGGGGGGTATTTCGCAGATATTGGCGACTGTGGCGGTGGTCAAATTGTTTGCGCATCGCAATTTCGCGGTGGCATCGACGTTTAAGAAAACCGAAACATTGCAGGCGGCAATCTTGGGGGTTGTGGTGCTGGGTGATTTGGTTTCACCGCTGGGTTGGGTCGCGTTAATGGTTGGTTTGGCGGGGGTGATTTTATTGTCCTCGCAACCAATGAATGCACGTTGGAATGTGTTTAACGGTGCCACGGGTTTGGGATTGGGGGCTGGGTTTTTGTTTGGCGTTTCCGGTGTTGCGTACCGCGCGGCATCGACGTCTGTGGGGATGGAGGGTTATGTTCTGCGTGCCTTCATCACTTTGGGGTTTGTGGTGAGTTTTCAAACGCTGTTGATGTCGCTGTATTTACGGTTTCGCGAGCCTGACGAGATTCAAAAGGTGTTGCGGGCGTGGAAAGTGACGTTTTTCGTTGGGCTGTTTGGGATGATCGGGTCGATGTTTTGGTTCATGGCGTTCACATTGCAAAACGTGGCCTATGTTAAAATGGTGGGGCAGGTGGAATTGATTTTCGCCGCACTTGGTTCTTATTTTTTCTTTAAAGAGCGGATGACGGGGCGTGAGTTGGCAGGGATTGGTTTGATTTTGGCGTCAATCCTGTCTCTGATTACTACGCTTTAGAAAAGCCATGCATGCGTTTGGCCCATTGCAGGCCGACAAACGCACCCTTGATCCGTGGCAGCAAGTACAGCGCCATGGCCATGAACACGAGCGAAAAACTGACGGTTAGAATGATCGGGTTTGGGCGGTAAATCTCAAAGGCCATCAGCATCAAAGGTGCCAAAATGTGCCCTGTCAGTAATATGGTGACATAGGCCGGACCATCGTCAGCGCGTTGGTGATATAATTCTTGGCCACAAACAGGGCATTCATCGCGTACCTTTAGATAGCCGTTCATCAACGGCCCTGATCCGCAATTTGGACATTTGCGTTTCCAACCGCGTATTACGGCGGGTTTGACTGGGCGCTCAGAATATTGAGGGGGATAAAGTGTACTGTCTGTCATGGGGCATAGATAGTGATAATTCCCTAGAAATAAATGGGTAATTTTGCCCCGTGTCGGGATGTCGCAAATTAATTTCAGTTTTCGCGACGGAAAGGTGTTGCTGGCGCGTTTTATTACTGAAACGCAATGAAGCGTGGTTCAAAGGAGCAGAAAATGAACAAGATTGCAAAAGTAGTGGTATTGAGCGCGACAGCCCTGTCATTGATTGGCACGGTAAGTATGGCTGATGGCGCAAAACGCGGAGACCGTGATGGCATGAAACGTTTTGAGCAAATGGACACGAATGCTGACGGATTTGTGACCAAAGAAGAACTGCAAGCCAAACGCGCAGAGCATTTTGCCAAGACAGACGCAAATAACGATGGGTTTTTGAGCGTGGATGAAATGGCCGAAGGCATGTCAACCATGGGCAAAGGCATGATGGGCCAAAAGGGTATGATGGGCAAAGGCATGATGGGTAAAGGCATGATGGACGCTAGCGACAACATGAAGGCGCGTATGCTGCGCTTCATGGATGAAAATGGCGATGGCAAAGTAGCAATCGACGAGATGCCAACAGATGGCATGGACAACATGTTTACCCGCCTAGATGCCGACAAAGATGGCAAAATTTCCAAAGAGGAAATGAGCGACATGCAAGGCAAGAAGGGCAAAAATGGCATGAAGCGCGGTCATGACGATGACAACGACGACGGCTAATTTATGATGACCTTGGGCCACGTGCCCAAGGTTACAACCTTGTGGTTGGGAAAAGTAATGCGTAACTGTTTGGGATGACAATGCCATTTGATGATAGTGACATGCACGATGACGCACTGATGACGCTGTATGCCAATGGCGATAATACAGCGGCAAGCGTGTTGGCGTCACGACACACATCGCGCGTTTTGGCATTGGCATTTCGGATGTTGAATGACGCGGCCGAAGCCGAAGATGTGGCCCAAGAGGCGATGATGCGTTTGTGGAAAATCGCCCCAGAATGGCGGCGCGGCGAAGCCAAGGTTTCAACGTGGTTATATAAGGTTGCATCGAACCTGTGTTTGGATCGATTGCGCAAAACCCGCAATACGGCGCTGGATGATATACCAGAACCCGAAGATGATGCGCCAAGTGTGGAAGAAGCGATGTTGCAACAGGCCCGCGCGGCCAGTTTGCAAGAGGCGTTGGATGCATTGCCTGCGCGACAACGTTTGGCGGTGACATTGCGCCACATAGAAGAGTTGTCGAATCCAGAGATTGCATCGGTGATGGAAATCTCGGTTGAAGCCGTAGAGAGTTTAGTATCGCGTGGTAAAAGAGCCCTGAGCGCGATGTTGGTGGGGCAAAAAGCAAAGATTGGATTTGGAACATGACCCAGAAATTGCATAATGATTTATCGTTGAATGCATTGTTCAACGAAGCGAAATCGCAGAACGTGGATGTGCCTGATAGGTTGATGTCAGCGATATTGGCGGATGCTGATGGAATGCAGCGCACACCAATCGCACCCGTAGTACGCAGTTCATGGTGGTATGATCTGATCAATCAATTTGGTGGCCGACAGGCGGTCGCGGCATTTGCCAGCTTTGCGGTTTTTGGGATGTATATTGGGTACGCTGCACCCAGTCAGGTGTTGACGGGTTTTGGTGCTATTTCGGGCGAAATCGCACTGAATGAGGCGGGCTTCTCTGGTGCGACTGAATTCGAGCTTAGCTTGTTAGGGGAATGATATGGAACAGAAAGTAAAAATGGGCTGGAAAAAATACCTGTTGATTGGGTCATTGGGATTAAACCTGTTGGTTGCCTTTGCTGTTGGTGG
>TARA_R110002096_G_scaffold53931_1_pt1 | contig 12888 bp, 15 predicted proteins | sample TARA_R110002096 | Tara Oceans TARA_R110002096 (sample SAMEA4397295) | marine metagenome | biome: Polar Biome; feature: [DCM] deep chlorophyll maximum layer (ENVO:01000326); material: water (ENVO:00002006), including particulate matter (ENVO:01000060) such as... | depth 35 m | reverse complement strand
TGGGGTGAAGCCGAAAGTGCTTTTAGACACGCATTATTTCAGGTATTATCTGTTATAACTACAACTGGTTTTATTACAGCAGATTATACAATGTGGACTCCTTTTTTAGTTGTTTTCTTTTTCGGATTGATGTTTTTGGGAGGTTCAGCTGGAAGTACATCTGGTGGTGTAAAAGTAGTACGTCATTTAATATTAATTAAAAATAGTTTTTTAGAGTTTAAACGCACATTACATCCAAATGCTATTGTGCCAGTTCGTTATAACAAAAAAGCTATTAATAGGTTTATTGTTTTTAATGTTTTAGCGTTTTTTATTCTGTATATGCTATCCTTTATTATCGGTGCTTTGGTGTTTTCAATGTTCGAAATTGAGTTTAAATCGGCAATTGGTTTAGCGGCATCTACTTTAGGAAATGTGGGACCAGCATTAGGCGATTTCGGACCTGTAAATAACTACTCAGCATTACCACCTTTAGCACAATGGTGGGCTTCTTTTTTAATGCTTATTGGGCGTTTAGAATTGTTTACAGTACTTATTTTATTCACACCTTTCTTTTGGAGAAATAGATAATAGTATTCATTAAAATTTTATAATAATTTAAAAAAATTGTGTAACTCAAAGAAGCGCATGTAGCTTTATTTTTGCATAGGTAATGTGTAGCGTACACATATACAAAATGAATTAATATAAAGATTATGAATAAGACAATAAAATCTATTCTATTAGTAGCTGGTATAGGGCTATTAATTTACGGAGTTTATACAATGTTTGCTCCAGAAGCTTCATTAAGCATAGGCTCACTAGAAGTTAAAGCCCAAGACAATACCAATTCATATATAACAATTGGTCTGGGACTTGCAGCTCTACTTATAAGTTTTATTGGCGGCAGAAAATCTTAAAAATTGATTTATAAAAAAACATATACTGCCTAGGGTAAATACAGTTCATATATAATAAGTTTGGTTGGTTAGTAAATTATATATGATATTGATCTTTAGGCAGTTTTTTATGATTTATCCAAATATGAACCAATAGAGCACATTACTCATAGAGATTTAAGCTTACTTATCGTAATAGTTTTTATATTTTGTGTTTTGTAAACCTACTTTGAACTGACTTATTTAAAAAATAAATATAATCTTTTATACAAAATCCTTCACTACCTTTACTTGTTAACTTATTAATAAAAGATAACATATTATTATATGAAACATTCATAACTAAATCTTGATATCCAAGGTAATGATTAAATGGATGCTACGTGTGACCGCTTAAAAGCAATAGATATAAACACATGAAACTATTCCTGAAATTTGATTTTAATACAATCAGTAAAAAAGTATTGGAGGCTAAGTTTGATGAGTTAAATTTAAAATACAAAGTTTTAGGTTTTGGTGAAGTTGAGCTGATAAAAAAATTAACTGAGGCGGAGTACACTGCTTTAAATGCGTCTTTAAACGACTATGGTATTGAAATAGTGAAAAGTGAGAAAAGCATTTTGGTTCAAAAAATAAAAGATGCGATTATAGATATGGTTTTTAATGAAAACACCAATGTGAATGTGAAAAGCTCGGTGTATTTATCCGAAAAACTAGAGCACAGTTACGGGTATCTTTCCAATTTGTTTTCCGAAGTTACGTACTCGTCCATAGAAAACTTTATTATCATTCAAAAAATAGAATATTCAAAACAACTCATTTTAAATACCGAATTAAATTTAACCGAAATCGCATTTAAACTAAATTATTCTAGTGTTGCACATTTAAGTACACAGTTTAAAAATACTACGGGTATTACGCCTTCTGCATTTCAGCGTATTATTTTTAAAAGAAGGGAAATTGCGCAACAAAAAACTAACTAGCTATATTATAGTTTATGCAAACCGATTACATCCATATAATTCTGGCAGACGATGATGAAGATGACATCCTTTTTTTTACGGATGCTTTTGATGAATTAAAAATCAATACAAAGGTCAATACTTTTAAAGATGGTGTTGAGCTTATGAATTACTTAAACAAAGAAGAATCCCTCATGCCCAACGTCCTTTTTCTGGATTTAAACATGCCAAAAAAATCGGGAATAGAATGTCTCACTGAAATTAAAGCTTGCCATAAAATGGCCGAAATTGCCATTGCTATTTATTCTACATCAGCTTCAGAAGAAGATATAGAAAAAACCTTTGTGTTGGGTGCTAATATTTATATAAAAAAACCAAGTGACTTTAAAAAACTTAAAAAAGTGCTTTCAGAAGTTGTGTCTATTAATTGGCAATATCATACCAACAGTTTAAATAAAGACAACTTTTTATTGCGGTTATAATGAAAAAGAAATATTTTTTTAAATCAACATTATTTTTAAGAGTCATTCTTTTATTGAGTTTGTTTGTTATACTTGTAATAGGAGGCTTTACGTATAGGCATATTTCTAATTTGACAAATTCTACAGAAATAGTTGTTAAAACCTATAAAGTAAATGTTGAATTAGAACAAGTAATTTCTTATTTAAGAGAAGCTGAAAGTGGCTATAAAAATTATATAGTAACAAAAGACACTTTTTATTTAAAGCCTTATTTAAATACTAAAGAAAAAGTTGATAATTCTTTTCTAAAACTAGATGAACTAATAAATGTAAACCCTGAGCAACAGGAAAACTTAAGGGTTTTAAATAAATTAAAAGATAGCCTGTTCTCTAACTTTTCTAAAACGTATCCTCATGTTAAAAATGATATAACAAATACCGAAACATTTAAAACGCTGCTATTTGAAGAAAAAATAATAATGGATAGCATTAGGCGGCAGGTTACTAACATGTTTAATCTGGAAAACAAATTGCTTAATGAACGGCAAAAGGAATATCAAAGCGATTTACAATTTACCCCGTTGTTTTTTTATTTAGTTTTACTAATTACACTTATATTAATAATTTTAGCATATAATAAAATCAGTAATGATTTAAAAAACATAAAAGCAAAAAATGACCAGTTACTGATCTTTAAAGAGTCTTCAAATCAGTCAGAAATTATAGGTAAACATGGTAATTGGGTATGGCATATTGAATCCAATGTATTTACTTATTCAGATAATCTGTATCGCCTTTTGGGGGAAGAACCTCAATCTTTTGAAGCCACTTTAGATAATTTTTTGAAATTCGTTCATCCCGAAGATGTAGATAAATTAACCCAAGAGTTAAATAAAATGATTGATGTAGAAGAGTTGCCCTTTATAAATTATAGGATTATTCAAAAAAACGGTTCAATAAAACATTTAAAGGCTTATGCCAAATCTTTTTACAGTGTTGATGGGCAAAAAAGATTGCTAGGTAATACCAGTGATGTTACTAATGAGGTTGAAAGTATCTTAACGCTTGAAGAACGTAATTTAGAACTTGAACGAAATAACAAAGAGCTTTCTGCTTTTAACTATGCAGCTAGTCATGATTTGCAGGAACCTTTACGGAAAATACAAACCTTTATTTCTAGGTTAGAAGAAAAAGAAGCAGATAAATTTTCAGATTCTGGACATCAATATTTAGAACGCATTAAATCAGCGGCTGCAAGAATGCGTTTATTAATAGATGATTTACTTCAATTTTCAAGAACCAATAAGCCCGATAAAGAATTTGTTAATGCAGATTTAAATGAACTTTTTGAAAATGCAAAGCAAGATGTAGCTATAACTATTCTAGAAAAAAAAGCCCAAATCACAAATGATACTTTGCCTACTGCATTGGTCATAGCCTTTCAGATTCAACAACTATTTTTAAATTTATTAAGTAATTCTCTAAAATATAGTAAAGAGGACAAAACTCCAATCATTAAAATAAACTATTCAAAGGTTAGTACAAAAGATGAGCCTCAATTATTAAAAGCATCTAAAAGCAATTACCATAAAATCACGTTTATCGATAATGGTATTGGTTTTGACCAGAAATATGCTGAAAAAATATTCGACTTATTTAATAGATTACACAACAAACAAGATTATTCTGGAACAGGAATTGGGTTATCCATTTGTAAAAAGATTATCGAAAATCATAAAGGTTTTATTTTTGCCAAAGGAGAAATTAGTGTTGGCTCTGTTTTTACTGTATATCTTCCATTTAGTTAATTTCAATAATTTCTTTTTTACCTAATAAAACATTTATGAAACATCCATAACTAAAAGTTCGATACCCAAGGACAATGATTATGCGGATGCTACATGTGATCCCCGATAGCTATCGGATAAAAAACAATAAATATAAACACATGAAAGAGGTTGTCTGAAAAGTTAAATCAAGTCGTCATTACGAACGGAGTGAAGTAATCTCTATGTTGATTACAGATTGTTTACAGATTGCTTCGTACCTCGCGATGACATAGAGCTAGACTTTTTAGATAGCCTCCTTTTTGTTTAAACAATTCGCCAATTCTTCAATTAATTTTTTTTAAAAGTCTCTATATAGCAATTCTATAACAATCCATCAAAATGCTGTAACATAAAAGAACCAATAGGGTTGCACCTTTGTACTAGAAATTAATTATTAACAATTTAAAAATCATATATCATGAGAAGTTTATTATATCTAGTAGCTGTAATCCTTGTAATAGGATGGGCTTTAGGGTTCTTTGTTTACAGTGCAGGAGGATTGATCCATATTTTATTGGTTATAGCTGTAATTGCCATATTATTTAGACTTATTGGAGGGAAAAAGCTGTAAATTTTATAAGCTTTAAATAAATAAAGAAACCGTCAAATGTTTATGATGGCATAATTATAATTTAAAAACATAAGAAAATGAAAACATTAAAATTAACATTGGTAATTGTTGCTATTGGAGTAGTATTTACATCTTGTAAAGATGATAAAAAAGATATAGCACAAGAAAAAGTGGATATGTACAGCACCTATATAGATTCTGTTAGTAATGTAGCTGCCAAAGATATTGCTCAAAACTGGGAAGTGATTGAAAGTAATTATAAAAAAAATAAAACCGAAGCTAATAATGCCATATTAACAGTTAAAGAAAATTCTGAAATGAAAGCATCTATTGATGCCTCAACAAAGCAATATGAAGCTTTTAAAGCGGACATTAAAGCAGAAATTGAACAAATGGAAATAGCTAATTTAAAACTGACGATGCAACAATCGTTATTAGGGACTGGTTTTAATAGTAGTGATATGAAGTTTACTTGGATTAACAAAGATAATATTTTAAGTGTTTATCAAAATTTTGTGGACACAGCTCAAAAAAATAAAGATTCTTATTCTAGAGAAGATTGGGATGAAATCAAATTATTATATGAAGCAATAGACACAAGAAAAAACACGGTAGAAAATGAAGGGTTAACAGGTGCGGACAACAGAAAAATAGCAGGGTTAAAATTAAAATTTGCCCCAATGTACACATTCAATAGAATGGGCGCAAAATCTGATGAAAACGCAGCTGCTAAAGAGCAAAAATAAGAGTAATAATAAAAGTAAATAACAATAATTAAAAACTAAATAGATGAAAAAACTTTTAATAACAGGTATAATAGTATTAATTGCAAGTGTATCAATGAACGCCCAAGAAATTTCAAAGAATGCTTTAGGATTACGATTAGGTGATAGTGATGGTTTTGGTGCAGAAATATCGTATCAAGCACGCTTAAGTAATGCCCATAGATTAGAATTGGATTTAGGCTGGAGAGATGGTAAAAATTATGATGGATTTAAAATTGCCGCTTTACACCAATGGGTTATGCTCATAGAAAACCGTTTTAATTGGTATGTTGGTCTTGGTGGTGGTTTAGGGTCATATAGTTTTAATGACAATAAGAACTTTAATAATGGAGATGATTTTAACGATACTTTTGTGTTTGCCGCAGGTGATATAGGTATTGAATATAATTTTGATATCCCGCTATTAATTTCATTAGATTTTAGACCAGAAATAGGTTTTGGTGATGAACGTTATAACAACAACGATTTAGATTTGGATATTGCTTTAGGCATAAGATATCAGTTCTAAACTAAATAATTTAAAAATTAGAAAAGATTAGTATATACTTTTTTAATTATTTACAGTAGGAACTATTTTAAAAAGTTGTAGAGAAAACAAGACACCAGATGAAAAATAGGAGATGTTATAGAAGAAGTGGGGGATGGTATTGAAGACGCGCTTGATTAATAATACATTTAATAATAACTTTATAATAAAGACTGCTTTTTCAAGCGGTCTTTATTTTTAATATTAACCCATTTTATTTACACCTTTCTTTTGGAGAAATAGATAAATTTTAAAATAGTTTAGTTTTTAAATTTATTAGTATTTATAGGTGATTTCAGATTTTTTGTATTGATTTTTAACAAGTTATAAATTTGTTATATGTAACATTTTTATTGTTCAAACGTCTTATTTGTATAACCATTAAAACTATCAATCATGGAATTAGTATTAACAACTGAAGATTTAGAACCATTACTTAAACAACAAAAAGATTTAATTACAGAACCTTCGGGTTTTTTAAATTCTGAATATAAAAGCGCTGTAAACGAGAGTTTAAACAACATATCTTCAAAATCAATTTTTGGAATTAGACAGCGTATAAAAAGTAGTCAATATCGAATGACTACAGGTATAGAAACTGCCATAAAAGTATCTGTTTTTACATGTATTATTTTAGCTGTTTTTTCTTAGAAATACTTTTTATAAAAAACATAAAAAAACCTATCAATTTTTTAAAAACTGATAGGTTTATATATTTAAATTAAAAGAGGTAATAATTGTTAACTAACAGCTTCTTTTATTCTTTTAATAGCTTCAATAATTTGTTCTTGTGAAGCAGCGTAAGAAATACGAATACAATCCGGATTTCCGAAAGCGCCACCATCAACCGTAGCAACTAGAGCTTCTTCTAATAAGTACATTGAAAAATCTGAAGCATTATTTATGGTTTTTCCTTTTAATGTTTTTCCAAAGAAATGGGTGACATTTGGAAATACATAAAAAGCACCTTCTGGGGTATTGGTTTTAAAACCTTCAATATTACTTAGCAAATCAAGTATTAAATCACGACGCACTTTAAACTCGTCAATCATATATTGCACTTCTGAAGGTGCAGCATTTAAAGCTGTAATTACAGCACGTTGCGCAATACAGTTAGCGCCACTTGTAATTTGTCCTTGCATTTTGTTACAGGCACGAGCAATTTTTTCTGGAGCTCCAATGTATCCAATACGCCATCCCGTCATAGCAAAAGCTTTAGAAACACCATTTACTGTTATGGTTCTATCATACATATCGCTAAATTCTGCAATACTTGCATGACCTTCACCATAATTTATGTGTTCGTAAATTTCATCTGAAACCACATAAATATTAGGGTGTTTTACCAATACATCAGCTAATGCTCTTAATTCAGTTTTACTGTAAACAGAACCACTTGGATTACATGGTGAACTAAACCACATCATTTTAGTGTTTGGTGTAATGGCCGCTTCAAGTTGCTTTGGGGTCATTTTAAAATCGGTATCAATAGACGTTTTTACTTCTACTGGAACACCATCGTTAAGCTTAATTAAATCGGCATAACTTACCCAATATGGGCAAGGTAAAATAACTTCATCACCTTTATTTGTCAAAACCGCAGCAATATTAGCTAATGATTGTTTAGCACCAGTAGATACTACAATTTGTGGAAGTGTGTAGGTTAAATTATTATCACGTTTAAATTTGGTAACAATGGCTTGTTTTAATTCTACGTAACCATCAACTGGAGTATAAGAATTATAATTTTCATGAATGGCTTGAATAGCTGCATCTTTAATAAAATCTGGTGTATTAAAATCTGGCTCGCCCAAACTTAAACCAATAATATCTTTTCCTTCACCCCTAAGTTCTCTTGTTTTGGCTGCCATGGCTAACGTAGCAGATGTAGCCATGTTTAAAATTCTATCAGAAAGTAATTGCATTTAATTGGTAGTAAATAAAATTGGTTAAACTTGTAAAGCTGGTTTCATTCCCATTAATCTTAAGTGTTTAAAATGAGCAATAATAGCCTTACGTGTTGTTTTATATTCGTTATATGGTAAGTTGAATTCTTTAGCAGTATCCTTAACTATTTTAGATATTTTAGTATAATGAACATGACTAATATGCGGAAAAATATGATGTTCTACTTGATGATTTAAACCACCTGTAAACCAATTTACTATTTTGTTTTTTGTACCAAAATTGATAGTTGTTTTAAGCTGATGAACCGCCCAAGTATTTTTCATTGTACCGTCTTTTTCAGGTAATGGCATTTCAGCTTCTTCCATAACGTGAGCCAATTGAAATACGACGCTTAAAATTAAGCTAGCTGTATAATGCATTATAAAAAAGCCTATGAGTATTTTCCACCACGCAATTTCTAAAAACACCATTGGAATTACTATCCAGATACCAACATAAATAATTTTAGAAATAACAAGTTTACTCCAATTCAAAACAGGATTAGGAAATTTGCCGTAAGATAATTTACGTTTCATATAACGACGCATTTGTTGCCAATCGGTAGTAATGGCCCAATTTATTGTTAGTAAACCATAAAGTAAAACAGAGTAATAGTGTTGAAATTTATGATGCCATTTCCATTCAGAATGTTCTGTAAAACGTAAAATTCTACCAGCTTCTAAATCTTCATCATGGCCATGAATGTTTGTATAGGTGTGGTGCAAAACATTGTGTTGTACTTTCCAATTGTAAGCGTTACCCGCAAGAATGTAAATACTACTTCCCATTAAACGGTTAATCCATTCTTTATTAGAAAAAGACCCATGATTACCATCATGCATTACATTCATACCAACACCTGCCATACCAATACCCATAACCACAGTTAGTAATAATTGTGCCCAACCAGGAATGTTTGGAATTGTTAAAATTAAAAAGTAAGGGGTTAAAAATAGAGAAAACATAACTATAGTTTTAACCCATATTTTCCAGTTACCAGTACGTTTTACGTTATTTTCTTTAAAATAATCATTAACACGTTTGTTAAGAGTTCTAAAGAATTTCGCAGAGTCAGTTCTTGAAAATGAAAGTGCTTGTTTTGTCATGCTATTAATTTTAATACGATTAATAATAAAAATTGCTCATCATACCTTTGGCAAAGATAGGTATAAACCAACTTAAGTAATACCATTTTTTTGTAAAAATATGCATATAAAAAGTATATTTTTGTTGAAAATTTAACAAGAATGAATCTTATTTTAAAGTATTTTCCAAACTTATCGGAAGACCAAATATATAAATTCAAACAATTAGAATCACTCTATCAAGACTGGAATTTAAAGATTAATGTCGTGTCTAGAAAAGATATTGACGAGTTGTATTTACGGCATGTTTTGCACTCGTTAGCTATTGCAAAAGTAATCCAATTTAAAAGTGGAAGCCATATTTTAGACGTTGGTACTGGAGGTGGTTTTCCTGGTATTCCATTGGCTATTTTGTATCCAGAATGCCAATTTCATTTAGTAGATAGTATTGCTAAAAAGCTAAAAGTTGTTGATGAAGTAGTTGAAGGTTTAGGTTTAACCAATGTAAAAACAACACATAGTAGAGTAGAAGCTATTGGAGGGAATTACGATTTTATTGTAAGTAGAGCAGTGGCTGCAATGCCAACCTTTGTACATTGGGTAAAAGGTAAAATTGCTAAGCAGCAAAACCACGATATTAAAAATGGCATTTTGTACTTAAAAGGTGGCGATTTATCAGAGGAACTTAAAGATTATAAAACCACAACTATTTATAATTTAAGCGATTACTTTTCAGAAGAATTTTATGATACTAAAAAAGTAGTGCATTTGCCTATGAAATATAGAGGTTAAAGCCTATTAAAGGTTTTTTAGTGTATTAAAATTTTCATTGAAAAAATAATATTGATTTTGATACCAGTACGTGTTTTCAAACAAATCAATACCTTCTTTCGCTTCTAAATTAGTTTCAAGGATGTCTTTCGCTTTATTAAAATATAATTTGGTATTTGGCAGATCTTTTAATTTGTAATAGGTTATGGCAAGTCCCAGCATCGCATCAAAATCTAAATCATCAATTTTTAGTGATGTTGAAAAATCCTCAAGGGCATTTTTGTACTTTCCTAAAAGTAATTCAGTTGCTCCACGATAAAAATAGGCAAAGCCACTATTTTCATTCATACGTATTGCTTTATTAAAATCAGATTTAGCTTTTTTGTAGTAGTTTATTCCTATATAATAAATACCTCTATTGTAGTATGAATCTGCACTAGGGTCTATTAAAATGGCCATAGTATAATCTTCTAAAGCCTTTTTATATTCTTTAAGATTAGAATAGATGTTCGCTCTTAAACTATATACTTTAGAGTAATAGGGTTGAATTTTTAAAACGTTATTAAAATCTATTAGTGCCGCTTTGTAATCTCCGGTATCATATTTAGCACATCCTAAACTAAAAATCGCATCTACAAAATAAGGGTCTAGCTCTATGGCTTTAGTATAATCTTCTATAGCGCCTTCAAAATTTTCTAAACTATATCTAGAATTTCCTCTGTTAAAGTAAGTATCAGCATCTGGTTCAGCTACAATTATTTTAGAATAATCTACAATGGCGCCGTAATAATCACCCAAATCGTTTTTGGCTATGCCTCTGTAAAAATAAGCGTCTAGCTTTTCGGGATCTGATTCAATAGCCTGTGTTAAGAGCTGAATTTTCTCATTTAAATCTTCAGTTTTTAATGCTTGTCTCAGAAATTTATTCGCTTGCCCAAAAAAGAAATAAGGACAAATTAGAATTAAGGTTAGAATTAAATGTTTTTTCATAGCTTTTTATCCAACAAATAATATGCCGTTTTTTTATTATTAAAGTTAGCATAAAATTTACAACCCTAAAGATAGAAAAGAAATTATTTTTTTTGAGTAATTAAAACAGCTTTCTTTTTAATTAAATACTCTTTTTCGAGACTATTGATTACAGAGTTTAAAGCCAAATCAATATACTTAATAGCCTTATATGCTTCATTAGTGGCGGAAAAATAGTCTGACTTAGCGCCATAGAACAAATAACTTCGTTGACCGAAATCTTCGGGTTTTAATTGTTCAAAATAATTTTCAGCCATCTTAAAATCTTGTTTTTGTAAACAAACCACCGCCATAGTTAATAAATGTGTAGGCATAGGTTGTAAAGTATTTAGGCATTGATACAAGTATAAAATTTTATCCCAATTGGTATTTTCAAAACGTGGCGCTTTTAAATGTTCAGCGGCAATAGCAGCTTCGTAATGATAACATGAAAATTCAGAGTTTTCAACCGCTTTATGCATCATGGTATTTCCTAATTCTATTAGCGGAAAATACCATTGTGTTCTATCTTGATTTTTTAAATCTAAAAGTTCATTTTCCGAATTGGTTTTAGTATCTAAACGTGCCAAATGAAAACACATGAGTGCGCAAAGTGCATAAACATCTGAAGTTCGGGTAAGCTTATTTTTTAAAAGCATTTGGGTTAATCGAATGGCTTCTCCACACAACTCTTTCCAAATTAGTTTTTCTTTTTTATTAGAATGAAAACCCTCATTAAAAATGAGATATAAAACTTCCATAACACGTTCTAAGCGCTCAGGTAAGGCTTTGCCTTGAGGTATTTTAAACCTTAATTTTGATTGTTGAATGGTTTTTCTAGCTCTGAGTAATCGTTTTTTAACCGTGTCTTCTTTGGTAAGTAATGCAGAAGAAATTTCTTTGATGCTAAACCCCGAAACCGTCTTTAAAGCAAATGAAATCTGATCTCTAGAATCTAGTTTTGGATGACATGCTGTAAAAATCATGCGGAGTTGCGCGTCTTCAATTTCAGTGTCTAAAAATAGGTCGTTTATGGCAATGGTGTCCGTGCCTTGATTGATGTTTGGAAGGTATTTTTGTTCCGTTTTTAGTTTCCTAAAAATATCTAAAACCCTATTTTTTGCAGCTTTTGTTAACCACGCTTCAGGGTTTTCAGGTTGATTATTTCGCCAACTAATACTCGCTTTTATAAACGTATCTTGAACAGCATCTTCAATAATTTCAAGATATTTAAGCCCAAAAATTCGAGTTAAAACAGAAACCATCTTTCCGCTATGGTAGCGAAAAAGATGGTCTATGAGTTTTGGTTCCATTACTGGTCAAAAACCATGATTTCACGAATCTCGACAGTGCCGTTTAAATCGTAATCTGGATAATCTTGAGCAATTTTTACAACCGCATCAAAATCTTTAGCTTCAACGGTGTAATAACCACCAACAATTTCTTTAACCTCTGCTGAGGTTAAATCGGTAACCGTTCGGTTTTTACCAACTACTCTTTTAATTTGCGGTGTTAATGCTTCACCGCCGCGTAGCACACCAGCTTCTTCCATTTTGTTTCCCCAAGCGAACCATTTGCCCATTCTACTTTGTAATTCTTCTGGTGAAAGGCCTAAAGCAGCATAATCTGCTCCAATAAAAATCATCATAAATTGTTTCATAATTATATATGTTATGGTTTGTATATAGTTAAGACGTTTACCAAATTAAAAAAGGGGACACGGTTTTCAAATTTATTAAATTTCCTTGAAGCAAGAAGTCTCTTTTCTTAAAGTTTTAGGTTGAGTTACTTTGATTGATTTTCAATAGTTCTTATTAGTATAACAAGAAGTTGGGCGTTACCCGAGGGTCGGGCTTTTTGCTATATCTTTCTTGTGCTGAACTTGTTTCAGTATCTCATCAAGTGTTTTTATATATCTTGAATGAGTTCTAAACCAAACTTAAATGAAGCACAAAAAAGGATGCCGCTTCAACCCTAACGCGAAAAAGTAACTGATTGAAAGTTTTAGGAAGTTCGTTTAATGATTTCGTTGCGTGTTTCAGCAACTAAATTAGCAAATACAAAC
>TARA_R110002096_G_scaffold139512_19_pt1 | contig 12894 bp, 11 predicted proteins | sample TARA_R110002096 | Tara Oceans TARA_R110002096 (sample SAMEA4397295) | marine metagenome | biome: Polar Biome; feature: [DCM] deep chlorophyll maximum layer (ENVO:01000326); material: water (ENVO:00002006), including particulate matter (ENVO:01000060) such as... | depth 35 m | reverse complement strand
CTCGGCCATTAAGGCACTGCTTGATATGGCCGCCAAAACCGCCCGTGTCATCCGTGAAGATGGCAGTGAAGAAGAAATATTGCTTGAGGATGTTCAAGTCGGGGATAAATTGCGGGTACGTCCTGGCGATAAGGTGCCGGTGGATGGTATAGTGCTTGAGGGCCGCTCCTCGATAGACGAATCTATGATTTCTGGGGAGCCGATGCCGGTTGAAAAAGTGGCCAGAGATACTGTGACCGGAGCTACGATTAACGGTACGGGCAGTTTGATCATTGAAGCCACGCGGGTGGGGGAAGATACGATGTTGTCCCAAATTGTCGAAATGGTCGCCAATGCACAAAAGTCGCGTGCGCCAATTCAAAAATATGCCGATACGGTAGCCGGATATTTTGTACCTGCGGTGATATTTGTTGCCCTTCTTTCCTTTATTGGGTGGGCCATCTGGGGGCCTGATCCTGCGCTTTCATATGGTCTTGTTTCCGCCGTTGCTGTGTTGATTATCGCCTGTCCTTGTGCCCTTGGGCTGGCCACCCCAATGTCAATTATGACCGCCACCGGTCGCGGCGCACAAGCCGGTGTTCTGATCAAGAATGCCGAAGCGCTAGAACGGTTTGAAAAGGTGGATACCTTGATTGTCGATAAGACCGGCACCTTGACCGAAGGCAAACCAAAATTGGTGGCCGTACTTCCCGAAGAAGGTCATGATGAGGCTGAAGTGCTGCGCTTTGCCGCTTCGCTGGAACGTGGCTCTGAGCACCCACTGGCTGAGGCTATCGTAAAAGGCGCCGAGGCGCGCGGCATTGATATGGCAGATGCAACGGATTTTGAAGCTATTACCGGCAAGGGCGTTAAAGGCGTGGTCGATGGTCACGCTGTGGCGCTCGGCAACGCCCGGTTAATCTCCGACATGGGATTGGAGAGTGGTGCGCTGGTTGAGAATGCCAATGCGCGGCGCGATGAAGGCGAGACCGTGATGTTTGTTGTTCTTGATAACGTGATTGCCGGGCTGGTCAGTGTGGCCGATCCGATCAAGGAGACAACGGCGGCGGCCTTGCAAGAATTACACAGGCTGGGTTTTCGGATCATTATGGCGACGGGAGATAATGAACGTACCGCCAAGGCCGTGGCCGCAAAACTTGGCATCGATGAGATCCGCGCCGATGTCCTGCCCGAAGATAAAGTCCGGATTATCAAAGAGATTCAGGCACAGGGGTCGAAAGTGGCCATGGCGGGTGACGGGGTTAATGATGCGCCCGCACTGGCACAGGCCGATGTTGGCATTGCCATGGGGACCGGCGCTGATGTAGCGATTGAAAGCGCGGGTTTTACGCTGATTAAAGGCAATCTTGACGGTATTGTCCGTGCCCGCCGTCTTGTGCGCGCCACCATGCGTAATATTCGCCAGAATTTGTTCTTTGCGCTAATCTATAACGCTGCCGGTGTGCCGGTGGCGGCAGGAATTTTATTTCCGGTCTTTGGCATATTGATCAGCCCGATGTTCGCAGCATTTGCTATGAGTGCGTCTTCATTCTCGGTTGTTTTGAATGCGTTGCGCCTGCGGGGGGTGAAAATTTGAGACCTTTAGGTTATTTAATCGTTGCGCATTTGATCAGTTGAGGGGGCATTTGGCGCGGTGCATTTATTGACTTCTATCGTTATGTGGGAAAGTTTGTGAAAATCCTTCAACAGATTCTTATAGTGTCTTGTGGAGTTTGGCAAATGTGTGACCAGAGATATTACCGTCGCATAATGATTTGCGGCAATTTTCCATATATGGATATCGGTGACGACAGTAATAGAATCTTTTTCGAGAATCTCTTTAATTTTCAGACATTCCGCATCATTAATGCTCGCATCAAGGAGGATTGGCCCTGTTTGTTTTGCAAGGCTATATGCCCATCTTGTAATGATAATAGCACCAACAATACCCATGATCGGGTCAAGCCATGACCATCCTAAATATTTACCCATCACCAGTGCGACAATGGCAAGGACCGAAGTTAAGGCATCCGCCAAGACATGGATATAGGCTGCGTGTAAATTGTGGTCATGATGATGTTCGTGATCGTCATGGGGATGGTCATGTTGTAGTAAGAAGGCGGATACTATATTTATGACTAGGCCAAGGCTCGCAACAGCAATCGCCTGGTTAAACTGGATAGTTTGAGGGTCAATAATTCTTTGGAAGGATTCAATCAACATTACCAGGGCCACAACGGCCAAGGCAATGGCACTCGTAAATCCGCCCAAGACATTTACTTTTCCTGTTCCAAATGTATATGTCGAATTATTGGCGTGCTTTCGTGCATAGCGATAGGCAAAGATTGCGATCAAGAATGCGGCAACGTGAGTGCTCATATGCCATCCATCCGCTAAGAGCGCCATGGAGCCATAGATGCTGCCGGCTATGATCTCCGCGATCATCGTAACCGCTGTCAGGATTAGGACATATTGTGTCCGTCGTTCGCCTTGTATGTTATGAGCAGAAAAATTGTGGCTATGTTTCCAATCTTCGGCCGTATTTTGTTGATGCATATTGATGATCTGGATCTTTTGTATTAAAGGGTAAAATTCGTTTATTTCCAATAAGTTTTTAGGAGTCTGACGAGGTCTAATGCGGCTTTGTCTTTAGCATTATTTGGATTGTGAGGTTTTTGCATGACATGCTCTTTTACATGGCCTTCAATCAACTCCCCCATTAAGCCATTCATGGCACCCCGGCAAGCTGAAAGAGTTTGAAGAGCTGAAAAGCAATCCTTTTCTTCCAGTATGCTCCGTTCAACCGCTTCAAGGTGTCCCTTTATTCGGCGAATAGGGGCGATAACTTTCTTGTCTTCAAATATATGCGACATCAATCTGGTTTTATCTTCGTCCAATAATATACTGGGGTATAGTATATAACTCGGATTTTGTTTATTTCTAGTGCTCATAATTGTAATTCTATTCATTTGCTCATACACTACAATAGGGATTGGATGATTGTCGGGGGGGGCGAACGCTATTCAGACAGTGAGTCTATTATCGGGCAGTCCGGGGCAAGCCCGCCATCACAGGTGGAGGCCATTTCATCAAGAACAGCTTCAAGCCTTTGCAGATCTGCAATCTTCCTGCGGGTCGTATCGAGATGATCTAGTGTTAGTTGTTGCACCTCGGCGCAGCTGTAGGACTTGTCATCGACAAGGGTTAGAAGGCCCCGTATGTCTTCGAGAGGAAACCCGAGTTCCCGGCTGCGGCGGATGAAGGACAGGCGACGCTGGTGGCTTTCATTATACTGGCGGTAGCCGCTTGCGCTACGTGGTGGGGACGGCATTATGCCGATCTGCTCATAATAGCGGATCGTTTCAATATTCACCTCGGAATATTTCGACAAAATACCGATGGTAAATTCACGTTTTTGTGAGCGCATAAAAAACCTCTTGAGTCTGTAGTCCCTACAGGGTTTATCTTTATGGCAGAGAAGTCAAGAGAAACTATTTTTGAACTTAACCGAATGAAGAAAATAACTCAGGAGATTATACCATTGAGCAGTGAAGTAACACAGAGCACTGACGAAACCAAGAAACGCTTGGTTGCCGCAGGTAGTGTCATCGGCGCCCTTCTGGCCTCCTCCTGCTGTATTGTGCCCCTGCTGTTGCTTACGCTTGGGGTCAGCGGTGCATGGATCGGCAACCTGACCATGCTTGAACCCTATAAGCCGTACTTTATCGCTGTAACTCTTGTCTTACTGGGCCTCGGCTTCTGGCAGGTTTATTTTAAGCCCAAAAAAGCCTGTGACGAAGGATCTTATTGCGCCCACCCGACGTCGGGGCGAATTGTCAAAGCTGCCCTGTGGCTTGCAACGGGTCTTGTTCTATTGGCCGCGACAATCGATTTTTGGGCACCTTTTTTTTATTAGGAGAATGGATATGAAAAATATACTTACAATTACTTTAGCTGTTTTCACGTTAAGTTTGACGGGACTGAGCGCGGTCACAACATCTTCCGCAGCTAGTGAATCGGTTGTGGCAGAGGCAAAAACAGATCAGCAGACACGCAGCTTTGCCATTGAAAAGATGACTTGCGCCACCTGTCCCATTACCGTGCGCAAAGCCATGGAGAAGGTCGACGGCGTAGAAGAAGTCAAAGTCGATTTCGAAGCGAAGATAGCAACCGTTACCTTTGATCCGTCACTTGCGACGCCGGAGGCCATTGCCGCCGCGTCAACCAATGCGGGGTATCCTGCTCATGTTACGCGGGAAAACTAGGAAATTAAGATGTCGGATTGTTGTACTCCAGCGGCCGGAAGCGGGCGCTATGATCTTGCGGTCATTGGTGCCGGTTCAGCCGGATTTTCGGCCGCCATAACGGCTGCCGATCAAGGAGCGAAAGTGGTTCTGATCGGCCATGGCTTGATTGGCGGCACCTGTGTCAATGTCGGTTGCGTGCCGTCAAAAACCATGATCCGCATGGCTGAAGCGCTTCACGGCGCTCGTGTCGCGGATCGTTTTGCCGGAATTTCCGGTGACGCGCGGATCAACGACTGGAGCCAGGTCATTGCGGCAAAAGACGCGTTGGTCGCGACGTTGCGCCAGAAAAAATACATTGACCTTTTGCCGGAATATGAAGGCGTTTCCTATCTTGAAGGCGCGGCTCGAATAACCAGTTCAGGCGTGGAAGTGAATGGCACAGGGATATTGGCGGACAAGGTCATTGTCGCGACAGGCTCGTCACCAGCCCTGCCGGATATTCCGGGACTTTCGGGCGTACCTTTCCTCACCAGCACGACAGCGCTCGAACTAAACAAGCTCCCCCGGTCTATCATGGTACTTGGCGGCGGCTATATCGGTTGCGAACTGGCACAGATGTTTGCCCGCACCGAGGTAGAGGTGACCCTTGTCACCCGCAGTCGGCTGCTTCCCAACGCGGAGCCTGAGATCTCACACGCTTTAACCGGCTTTTTTGAAGAGGAAGGGATCAAGGTTCGTACAAACCTGATCTATTGTGAAATCAGCAAGACGGACGATGGTATCGCTTTAAATATTGAACATGGCGGAAAGCCCGAGACGATCTCGGCCGAGGAGGTGATTCTCACCACGGGACGAAGCCCAAATACAAATGGTCTTGGGTTACGGGAAGCCGGGATCGAGATGCTCCCCAATGGCGGTATCTTTGTTGACGATCATCTGCGCACAACGAAGCCCGGTGTTTATGCGGCGGGCGACGTTACGGGGCGGGATCAGTTTGTCTATATGGCGGCTTACGGGGCAAAGCTTGCGGCCCTGAACGCCATGAATGGTGACAGTCTGATGTATGACAATACGGCAATGCCCTGGGTCGTCTTTACCGATCCGCAGATTGCCGGCGTTGGCCTGAGCGAGGCAGCGGCCAAATCCGCCGGCTTTGACACAAAAATTTCTGTTCTGCCTTTGGATCAATTGCCCCGCGCTCTCGCCGCGCGGGATACCCGCGGACTGATCAAGCTAGTGGCTGATACAAAAACAGACCGGTTGCTTGGGGCGCAAATCATCGCACCGGAAGGGTCGGACAGCATCCAGACGGCGGTTCTGGCCATCCGCCACGGCATGACGACCAAGGCGTTGGGGGAGACGATATTTCCCTATCTGACAACGGTCGAGGGCTTGAAACTGGCGGCGCAAAGCTTCGGTAAAGATGTGACAAAATTGTCATGCTGTGCAGGGTAAATTGTAAGGGGAAACGCAGGCAACGGAATAAGAGTGATGAGCATGTCATCCAATTTTATTCTGAAGAATATTGTTTACTTTTAAGAAAAAATTATTAAAATTCGGACGCTATAGACCTAAATTATAGATAGAAAATAATTGTTAATGTTATGAAAATGGCTGCCATATATGCTGACTTTACTGATTGCGATGCAGTCAGTAATTACTGTGGCATTTGTACATCAGTCACACGAAACGGGAACAGAATATGTCTCCTTCGACCACAGCGATGACTTGTCCCATGCAGTTAAAAGGCAGGGGAATGAGACGTCGGACAAATTTCCTATCGATGAATTTGGTTGTCATCATTGTTGTCATTGTCTTGGAATTTTTGTGTTCGGCAAAAACAATAGTTTGAATCTTATTTTGTCAGGCGGGAAACTCTTCGAGTATGGTTTAAGGCTCCCTTCCGCGCTTTCTTTACCTCATTTACGTCCCCCCATCCTCTAATCGAAACCTCAATATTTTAAGGTTACACGTTTTGGAAACATTGCGTTTGACCTGTGTGTTTTTTTGGTTACGAGGATGAAATTCGATGAATTTTCTCAATACGACGCGTTTGGCTGTTGTCAAACGAACACCTGCCTTGGCGGGTAAAATCAGATATGTGTTTAAATATTTCTTTCTGCTTGGGTTATGTTCGGTATATTTACCAGGCCCCCTGTTTGCGGCATCACCAGAAACTAAACTTGCCGATACATCATGGGGATTCTGGTTTCGCAGTCAGATTAGCCAGCATCCCGATGTTATCGCCGCGAAAGAGAGGATGCATGCCGCCTTGTCCATGGCGGATAGCCTTGATCAGCCGTTATATAATCCGGAACTGGATACGGAGTATGAGCGTGAGGGGCGGGATAATAATTTCCGCCTTGGCCTCAGCCAGACACTGGACTGGTGGGGTAAGCGCGGAGCCCAAAAGCAGCAGGCCACTTATGGCCGGGCTGTCGCCCGTCAGGCTTTTGATTTGGCTGTTCAACAAAAGTCAGCAGAAGCCTTACAGGCTGTGGTCGATTGGAATTCTGCCCGTGAGGAGGGGGAGCTTGCTCGTGAGCAGGAGGAACAGCTGGAGACTTTATTCACACTTGTCAAGAGCCGTCAACAATCTGGCGACCTTGGTCAGGTGGATGTGGAACTGACTTTTCTTGGCCTGTCGCAAAAATTGAATGATGTAGCCCAGGCCCAGGCTCGTTTCAGGCAGGCCGAAGCCCGCCTGCAGGAATTATTGCCTGATTGGTCCTCGGCATGGACAAAGATACCAGAAGACCTCTGGACAATTGGTGAAAGAAAGAATGTAGACCAGTGGGTGGACGAACATTCAGCAGTAGCCACTGCCCGGGCTGCTTGGGAAGTCATGAAGAAAGCGGCTGACCTTGCACGCCTTAAAGGCAAAGCGGAACCAACTGTGGGTCTCAATGGCGGCAAAAGCAGTGGTGATACAGTGGTCGGCGTGACCATTTTAATCCCCCTGAATGTGCGGAATAATTTTAGTGCCGAGGCACGGGCGGCCCGTCAGGAAGCCCTTGCGGCAGAAGCCAATTACCGGTCAGTTTGGCGTAAACAACAGGCGGCTATTCGCGCAAGCACAGCCACATTGGGTGAATATCAGAAACGCTATCAGCGCTGGCAGACCCTGATGCAGGGACGCGGCGAGAGCAGTGGAAACCTGTTGGAGAAACAATGGCACAGCGGTGACATGAGCACGACGGAATATTTGCTTGCCTTACAGCAACGCACCGAAGGATTGGTTGCCGGTATTGAACTGCATACACAGTTTCAACTGGCCCGTATTGAATGGCTTCTGCAAACCGGGCAAATGGAAAATGCCCTGATGCAGGTAAAGCGCTAACAGATTTTTGGATAAATATCATGAAACAGACAATAAAAACGATACTCATTTCCGGCCTGTTGTCAGGCCTTGTTACCAGCGGCGTTGCCGCTCAGGAACCGGAGCATAACCATCAGCATGAGGAAAAAACGGAGAAACCGCAGCAAGACGGCCACGGTTCTTCAGAACATGAACATGAAGATGGGGGGCACGACGAAGGTGAAAATGAAACTACTAAGATGTCATCTGGGCAGATGGCGTTGGCCAATATTAAAGTCGCGACCCTTGAGCGACGGACGATGAATTACCAGGTTTATGCTCCGGGTGAGATCAAAGCCAATGGCTACACCAGTTATCGGGTGTCACCGCGAGTTGATTCCGTTGTGTTGCGCCGTCATGTGGCATTGGGGGCTCATGTAAAAAAAGGCCAAGAGCTTGTGACGCTTTTCAGTGAATCCGTTGCAGATTCTCAGGCCAGCTATAGTGTGGCACGGTCTGAGTGGCAACGTGTTCAAAAACTGGGCCGCAAGGCTGTCGGTGATCGGCGATATATTACTGCAAAAAGTGAAGCTCAGGCGGCTTACGGGCGATTATTGGCCTTTGGACTTTCTGAGAAAGCGATCGGGGCACTCTCCGGGAAATCAAAAGCCCTCGGTGAATATACTCTTGTGGCAGAAGCAGCAGGAGCGGTCTTGACCGATGACTTTCATCAGGGTCAGCGTGTGGAATCCGGGGATGCGCTGATGGAACTGGCCGATGAAAAAGAATTGTGGGTGGAGGCGCGTCTTGCGCCCACATTGCCCTTGAAATTACCGTCCGGGACGAAAGCTACCGTAAAAGTAGGCACCGAATTATTCTCGGCCCGTGTGTCTCAGGAGTCTCATATCATCGATCAGGAAACCCGGACCCGTGTAGTGCGTTTGATTGTGGCGAATAAATCTCACCGTCTGCATTCTGGTATGTTTGCCGATGTCTATTTCTCCTTTGTCACAGAAGAGCCGGTGCTGGCTGTGCCAGAGGCTGCACTGATGCGGGGGGGTGACGGGGACTGGACGGTCTTTGTTGAAGGAGAACCTGATAAATTCAGTGCTCAGGAGGTAGAACTTGGACGTTCGCTTGGGAAATGGCGTGAAATTACCGGTATCTCAGCGGGCAGCAGGGTCGTGGTTGAAGGGGCCTTTTTTGTATCGTCACAAATGAATAAAAGCGGCTTTGATGCCGACCACGATTAAGAGAGAGTCAGGAGATTATCATGTTGAATCGTTTGATCGACTGGTCGGTCACCAACCGTCTGCTGGTGGTGATTGCCCTGCTGGCGTTAACAGCGTCAGCCATATTTTTTATTCCGCGTCTTAATCTGGATGCTTTCCCGGATGTGACTAATGTGCAAGTGGCCATTAATACCGAAGCACCAGGCCTCGCATCAGAGGAGGTGGAACAGCTGATTACATTCCCCATAGAGGCGGTGATGTATGCCCTGCCCGATGTGGAGGAAGTCCGTTCCATCTCTAAAACCGGGTTGTCCGGTATTACGGTGGTTTTCAAGGAGGGGACCGATATTTACTTTGCTCGTCAGCTTGTTTTTGAGCGGCTGCAATCGGCGAAGGAACTGATCCCGGATGGGGTTGGGACGCCTGAGATTGGACCCAATACTTCCGGCTTGGGGCAGGTGTATCAATATCTGCTGATTGCGGACGAAAAGTCCGGGTATGATACTATGGCCTTGCGCAGTTTGAATGACTGGGTGGTCAAGCTGTTGCTCATGCCGGTGGATGGGGTTACTGACGTTCTGTCCTTTGGCGGTGATGTTCGTCAATATCAGGTGAATATCAATCCGTCTCGTCTGCTGGCTTATGAATTAAGTCAGGAAAACGTGGTTGAGGCGTTAGAAAATAACAATAGTAATGCCGGGGGCTGGTATATGAACCGGGGGCAGGAACAGCTTGTGATCCGGGGCGTTGGCTGGCTTGGTCATGATCAACAAGGATTGAAAGAACTTCGGCAAATTCCTCTGAAGACCGTCAAGGGAACTGTGGTCAGGGTTGCGGATGTAGCTAAAGTTGAGCTTGGCAGTGAGATTCGCCAAGGTGCTGTGACCATGACACGCCGGCAGGATAACGGAGACGTAAAATTCCTTGGTGAAGTGGTTTCCGGCATTATCTTAAAACGTATGGGAGCCAATACCAAGGTTACTATCGATGGTATCAATGACCGTATTGCCTTGATACAACAAGCTCTCCCGGAAGGGGTGCGTTTTGAGACAATATATGATCAGGCGGATTTGATCGAAAAAGCCGTGCAAACTGTATCAAAAGCTCTAGTCGAAGCCTTTATCTTCATTGTTATTGTGCTGGTACTGTTCCTGCTGAATGTACGGGCGGTCATATTGGTATTAATCTCCATTCCCCTGTCTGTGGGCATGGCGTTAACGGTTATGGCCTATAACGGTTTATCGGCCAATCTGATGTCCCTTGGCGGTTTGGCTGTCGCCATTGGGATGATGGTGGATGGCGCTGTGGTGATGATGGAGAATATATTCAAACATCTCAGTCATCCGGACCGGTTACATGATGCGGAACATGCCAAGACGCTGTCGCTGGATGATGAAGACCCCTATGATGTGGCCCATGACAGTTCAGTGGGGCTTCGCATTCAGGAGGCCGCGCGTGAAGTTGCAAAACCGGTGTTTTTCGCGGTCACTATCATCATGGTGGTTTTTGCGCCACTGTTTAGTCTGGAAGGAGTGGAAGGGAAGCTGTTCCACCCCATGGCGGTAAGTATCATAATTGCCATGGCGGCTTCACTAGCCGTTTCACTGGTTGTGGTTCCGGCGCTGGCCAGTTATTTCTTCCAGCGCGGCATTAAGGCCCGAACCAGCCCCATTGTCACGGTGCTGGAAAAACTTTATCGCTCAGCATTGGAAAAATCCATGAAACGGAAAGCTGTGGTTCTGGGTGGGGCGGCTGCCTTGTTAGTTATGGTGATGGTTCTGGTGCCTCGTTTGGGCACCGAATTTGTGCCGGAACTGGAAGAGGGAACGATCAATTTACGAGCTACATTGGCCCCGTCTGCCAGTCTGGAAACGGCTTTATTCGTTGCCCCCAAACTGGAGGCGTTGCTTTTGGAATTTCCTGAAGTAACCTATGCCTCCAGTCGAATAGGTCGTGCGGAAATTGGTGGCGATCCTGAACCAGTAAGCAATGTAGAGATTTTCATTGGATTGAAACCAGTGGAAGAATGGACAACTGCCCATAATCGGCAGGACCTCCAGGGCTTGATGGAAGAAAAGCTGGAACAATTTCCCGGGTTGTTGCTTAATTTCTCACAGCCGATTGCGACCCGAGTTGATGAGCTATTGTCCGGTGTTAAGGCACAGCTGGCGATTAAATTATTCGGTCCGGATCTCGAAACATTAGCGGAAAAGGGCCAGGCGATACAACAAATAGTGCAGGATATCGACGGCACTAGGGACGTGGCGATGGAACAAATTGAAGGGGAGGCCCAACTGGTGATCCGGCCCAATCGTCAACAGCTATCCCGTTATGGCCTCGCGGTCGGTGATGTGATGGAAGTGATACGCGACGGTCTGGGGGGCGGGGCCGCCGGGCAGATTATCAATGGCAATGAACGTTATGATATTTATGTGCGGCTTGCCAAAAGCTTCCGTGATAATCCGCAGGCTATTGCGGAGCTTAGGCTTCAGTCCCCAACCGGGGCATGGGTGCGGCTTGGTGATGTGGCTGAGATTACTATTGAATCCGGTCCGCCGCAGGTCCGCCGTGATGATGTTCAGCGTCGTGTGGTAATTCAGGCCAATATTCAGGATCGTGATATGGGTAGTGTTGTGGCCGATATCAGAAAAGCAATTGCAGAAAAGGTAGTTTTGCCGCCTGGCTATTCTGTCGATATTGGGGGCCAGTTTGAAAATCAGCAGCGCGCCCAAAAACGCTTGATGATCGTGGTGCCTTTGTCCATTGGGCTGATTGCTTTGCTTCTCTATTTTGCCTTCCATTCGGTCGGGCAGGCAATCTTGATTCTCGTCAATCTACCATTGGCGATGATTGGTGGCATCTTTGCCTTATTCCTGTCCGGGCAATATTTGTCCGTACCGAGCTCTATCGGGTTTATCACCCTGTTTGGGGTCGCCGTGCTTAATGGTGTGGTGATGGTCGAAGCAATCAATCTGAGGCTTAAATCAAGTAAGGAGAGCATTGCCAGAGCGGTTTTTGAAGGGGCGGTGTCTCGATTGCGTCCGGTGTTGATGACAGCCATTGTAGCGGCATTGGGTCTGATCCCCATGATCTTGTCTGATGGTGTTGGCTCAGAAATTCAACGGCCGTTGGCGACGGTGATTGTTGGCGGTTTGGTGACTTCCACCTTCCTGACACTGTTTGTTTTGCCCGCTCTTTTTCCATGGTTCTCCAAAGGAAAACTGGCGGATATGAGATGATAAAAGCGGTGCTGGCTTTGAATTCAGGGTGACGTTTATCCCTTGGCCAGCACCGCAACCTTACAGCACAACGAAAAAACAAAGATATATGCAGTGCGAACAAAAAAATAGAGCCTTCAACATGCATGCCGTTTAAGTTGATATGAAAAAGAGGCCTTTGCCAGCCTCTCTTATTTGGCTGACTTTCCATGTTCTTCGCAAAGAGTGTGGTCCGCGAGCACCTTTATAATCCTGCAATCCGAAATTGTTCCGCCTTCGCAGTGGCTGATCATGCGATTTAGTTCAGATTTGAGCACAGACAGAGATGCTATTTTCTGTTCCACTTCCTTCAAATGGTTGCGTGCGATGTAATCTACTTCATTGCAGGATCGGGAGGGGTGGTCGGAAAGGTCAAGAAGGTTGCGAATTTCATCAAGGGAAAACCCAAGTTCACGGCAGTGGCAAATGAAATTCAGTCTTTCTAAATGTTTCTCGTTATAAATACGGCGGTTGTTGGCTGCTCTGGCGGCAAGCGGCATAACGCCGATTTCTTCATAGTACCGAATGGTCGGCACCTTGGAACCCGTGCGTTTGGCGAGTTCTCCAATCATAAAATCTTTCGTCATAGTATTTTCTTCTTGACCCTCTAGTGACTTTAGCATGTAAGATTCTGGAATAGAAGCTGAATAGGATCGAGAATTACAGAATGCCTAATGAATGTGGCTGCAGCTCAAATATAAGCTTTGACGGATCGTCGCCGGAATACAAACGTGTCCTTAAGGTCATTATCGCAATTAACCTTATCATGTTTTTTGTTGAGCTTGGAGGCGGGCTGGCGTCGGGTTCAATGGCGCTCCTGGCTGATTGCCTGGATTTCCTGGGTGATAGCGCTACCTATACAATTTCTCTGATAGTTATTG
>TARA_R110002096_G_scaffold99208_1_pt1 | contig 12905 bp, 8 predicted proteins | sample TARA_R110002096 | Tara Oceans TARA_R110002096 (sample SAMEA4397295) | marine metagenome | biome: Polar Biome; feature: [DCM] deep chlorophyll maximum layer (ENVO:01000326); material: water (ENVO:00002006), including particulate matter (ENVO:01000060) such as... | depth 35 m | reverse complement strand
AGGACCTGAAGGTGCGTCTGATAGCGAAGTAACTCAATTTGCCGCACGTGAATTTTATTCTAATCCTGCTAATGTAGAAAAGAAATATACTGTAGGTCAAACCCTTGGTAAAGCTTTTGACCGAGGGTCAAGAAGATTAGGTAGTACTTTCGGTGACCTTATTCCTGCAATAGGCGCTAGTGCAATAGGCTTTGATGAGTACGCTGAAAAACAATTAGACGAAGCCGAACAATCTGAAGCATACATCCAAAGAAATTTAGCCCCTAAATACCCTTCATTTAAAGACGTAGACAGCGTAGGCTCTGCATTAGAGTTTGCTGGTGAAACCGTATTTGAACAATTTCCTAACTTGGCTACTATGCTTGTGACAGGTGGAGTCGGTTCTGGATTAGGAAGAGTGGGAGTAGCTAAATTAGGGGCAAGCGCATTAGCTAAACGACAGGCTGTAGGTCAAGGTACAGGTGTTTATCTAGGTTCTTATGCTTTAAACGCTCCTGAAATATTTCAAAATATCTACGACGAAACAGGGCAGCTAGCTCCTGGCGCTTCTCTATTATTTGGAGCAGCCGCTGCAGGGCTAGACTCAGTGCTACCTGCAAATATTTTAAAAGGTATGACTCCTGCAGTTAAAGCAGCTATCACAAAAGAAACTTTAAAAAAATCAGGCATGCGTCCTGGATTAGCAGAGAGTATATTTAAAAATATTTTAAAAGGTACTGCTCAAGAAGGAATAACTGAAGGCGCACAAGAAGCAATTAGTATAACTGCTGAAAACTTTGTAGGGGATAACCCTCAAATATTTGAGAGCGAAGATTGGGAAAGAATCATAGAGTCATCTGTTAGAGGTGCCGTAGCCGGCGGTGTATTCAGAGGGGCCAGTGCTCCAATTGAAAGACTTAGTATTCCTGCTGCCCCTACACAAGAGACTGTTCCCGCGCCGGCGTCTGGTAATATGTTTGTAGATCCTGCGTTAGTAAAAAGAAAACAAGCTTCAGCCACGACTTTAGGACTTACATTAGTTCCGTCTCCTGATATCGCAGGTGACTTTGCAGAAGCTATAAAAATAAGAGAAGTAGAACAACCAACAGCGTTAGGTGACGGTTTAGAAACTGTTAGTATTAGAGATATTTATCAATTTAATGAGAAATCTAACAAATGGGTAAAAGTTAGAGAAGAGCTTGTAGAGGGAACTATAAAAGAAGGTTTAAAAGAAGACGATGAGGAAGAAGTACCTACAGGAGCGCCTGGTCAATTAGGGCTTCCCGGTATACCAGGAGAACTTGCAGGCCCAGTTATATCAGAACAAACTCAAGAACTTGTTGAAGGCGAAACATCTACTGGAACGCCAACTGGAAAGGCGCCTGTTAATGAGCCATTTTTACCGTTTGTTTCATTTCCAGTTCCTCCGCCAAAGCGAGACGACATTCCTTCGGAAATAAGACTAGAGCCCGGTCCCGTAGATAGAGGGCCACAAGATAGAGAATCATTAGCAGAAGCAATGGGCTGGCAGTATGATGATGTTAGAAACACCGCATATGACGCTGAAGCTGATATAACATATGTATTTGATGAAGCTAATAATCAATGGGTAGAAAGCGATGAAAAACTTAACAGGCAACAATCTGAATCTTCTAGAACTGACAATGCAATACTTGGCGAATCCGGACTTAATGAACGTGCCGATTCAACTTCAAGTACTACCCCAAGCGGAGTGGGAGGTTCTCGTAGAACTGTCTCAACAAATTCAAACGGAGCGACAGTTGTCTACGATCCATTAGGTCCAGAAGGCAAGCCTGTTGTAACTGAAAACTCTACTTGGACTGCACCTGAAGTCGAAATAACTGAAGGAAGAAGGGCACGTCTATCAACAAACGAACTTTCTCAACAAAATCGACGATTTAAAAATGCACAGGAAATGAAAGAAGAATTATACAAAGAGTTTAGTAAAACACTTATTGATAGACTATTTGATAGAGGGTTCTTAAAAATAATAGATTCTCGTGCCGACTTATCTGACGCTGATCGAGCGGGAATTCCGTCGAACGTCCAAGGTTTTTATCGATTCAATCCGGCAGGCGATAGATTTAGAACCGGAGTAACCACGCTTATTGCAAACAAAAATCCTGTGGGCAGCGCTTCAGGTTTATTACTTCACGAAATTGGAGAACACTACGGACTAGAAGGAATGTTAGGTAAAGATTATGCTATTACCTTAAATCAATTAAATAGACTAAAAGATACAGATCCTATTGTTGCTAGAGCTTGGAAAGACGTCACAATCAATTATGCTACACCTGGAATGATAGCCGCAGATCCTAGCTACAACATAGGAGGTATTAACTTTTTAAGAGAAGTAGCTGCGCATATAGGAGAAACTGCTCCGGAAAATACTTGGTTTAGACGTTTAATTGGTAGAGTTAAAAACTTCTTAAGAAGATTTGGATTTTATGACCCCTCAAAAATAACTGGAAGTGATATACGTGACATGATTATGTATTCACTTAATAGAACTCTTAATTCACCTATAGCAAGAACTAGACTCAATCCAAACGAAGAAGTTAAGTCTTTATATAAGAAAAGCGTTACAGATGAAATTTATTCAAAAGAAAATCCTCCAGGCGCTTTCCGCCCTGAAACTTCTAGAAAGTTGTTGGATATGGCCGGTGAAGGATATAAGTCTATTCAAAAAGGATCTCCAAAAGTTTATGCTGCTGTAAGAAAAGCATTGAGTATGCTCCCTGACTCATTGATGTCCGCAAAAATGGGTATGTATGGTTTAGTTGCGCTTAACGATTTGTATAAAAACTACATGCCTTCTTTAGGGAAGATGTTAGAGTTACTAGAGTTACGTGCAGGCAAAGCAGATAAAGCTCGAGCCAAGGTAGATAATTTAGGGTATATGGGCATGAACGCCGTAAAAGGTAATAAACGAGTAGCATTTAAATTTGTAGATGAGAAAGGAAACGAGATACCGTTTGCAGATTTCTTTAATGGAAACAAAAGAGTTAAAGAAGGATATAGAATAGAAAAAATACCTACTGAAGAAGTTACTACAAAATACACAAAAAAAGAATTAGATGATTGGGCGCGTATTGTCTTTAATTTATCTCGTGGCGAAGCCGGATATTTGGATAAAGGAATTGATCCTACAGACATTAATAATCAAGGGAACCCACTAGTAGGTGAATTTAAACAATTACCTAAAGAATTACAAATGTTGGCTATAGCTTATTCAGCCCAATATACTCAATTTGCCCAACAGTTTAACGCTGCTGTATTAAAATTACTTCCTAATACAGATAAGAAAGGGCGAGCAATTCCTATGGGTGAGAAGGCTAAAAGATTCAAAGAACAATTAATTAGTCAAGAATTAGTTTTTTATCATCCGTTCAGACGACGTGGAGCTTATGTACTTAAATATATTCCTAAAACAAACAAGGGCCAAGAATTTGGTAATGAAATTTTTACAGAAAGGTTTGAGACTAACTACGAATTAGAAGCTGCTATTGTAGACTTACAAAGCACTGGAGGGCAGTTTATATCATCAGGCGTTTCCCCCGAAACAGGCGGCGGAAAAAATCAAGTTCCGGACGCATTCTTCCAAGAAATTATAGAAATTGTAAACTCAACTACGACGGGGGATTCACAAATAAATGAGGGAATAATTGAGCAGATATATGAATTATATGTAGACATGTTTCCTAGCAGTAGTGTACGCCAACAAACAAGAAAAAGAGATGGGGTTAGAGGTGAACTTCAAGACGTTGTCGGAGGCTTTATTGACGTGGGCGCAAGAATGGCAAACCAAGTTACTAACATGGAGTATATACCTCAATTTAACGAAGCATCTGCAGCTATAAGCGAAGAGTCTAGAATAGCTCAAGAAACAGTTTCTAATGACGATACAATTGAGCCCCAGAAAAAAGAAAAACTCAAGTATCAGATAGCAGAAGCAGCTATAGAAGTAACTGATAGGTCAAGAGCATTCTTTAATAATCCTGTTCCAGACAGATTGTCCGGAAATTTAGCGTATGTAAGTTTTCTTACTACTATTGCGGGTAACGTTTCTTCTGCTTTAGTTAACTTAACTCAAGTTTTACTAATTGTTATTCCAGGACTCGTAGCTAAATATGGGCCTGTAAAAGCTGCTCAAGCTATGGCTTTGGCTACAAAATTATATCTAAACGGCGGACAAGATAACAACCGAGGTTGGCAAGGTATAAAAGGTTTTGGTGGTCCTGACATTTCATACGCGATGAAGAACGGATTTAGACGTAGCCAAGAAAACGCGGCTAGAGGGCTTATTGATCAAGCGGATGTACTTCCTCAAGAGCTATTAGATTTATATGAGCAAGGGCTTGAACGATCTGTTTTCAGACGAGGCTTAGGATATGAACTAACTGAAATGCGTAAAAAAGATTCTCAAGATTTTACTGGGGTTAAAGCAAAAGTAGACTCAACTCTTGGTTGGATTTTTCAAAACACGGAACGCTTTAACCGAGAAGTGACTTATTTAGCGGGGTATATAGCAGACAGAGATATCTCATTGGACAAAGAAGGTAACTTTAATGTAGGCGACAAAGCTAAAAGTGTAGATAAAGCTACTGAATATGCTAGAGATTTTACCAGAGAATCTCACGGTACAGCCCTACCTGAATTAGGACCTCGTCATTTTCAAGATGGGTGGGGCAAGACTATATTTACTTTTAAACGATACGCCCATGCGATGATGGCGGTACTTATTAAATTATTTTATAACAGTATGAAAGGCGGCGACATAAGACGCGACGAATTAGCAAGAGCAATAGCAGAGGTTAGAGCAACTGAACAATTCTCTCCGGAAGCAAATGCAAAAGTCGCAGAAATGGAAAACGAAATAGAGGCTCTTAAACTTGTTAAACGTACCGCGCGTGTACAATTAGCAGGTATCTATGGCATGTCGTTTACAGTTGCTGGGGTGCAAGGTATGCCTTTGTATGGTGCGGCAGAAACATTTAGTGAAGCCATGAATGCGATGTTTGGAGACGAAGATGAGCCTTACGATTTTGATGAAAGTGTCAAAGATTTATTTGGAGAGTTTGGATACAAAGGCCCACTTAATAAATTATTAGATACAGACATAGCCGCAAGGACTGGATTTAGTAACTTAATTTGGCGCGATGACGCTAGGCGTGTTCAAGAGATCGGAGTACCTGGATATGTTTTAGAAACGCTACTAGGCCCTTCTTATTCATACGCTAGAAATATTGGACGAGGTATAGAAGACATAAGCGAAGGTAATGTATATCGAGGTGTAGAACAAATGCTTCCGGCTTTCGCTCGTAATGGAATGAAATCAATTAGATATTCAATCGAAGGGGCACGTACCCGAGGCGGTGCTAAACTCGTTGATGATTTAAATGCATATAATAACTTTATGCAAGTCTTTGGATTTACAAATGAAGATTTGTCCAACGCTTATGAGCGCAACAATGCTATGAAACAAGGAGAGCGTCGAATTCTTAGAAGACGTTCAGGTCTTTTAACAGCCGCATTTGTAGCTCGTGATAGCGGAGACAGAGAACTTTTACGAGATGTCCAAGAAGAAATTAAAAAATATAACCGTACTGAAGTAGGAAGATTAAATAGAATTACTTCAAACACTTTAAACTCTTCTTACAAAGCAAAAAGCAGAGCGATAGCAAATAGTGTAAACGGCATAACACTTAGCGAAAAATATAAAAAGTATCTACGTGAAAATTTAGGTAGTTAATCTACTCGCCAGGCACGCACCCCCATTAACCCGTCTTCTACTACAGCACGCGTACGGACTTTTACTTTAGCCCGCTTTGCGCCTTTTTCAATAGTATAAATTAATGGCGAACTCTTAAGTGTTGGGATAAAAAAACTATCCCCTACCTGCATCATCTCAAAAGGCAGTAGCCACTCCGGATCATCATGAAGCTGCATATTTAACTTCTACTTTCTCACCTAAAGTACTTAACTTAATTTTATATACTGCAGTAGCAGACTTAGATACGTCCTTCCACCCGGCGTTCATGCGTTGTTTAACCGAAGCGCCCGCCTCAATGTCCACGTTCATTGCTTTCATTTGAAACAAAAATTCTTTTGTACTGATAGGTAGCTCAGCCAAATATGCATCAAACTCTTTCTTAGAAATCCACATTGTGTCTTTGTCATTGTCCACGCGAATAACAAGTTGTCTTTGGGGCTCGCTAATAATCTTACCCTCTTGAAATGCTAAAATTTTGTCGTAGTTTGCATCTAAATAATCAGATAAAACTGACTCATAATCTACATTATTAACTTTGACTACTTCATCTCTAATAGTAATCATCTCGCCTACAACGTGCTTGTATATTCTTTCTAAATCTACAATTAAAATACCTGCGCTGTTCACTATCTCACCGGCGGTCATAACTACTGACATAAGGTTTTCATAGAACCTGTAGGCTGTATCATTACCAAAGTCTTCTACAAATCGGTTTTCCCACTTACCTAAATTAGCTTTGATAGCCGCTCCATCGCCGTACTTAAATAAAGCTCTAATAAAGTCAGGCCCTGCCCATCCGTAATGTACATTAAACTCATCAAAGATTTCCTTGCCTAGTCGCGCGTTATCAATGAATGATTTAGGCTTTCTCATAGAGAACTCAATTAATCTAGCCGCCTCCCCATTAGGGTTAGACCTAATCTGTTTTAGTTTATCAATCAATGAGTGGTTAGAGGTCATGATAGCAATCAAAGATGAGGGTGCTTCATAATCACGTTCAGCATTAGTTGATGCTTGCATCTTAACTTTTGCCTTACCTTGTGAAACCCCTAATATAAAATCAGAAATAAGGTATGGATTTTTATTACCTACCTCATCAAATCCCATAGGTAAATTGTGAAGTGTTAAGAACCTTCCTTGTAAAGCGTTAACAGTAATGTTTTGCACGTATAAGTTTTCCGGTTCGCCCCATACACTGATTGCTGCTTTTAGCGCACCCGTCTTAGCTGCTCCTGATTCTCCTGTTAACGATATAGCAACCCCATTAGTTGATGAGTAAGTCATAAGCACAGAACCAAATCCACATAGCATAGTAAACATATGCATCTCCATTCCGTTCTGGTTGAGTTTTTGTGCGGCTGTTTTCCATCCTTCATAGGTACCACTCTTAACTACAAAGGGGGCTACCGCCCTAGCAATAGGAGATATAGGTGTAATCTTTTCTTTACCATCCCTAGTCATTTCTATATTACCCACTACAAAAGAACTGTGGTCTTCATTCCATCCCATCTGATCATACATGACATCGTACTTACTTTTCTTTTGCATATCTTTTGCCCAATCAATAAAATACCTCATAATTAAATCCTCCTGTTCTGCTGATTCATAATAAATTCCTTGGCTAGTTAGAGTCTTTCTCAACTCTGATTTTTCATATACGTTCTTCATAGGTAATATAAATTCTTGTAGTCCATCATGTGGGTGCTGCACATTAATAACTAAACAGTTACCTTCTGCTGAACTCTTAACATGTCGAACTGCATATAAGTCATAGTCATAAACTAACTTATCTTCTTTGTGTGCAACTCCTTTTCTATCTACCACAGTTAGTGATTTGAAAACTCCTCCTGTTTTAGCGCCTAGCCAATACCCTTTTTGATCTAAAGTTTCAGGGAGGCCATCTATTTTTTTAGAATTACTAGGAAGTACTTCGCCTTCTATTGGCTCCATATATTCAACGGGTTGTAATTTGGTTGCAACTTTATGTAGCTGAATAGGAGTAGATATCTTTTCCCAATGATTACATTTCGTGCATATATCTGGATTAATTGAATTAAAGTCCTTACAAGTTTTGGGAGCACCGGTTGCTTTTCTCTCTGTTTCTTCACGACTATATCCTGGATGGTCTTTAGATATAACATGTATTACTTCGTCTCTGTCAACACAGTTATTAGCTAGCGATAACACTCGCCACCATAAAGGTTCTTCCGCAGTCTTAGCGTTCTCTATGTAGTTTTTAATTTGCCCACATCCATTCTCTGCACCTTTTAAACTATCAATAAGAAGAGGCTTAAAATGATTCTCGTAGTTACCATACTTAAGTTTCTTTTCGTCGTCAGACATTGTATTGCTTTTAGGTGCGCCTTCTGTAGAAACTTCTACATCTTCTAAAACTTTTTGAATGTCTTTAATATTGATTTCGTCAGCGTCTCGTAGAACTAGAGTAGGACGAGGTGGGTCTTGCTTATAGTTATTTGTATCAGGGCACCTTAGTAACCGCACAGTGTCTGCAGTCACTGCTAAATCTATTTTTAAATTTTGCTGAACACAAAAACTTTTTAATTGTTCTGCTATGGGTTTCCAGACATCAATTGATACCTGTTCTTTAAGAAACCAATAAGCATGGATACCATTCCCACTATTTACTATGGCGGGCGTAGGTAATTTAGAAACTTCTAGAAACTTACTTAAATCAAACAAAGCGGCTTTCTGAGATGCATACTCTTTGTTTTCGCCCACATCAAGGTCTATGTAGAATGATTTAGCAAAAATAGAATTAGACGCCTCTCTTTTCTTTTCATTGAGCGTACTCATTGCCACAAATACATTACGGTGTTCTTGCTTATGTTTTTCTATAAGTTCTACTACCTCTTCTATACTACTAGCGTATTCATGCGTGTATGGTTTAGATCCTGGATTGTTATACACAACACAATAATACCCTTCGTTAGGTAAAGCTTTTTGGTAAAATTCTTTAAGCATAAGTTATGTTCTTTCTCTCTAAAGGCAAAAATGCCCCGGCATTATTTCTTTACGGAGCATTTTCTAGTATACCTTATATTCATTTATCTGTCGCAATTTTAGGAGCAATGTGCACCTCTAAAAATGCCCTAGCCTTTTTCATCTCTGAAATAGGTAGATCTGTAGTGTCATTTTCTAATTGATACTGCCACGCTTCTTCTAATGCTTTCATAAATTGTTTAATTTTAGTAGCATTTTTATCTCGAATAGGCGCGCCTCGAAACCAACTGTGTACAGTCATTCTCGATACTTTAAAAACTCTAGCGACTTCAATTATAGGAAGGTCCGCACTTACACAAACCTTCGCTAACTGAACTCCAAGTCTTTCTTCGTCAAAAGTATTTAGCTCAATTAAAAATTCTTGGCTATATTTTTTTGGCATAATTTAATCCTTGGCCCATTGATTAATAATATCTGATAGATCATCTGCCGGTTTTACAGCCGGAGTTGTCTCAGGTCGCACGACTGGCTCTGCTACTGCCGATTCTTTTTTAACCGCGGGTGCAGCCTTTACTTGACTATTTTGGTCGGGTATTTCTGCCGCCTGTGCCGGTTCTGTTACCTCTTCAAAAGTCTCAGCGGCTTTGTGCTCATACCCTACCTCTTCTTCAAAACCAAAGCGTGACGATGTGCTATTCCCTTGTACGTACTGAATAACTTGTACCGCTCTAAGTCTTAAAGCAACTCCCGCGCCAATCAAAGGCGTGTAGTATGGGGCGATCGAACCGTTTACTTTTAACTCAGATCCTCCCCAAATATTACTGTCTATCATAGGGATACCCTTAGAGTCAAAGATAGCCGGCTTGTATGCAGCTTTTGATTTAAATCGAAGTATGATGTTACCGGTTGGTTGGCCCGCGTCATCAAGCTCCTCTGCAAACGGAGGGTTCGCTTTTTTAATTTCAGCGCCCTTAGCTTTTTTAGTTTCTTTCTCTACGTTCTCTGCGTAGATTTGATTGATTTCTTTTAGTACAGGGATAGCATCCTGTTTAGGAAGAATTAGATTTACTTTATATTCTCCCTCTTCTGAAAACTTAGTGTCCGGGGTAGATAACCACGGATACTGAGCAGTCCCTTTCGGTGTTGTAAATGTTACATTTGGTTGTTGCGCCATAATATATTTCTCCTTATTTAGACGGTTTTCTTACTGTTATTTTAAATTCCCTCATTGTACTAATGCCTGGGGGAAGCCCTTCTTCCTCTCTGGTACTTATAAATTCCTTAAAGTTAGTCTGACTTATGCGTTGCTGTAATAACTCTAGCGCTTGGTTCTCAAGCACATACTTCTTAAAGTTATCCCAATCTCCACATATGTAGTTTTCTTTTAAAGTTTTTACAATAGTGCCATTCTCGGTGCGTAGTGTTTCAGCCCCGATGTCATTGCAAGTAGTTAGCATAGCCTCTTCCAGTCTGTTCAACTGATCTTTGAATACACTATCTTCTTGTTCATACTTCTTGGCTAACTTCTCTCGCTCTCTTCTAATAGCAAGATAAGTAGTTACCATATCGTTTGCTTTTACTTCGCTCATGTTTTAGCCTCTATAGTTTTAATATCTTTTTCTGCCCCTAAAAAATGAATTTCAGGTTTTGTTTTTGTTAAAGCATAATAATCCAACTGAACCTTTGCACTAGCAATCATCTTGCCCGCAATGTTAGCTAATGAGTCCGCTTCATTGGGTTTAATTTCTCCCCCTCTTAGCTCATTAAATATTTCAGATAATTGGTCTCTTACATCACTAATTGTTTTCACAGTTCTTCTCCTTTATTTAGTTTTTTAACTTCTCTCTTTATTAACAGTTGCATACGTTTCGCTTCTATTAATTCTTTTGGAACCTTATTGTCTTTATATTTTTGTCCCTTATATAGTAGTTGTAAAATATACATGTCGGCCAGCGAGTCAATATTTTTTCTAGCATATATTTTTCCTATTTGTTTTTTATGTTCTTTGTTTTCAGGTATATTTCTATATGCCTTTACTCGCTCGTTAATTTTATCTTTGTTTTTAGCTCTATATATAGTTTGTTTTCTTTTGAATTCACCCCAATTATCCATATAATGTTGATGTCTATATAACTTCAGGCGCTCTGCATTTTCCTCTACCCATATTTTTTGTCTTGCTCTTATTTTTTCTTTATTAGCTTCTGCATACTTTTTCGTTTTTACTTTTATTATTTCTATATTAGCTTCGTAATATGCTTTCTTTTTTACTTTTACTTCCTCTTTGTTTTTAAGTCTCCATAGTTTAGTTCTAACTTTTGAATATTTGCTAAGTCTTTCTTTATTTTCAAGCCAGTATCTTCTTTGAGTCGGGGCTGCTCTTACTCTTTCGCATAATCTGCAATAATTTCGATAGTCATCTTTCATAGTTTTATCTTTTGTAAACTTTTCTAGTGGTTTTATTTCTTTACACTGTTTGCATTGTTTACTATGGCTCATAGTCCTATCTCCTCTCTATATAAATCTACTAATTTTGTGTGAGATTCCACCTTACCCTGTAACATTGCATACAGCTTTCTTTCAATATCAGATCCTTGTAGGTGCATGACTGTCATTTTATTTTGTTGTCCAACTCTATCTATCCTCGCAATACATTGAAGATATACTTCTACGCTCATTACTGGCGACCAAAATACTACCGTGTCAGCCCTAGTCAAAGTAACTCCATGTGAGGCAGATTGAGGTTGAATAACTAAAACCCTAGGGTCATCTGCATTTTGAAACTCTTTAATAATTTCTGTTCGATCATGTGCACTGACACTTCCGTTAATAATAGCAGTGGTAATATTATGCTCATTTAAATTTGCGGCTACTATATCTATAGTGTGTCTGTATGGTACAAAAACTATTAGCTTATTATCGGTTTGTTCTACAGTTTCCATTAATGCTTTTAGTCGGGGCCTTATATCAAAGTCAATAACTTTTTTCTCATCGGTATATACGGCACCCCCTGAAATCTGTAGAAGCTTATTCATATTAGCCGCCGCATTGACTGAAGTTACTTCTTCGCCCCCGGCGGAAATAAGAAACTCTTTCTTTAGTTCTTTATAATATTTTTGCGCTTGTTGTGTTAAAGGTATTTCTCTTGTCTGATATAAAACATCAGGAAGATCAAGGCAGTCATTCTTCGCAAATCTTATCGCGGGTTGTAGTGTATTAAATACTCTTACTTCACTCCCATTCCTTGGTTTCCACTTGAATCTAGATATTTGAAACATAACTATATCTCTCCAAGCTGATGAAAATTTAGGCACACTTTTAGGATTTACTAACCTAGCTAAGCCGTATGCGTCTACAGGAGATTGACTAGCCGGAGTACCCGTTAACATCCAAAGCGAAGTTTCCGGGGTTAATATTTTATTAAGAGTCTTCCATCTGTTGGTACTCACAGATTTGTACGCGTTAGCCTCATCCACTACAATCAAGTCAAACTTGGCTTTAATAATATCGTCCATTACAATTCGCACGCCATCATAATTAATAATTACAAACTCATAGCGCTCATTACTTATAATTGCGCGTCGATCATCCGCGTTACCGTAAGCTACTCCAGGAGTTCTGTGAATGCATGTGTTATAAATATCGTTCTTCCATGCGGATGTCATAATAGATAAAGGACAAATTACTAGAACTCTTTTTATTTTCCCTTCATTCATTAAGTAATCGGATGCCCATAACACACTAGATGTTTTACCAGTGCCGGCCTCATTAAAACAAAATGCTCTAGGTTGAACACTTAGAAATTCGCTAGTGGTTTTTTGATGATCGAACGGTTGAAATTTACCAGACCATTTGTAGTCACGTGAGATGGGCGAAGGGACTAGATCTTTAAACTGACAAAGCCTATTTAACATAGTCATTTCGTCAATACCCCAGTGTACTAGTAACGAAGTTACATTTTCTCGCTTTTCTAATACCTCAACTTTAAATATTCGCTGCTGAATTTCACGTGCTAATTCGTGAGGCACACTAATTCGTAATGCTTTGTTGTCAATTAATTCCATGTTTCCCTCTCTAATTGGAAATTGAATTATAGCATTACATATTTATACAAGTCAAGCTTTAAGTTACTTTTTATTTACCGGCTAGGTATTGTCTGTCTTTTATGGTGCCG
>TARA_R110002096_G_scaffold218149_2_pt1 | contig 12908 bp, 5 predicted proteins | sample TARA_R110002096 | Tara Oceans TARA_R110002096 (sample SAMEA4397295) | marine metagenome | biome: Polar Biome; feature: [DCM] deep chlorophyll maximum layer (ENVO:01000326); material: water (ENVO:00002006), including particulate matter (ENVO:01000060) such as... | depth 35 m | reverse complement strand
GTTGTGGACTTCCAGATCTCAGACATACAGCGCAGTGATACCTGCCGAATGTTTGTGGAGCTATTCTACAAAGAAGGGCTGTGATGGATTACGAGATCCTATACACCCCAATAGATATTGTTGAGAACATCTGGCCCAGTGTTGAGGGTTATATCGAATCAGCATTGAAGCATTCTATTGGGGAATATATCACCACCGATATATTAGACCAGCTTCTTAAAGGCCATATGCAACTCTGGTGTGTAGGCGATGGCACGTCAATTATTGCGGCCTACACGACTCAATTCAAGAATTACCCGCAGCGAAAAGTTCTGTTAGTTCACACCATTGGAGGCACTCGCTTCTTTGAATGGGCGAGGCTAATGGAAAAATCATTATACCAGTTAGCCAAACTGCAAAACTGTTCCCACCTAGAGGTTTACGGACGAAAAGGCTGGAGTAGATTGTTAGAGAGGCAGGCTAATTTTAAACAACAATATGTCGTTCTCACTAAGGAGATACCCCGTGAAGATCCACACTAGAGTCGTAACCTGCATGACCACAGGTAAAGTACTTGAAGATGAATATTATGAGTACGAAGGGCCGGTCGATCTTTGTAAGGGAAGCGACTACGAGGTTCCTGAAACTCTAGAAGAGAAAGAGCTTGCGAAGATTTCCATAGAGAAGTGGAATCGGTACAAAGGAGTCTATCGCCCTCTGGAGGATCAGTACATGGCCAAGGTAGATAGCATGGCGTCTGACTCTAATTACAACCGCGTTGGTGGGTTTACGGGTAATGCCATAAAGACTGACGCTGGTGGTCAACTCAACACGGCTAATCAGGCAATGTTCCGAGGTGGAATCAATCCAAACTCTGGCAAATTCATGGCTGCAAATTCAGCGTTACTGTCTCAAGGCTCGAAGGTTTTATCTTCTGCCGTCAATCAGGCGCATAGGGGATTGGGCAACGAGAAAATCTCTCGTATGGAAGGCATCGTTGATATTGGTCAGGGCCAAGCAGCCGGTGTGGTTAAAGGCTTGTCTGACATTGCGAATAACAGTGTTGATTCAGCTAAGCAGGCTGCAGAAGGTCGTTATAACGATTATCAAGGCACGCTTGAAAGTATTGGTACAGCCGGTGGTGCCGGATTACGAACATATATGAAGGATGTTTAATCATGGCAGAGAATAAATACGGCGAAAGTATCTTCACTATAAACCCTGTTAAGACTATGGAAGGCCCAGCTGGCCTATATGCAACCCAACCGACTAAAGCTGCTAGTAATCAACGCCCAGCTGAGGGGCCAGCTGACCGATATGGCGATCATAGTCAGCCTAATAAATCTGCTTGGGATTCTTTTGTGTCGGCAGATAAGAGTGGTGGCTACAGCCAGAAAGATCTAAGAGATAACCCATCCCTTATGGGTAAGTATGAGTTTGACGCGCAACGAAACGCAGGTGGCGGTGGTACAGGTAGTAGCAGCGGTGGTACAGGTAGTAGCAGCGGTGGTACAGGTAGTCAGTCGAGCACTTCTTCAGAATCTTCGACTGCCGCTGGACTCGATTCTATCGACATTGATGGTAAAGAAGGTGCGTCTGAAGCACGAGCTGCCATTACAAGAGAGCAGTGGGAAGACTACAAGCTTCGCTTCCTTCCTTACGAGGATCGTCTAGCCGCCATCTATAAAAATGGTGGGCTTATGAAGGGTGAGGCAGAGAAGATTCCAGAGTCTATCAACCAGTCGTTCGATGCAATGCAAGGCATAGCTGATCGTCAATTATCTCGCTACGGAATCACAGCGTCAGAAGATCAGGTTGCAAGTAGAGAGCGTATGTCGAGCCTAGATAAAGCCATGGCATCTGTAGATGCACACAATAACTTATGGGCCACAGCCGATGAGCGACAAGACAAAATTATGACCGGCGGCATCGATTCGATGCGTCAAGAGGGGTAACGATTATGGGTTATGGATTAATTGGAACCGGACGTTCCTTGTCTAGCAGTGCTGAGGCTGGATTATCTAAGTCTGCAGGGCTTGAGCATTCAAGAAAAATGATGCAGACGCAGCTAGATCAGGCAGCATCTGCGCAAAAGAAGGCAACTATTGGTACAGCTGCGGGTCTTGGTGCTCAGTATGGACTGTCAGCTTCAGGCGGTGCCGCTATAGCGAATGCGATTGGTGTAGGTGGAAGTTTGGTCTCGTCAGGATTGGCTGGAGCAGGTACAGCTGCACTTGCGACAGCGGGTACAACGGCCGCAGCATCAGGATTAGCTGGCGCTGCTGGCGCTGCTGGCGCTACAAGTAGTGCAGCTATAGGAAGTATGGCTGGCCCATGGGGTGCACTGATTGGCGCAGGCATCGGTTTATTACTTGGCGAATTATTTTAAGAGGCAATACCCATGAGTTTAACAGGACAAGGTTTGGCAAGCGGTTTCCAAGGTGGCTTCAAGATGATGGACGATTACTATAATCGTCAAGAAAACCAACTTAGAAATAAAGAAGCGTCTGACATTAACAAGCAAAACGCTAAGAACAATCAGAAACAATTCGATCAAGAGCAAACAATCTTTGACCAAAATCAAAAGAAGATCAAGGTTGAAGAAACGATTAAGCGGATTGCCGCTACCACCAAGAGTGGTAGCATGCCCAGCAGAATAGATACTGACTACTTGCAAGAGGCGATTGGCTGGGATCTTTACGCAGAGCTGAACCCTGAGTTTTTGAAAGCTAGGGAGTCAATCCTCAATCAAGAATTTAGTGTTGGGTCTCCCGAGTTTCTTGAGAATGCGAATCTAGCGTTTGACAGTGTGCTCAACAAAAACAATTCCAAAACAGATTTCACCACACAGGGTCGAGTTCTCGTTGGCCATCGTGCGACTGATCGAGCTTTCAGCAAGACGCCAAGCATAGTGAAAGGGAACAAGATACTCCACAAGAAATTGATTGGTGGCATTTACGCTATGGGCGGCGGCATTGTTGGTGGTGATGTTGAAGTAACCTACGAAGACAAAGAAGGTAAGACACGAACATATATTGCGCCAATGACTCAGAAAGGTGGGACGTCTGGTGATGGTGACAATGTTGTGGGACGTGACTCTAGTGGGTTTGTGGACAACCTCAAAGGAGGCTTGATGCTCTCACAAGGGATGGAGCCAGTGCTGAAGCGCATCGGTAACCTGATGGTGAGCCAAGGTATTGATATACCAATTAGCTCCATTGACAAGCAGAGACTAACAGATTACTCAGCAACTGCTCAGTATCACATGAACATCGCTAACTCATCTTTAAGAAATCTATTTCCTAAAGCTTCTGGTGACGAGAGTTCTGCCCTGATTGCTGCGTTCATAGCGTCAGGAGGAGATACTAAATCTATGCAGGTAGATGCTGGCACTAAGCCTCCAGAAATGAACAAGGTTGCACACGATACCTACGTATCGAACATGGATAAAGCTAAGTCTTTGTACGCTGATGTGGATACGATCTATAAGAAGTATAGTCTTGGTGATTATAAAAGTATGTCTGCTAGGGAAGGGTTTGCTCCACGTTATGCGGAACCAACAGTGCCATTAGAAGAAGCTATTGCTAATCTCAGAGCTAGGTGGGGATTGGCCCCAGCGGATACAGGCACAGTCAACGAAGGTGGTGAAAATAATGACGCTACTGCCAATACTGCCGCAGGTTTAATTCCTGATAGGCCTAACCCTGACGCCGTTAATACTCCTGTGAATAATGATTCAGGTTTTTTAAGCAAGTTGCTGGACACCGATAGCCAAAAGGTTGCAATGGCATTATCTCCAGACTATGCGCAGTCCGTTTTAAACCCTACCGGACAACAGTCATCTGAAGTCGAACAAGTAGCCCCTGTTGCTGAAGGGCTTCAGTCCAATCTGTCTGATGGAGCACCCATATCAGGTGTTCAGCCACATCCGGTTACGAAAGAAGTCGACACTCAATACGACGGGAGTTTTATACCACAGGTTGGCGTAAAAGATTCCTCATTATTAGAGAAAGGCGCGGGACTTATAAGTGGAGAATATCCAAAAAGCAGCGGCACTGAGAAGGATCAGGCACTGACTGTTAGCATGAATAATATTATTGACATGAAAAACAATGGAACTTTAACGGATTGGTTGGCTGCTAATTTAGAAAACCAAAACGTTGCAGCTCGATTGGTTGACGACATAGAAAATAGTGACTACGTCCAGCCAAAAGATGCCAACTTGGTCACAAGTCTCATCATGGAGAACACTACAGAAGGCTCTAAGGTGAGTCTCGTATTCCGAAGGAACGCCATGATCGATGCTGAGATTGTTGATATGAACGAGGCGCTTGTTAACGATCTTGTGTTTGGTCAAGTGATGGCTGGTATTGCTAATATGCCCCAGCATGTTCAGGACGTTCAGAAACTGCTAGACCAAATCACCGCACTTCCTCAAAGCAATAAGCGTCAGAAACAATGGGAGTCTGTGTCTAAATACCTGAATGCTATTAGTACTGGCAAGAAGGTCGATGATCCAAAGGTAGATAAGTGGTACAACAACCCGACATGGGCTGAAGAGATGAAATCTAAAGACGTAATGAGCTGGATTGAAAATATCATTGGTATGTCAAATATGGGCACCCTCAATAGCTGGGCTGAAAAAAATTCAGACACTAGTGGGATAGTGCTGAAGGGTATTTATGAAGCAATGAAGACCCGTAATGCATCGCCTCATCTCATCAAACAGTTCGAAGCTGCTCTCTCTAACGTCAAGTCTTACAAATAAGGTAGGAATAAACTATGTCTTCAATGTACTTATCCCAGTTACGTAAGAACCGCCGTTATCAAAATGCATCTGCTGAAGAATTAGGCCGCATGGTTTATGACCAGAGTGAAATCCTACAGCAGGTTTCGTTTGAGGACTTCATGCCAATCTTCAATGACACTGGCGAAGTCACTCAGCTAAAGCAGCTAGCGCAGCCGGTGGCACAAGTGGCTCCTACTCCAGAAGAAGAGACAGACTGGGGTCAGGTTGGTTTGGACAGCGTTGATGCTGTACAAAGTGGCTTCTTAAATGCTTCGGCGGGATTAGCGGAAGGCGTTGGTGGGCTTTATAAGTGGGCCACTGGAGAGGAATCTCCTACTGCTGGAAGTATCGCTGGGTTTCTTAGAGACCAAGGCGAGAAACAGATTAACCAGATGTCCGAATCTGGCAAGAGTCAAATGCAGAGTTTTGGCGTTGAGTATGACAGTGAAAACGGCGTTAATATGGCGGAAGGATCTACTTTAGTTGGAGGTCTATTAAATGTTGCCAGTGGCACAGGGTCGGTGTTGCCTTACATGGTTCCCGGAGGCTTGGGTGCAAAAGCGCTAAGCATGGGTGGTCGAGCTATTGGCGGGAAAGTCATGCCAAGTCTAGCTCGAAAAGCGGCGCTAGGCGTTCCTGCTGGTAGAGTGCCGCAGGCGTTATCTATGGCTGCTGTTGGTGGCACAGGTATTGGTGGTGAAACTAAGCATCAAGCTTATCAACAAGCGTACAACACCCCTACATGGGAGTTAAACAGAACCCCAGCGTATCAGGCAGTGTACTGGAAGATTGCAGACGCCTATGAGGCAGAAGGTGTTAAAGCCACTAATGCTCAAATAGAAGAAGCCTCTCGACTTGCTGTGGCTGAGGCTGCTAGTGATGATGCATTTGCTGATGGCTTTAGTTTAGGTGCAGTCAGCATGGGTGCGCTTGGCCCAATGTTCTTGAACAACGTATTAGGCAGAGTTAATGGTGGCTTCTTGAAGAGAGCCATATCTGGTGCGGCCATTGAAGGCACACAAGAACTAATTGAATCAGGTGGTCAAACATACATCGCTAACGAGGCAGTGGGTGAGCATGCGGATAGTTCAGTCCAGCCCATGGATAATGTAATCGGAGACGCACTTACTGGTGGCCTGACTGGTGCTGGAGTGGGTGGTTCAATGTCCTTAGTGGGTGGTATCGCCTCTAAGCCATTCAAGTCTGATTCAGATATGCCCGGCTATTTTAGGGAGCAAGAGAAACTTCGTAAGGCTGCACTACGTGCAGAGCAGGAGCAATCAGAGTCAGATAAAGTATCTGCGGCAGCACCTGTTGTAGAAGAAGAACAGGACTTAGTGGGTGACAATGAAGCCCCTGTTGAAGCGGCTCCTACTCCAGTTGAAGAAGCAGTAGCCCCTGTTGAAGCGGCTCCTGTGCCAACTGTGGAAGCTACACCTGTAGAGGACTCAGCAGTTCCAGTTCGACCAGATGAATCGGCTCCTACCACTGACGAGGCTCCCAATATAGCGGATGAGCTAGGGCCAGTAGATGAAAGCGCAGCGAAAGCGCCTACTGAAGAAGTAATCGTACCTGAGCCTGTTGCCGTTGAGGAAAATGCACAAACAGCAGAGTACCGTGCAGACTTACAACGTGCTTTAGAACTTAACTTATCTCGTTCTAAAAACCCGAAGGTTAATAAGGTAAATCGCCAAGCTGCTAAAGAAAATGCAGCGCGGATTGAGGCTGAACTCGGATCGTTAGACGGAATTGGCACGTCTAACCCAGCCTTTGCAGATCCTAATGTAATCGCTGTGATGGGTGATGGCACTGTAGTTTACAAGGAAGGGACAGCGCCCGAAGACGCTCAGCGTGATCAAACTCCTTATGAAGGAACCCTTCCATCGTTCACCGATCCACTGATTGAAGCACGGTTACGCAAGTGGGCTGAATTTCACCCTGAAAAAGGCAGTGACACTGAGGCGGAGCAGCGCGTATTAAAGGATGCTTTACTGCGTGAGATTAAGACGCTGAATAGAGTTGAGTCAGGCACTAAGGCAGCGTTCCGTATTGAAGACCGGATCGCGTCAATGGAGACTCATTTAGAGGAGCTATCCACGCCGAAGAAAGCTAAGGCTGTAAAGATTAAGAAGCGAGGTATTCCTCGTAGTGCATTCATAGGACTAAAGCCGACTGAAACTTCTGACATAGACACAGTGCTAGAGCGTATTGAATCTATTGAACAGAAACATGCGGGTATACCTGAACTAATGAAGGCTATGAAGGATGCACGATACCTTGCATCCATTGATAATCATAATGGGCTAGCTATGACGGCAGGCCTTGTTGATGGGTTCATTACCAATGAGCTTGATGAGGCAGGTTTAATCCAGCCTGACTTGTCTGAGAATCAAACGTATCAGGAATTCCAGCAAAGACTTCAGGACGCAAAGGATAACCTTGGTGAGGCTGAGCTTGAAGTAGATCCAATAAATGACGCCGAGCTTCAAAGCCTTGAAAGAGATGCTATTCGCAACACCTTGAATCAGTTGCGCGTCCCTACTAAGGATGATGGCAAACCAGCAATGACTCAGAAGGCGAAGAAACAAGCTGAGAAAGATGCTGAAAGGTTTGAAGCAATGTCTCGAGTGTCTGATATTAACGAGTTGCTAAAATCTACCCATCGCCGCTTAACTAATACTCTAGGTAAGAAGTCAGCTGACATCTATGTGCAGCATGTAGGTTCTAAGATGGGCTTATTCATTGATGCTAACCCTACTCCAAGAGAAATGTATGACGAGTACTTAGCTAATAATGCTGACCGTCCTACAGTTGGATTTGAAGAGTGGACGGATACCATCTACCAGAAGGGTAAGCCGCCTACGGTGGATGCAAAAAAGCCCAGTCCTCAGCCGGTTGAAGAGCCAGTTGAGGTATCCGAATCTGATATAGATCCAGATAACGAGCCTACACCTCCTATGAAAGCCGTCCCTAAGTCGAAGGTAAAGACTGACGCTAAGGGAACTACTGTTGTTGACGGCAAATCCAAGGGCAATAAAGCCGAATTAATTGTGTCCGAACCGGACGCTATCACCGAAGAAATAGGAGTTGTTGAAGAAAATGTTGAAGAAGTTGAGGCTGAAGTTGCGGATGTTACACCTGCGACTACAAGTGTGGATGCTGCACCTGCGGTTGAAGAGGAAGTTGTTACAGAAGAAGTTATTGCAGAAGCAGTAACTGCTGAAGAGGAAGTTGCTACAGAAGAAGTTATTGCAGAGGCAGTAACTGTTGAAGAGACCGAAGAACAGGTCGCTGAACAGGTCGCCGAAGAGCAAGACATCGTTAATGTGCCCAAGACAACCGTCAAGCCTAGGAAAGCGACGGGTACTGAGAATGAGAGTGAGCTTATGAGCACTCCATCCATCTCGAACAATGAGCCAACTGATGTGTTGCGCGATGATGCTGAACTAATCTTCGAGGCGAGAAAGGAAGATCAGATCAAGCTTGCATTGTACTCCAAGAAGAAAGGGTCTGGTGATGCTGATGTGCCTCGTACTTTCAGCAAGATGGATGATGCTGAAGCCATGGCTAAGCAGTTAGAGAGAGTTGGTTTAGGTTTGTATCGCCCTATAAAGTACGGTGAACGCTGGGCGCTTGATACTTTAATTGTTGCTCGCACAGTCAAGTCTGAAACGCCGATGGTTTATGACAATCAGAAATCAGCTGAGAACGGTAAGAAAAGAATTAAATCATCCAGTGCTTATGACATTCAGAAGAGTCGCATCAATGAAAACAGATACATTGTAACTACCCTGTCTGAGATAGATCGAGTGGGTACTGATGAAGCGATAGATGGCACATCCGATTTCAAACAGGAACTCAATACACAGTTCCGAGACAACCTCTCGGAATCTATTCAGAACAGTGGTGCTGGTTACGTCCAAGTGCTTGATGGAGGAATTCATCCTCAATTGTTTAAGTTCGATGCAAAGGATAAGGGTGCTTCCTTCATAGCTGAGGGTATGGCCCAAGATGAATCTGTTCCTATCGAAGACTTAATTAATCCTGAATCCAAGAACAAATCCGATGTGTTAACGATGGCAATCGATACCGCCCAAGAGCGATTGAGAGCTACAGATAACCTAGCCAAAGTGAAGGTTCAGCAGGGAATTATAAGTGAAGAGGCTTTAGGCGATAAGCCTGCTGTCTCAGTGATGTACGCTGAAGTTAACAAGTTTGAATCTATAGATAATGAAGATGGGTCACTGACTATCCTTGGCTCGAAGAAATTTGTTGACCGGTTCTTGTCTGGACATAAGTTCAATGTGGACAAAGAGGGTGAGCCATTAGAGATCGCTGAAGTGACGGATGATCAGGGCGCTCTGGTTGGATTATCGGTGCCTAAAGGTCATACGGAGAAGCCTAAGCAGACGCTGAGAAGTCGAGGGCTTTACCTTGTTGACAGTATGAATGGCCCAGTAGAGGGCGCAGTCCATACTGTAACCCCGCCGGTAATTAGCAGTGCTATATCGGCATCACAGATAGAAACAAATGATAGCCAACTAGATACTGATATTGCCATTGGAAGGATGGAAGCTTCTTTACAAGAGAGTGGTACACCTAAGACCGCAGCTGAGAAGGCTAAGCGTAAGGCTGATAAGGCTGCACTTGCGGCATTCAAAGCTAAAGAAACAACGCCACTAGCTGCCAATAATAATGATGCAGTCAATCTAGATGATGAAGGCTTAGTGCCTGTCGAAGAAGAGTCTGCTGACTTAGAGCAGATAGAAGAAGCTGTGAGCGCTGAAGAAACTGTAGCTGCTGAGAATACAGCGACGGCGGCAATGAGTGATTTTGATTCAGCGTTTGATGACGTAGTAGAGAAGCCTGCGCCTAAGTCTGTTTCTAAACTCATTGATGAAGAAGCGCCAGTACAAAACGATGCTGATGCTTCGGCAGATCAGCAAGAGAAAGACGACGCAGAAGCACGGGCTAATGCAAAGAAAGAGCAGGATGATTTTGATGACTTCTATAATGTTGGGTCTGATTATATAGACGAAATTATGCCTCACGTCTCTAGGCATGAAGCTAATACGCCAACTGGTATGTCTGTTGAGTCAGTGCAGAAAGTCATCGATAACTTTGAAGCGAAGTACAACGGTATCCCTGACATTAAGTACATGGTTACTGATCAATACATCGATAGTGATCAAGCTGCCGCTGATGGTGGTCAAGTAGCAGGTAGCTACGATGCCAAGAATAAGCTCGTCACCATCAACCGCTCTGTCCTTAAGAACTCGGCTCATGCTGAGGCTGTCCTACGTCATGAAATCCTTGCCCACTTTGGCTTGTCCGTCATTCCTACATTGGAAGGGCGAATGGATATATTGCGTAAAGTATCTCAAGCTGAGGGTAAGAACAAACAATTAACCAATTTCTTTACTGAGATTCGTGGCACCTATGCTCCTTATATAGCGGAGTGGAAAGCGGATGGCATTACTGATGAAGGTATTGAAGCTTTAGTTGCTGAAGAAGTCATGGCCCGTGTGGCTGAAGAGCCAGATCAATCGGTGTTCGGTAAGGTTTGGAATGACATCGTGGCTTACTTTATGGAAGCGCTTCGTAAGGTTGGTTTCTATGAGCACTACACTAAGTCTGACATAAGAAGAACTCTTATGGGCTTTGGTAAGAAGTTCTCTTCGTTAGATGTAGAGACTTCATTACAAGTGAATGGATTAGTAAGGGACGTTAGGTTCTCTGTTCCGGCTAAGCCTGAAGGCGACATGGATTCAGCGCTCGCTCTTATTGAAAAGAATCGTAAAGCTGCAGAAGTTCAGGCTACTTTCCAGCAAAGCATTGAGGTTAAGCCCTCAAAGATAGTTAAAGCACCAAAGCAGGGAGATCTAGAACTGCATCAAGATAGACAAGAAGCCGTAGTTGTTATGCCTGATCTTATCCCAGATAGGGGCAGGATCACTGACCACTCATCATCTTATTCCGATTCGCTCGATGCAGGTCAGCGTTTAGGGGTAGACCTCGGCTTGACGGCGATGATTAATAAGAATCGTCGAGGCTACCTATTGGCTGATGGTACTGGATTTGGTAAGACGCGACAGCTTCTAGCCATGGCAGATCAGTACAAGAAGAGAACAGGTGAGAAGGTGTTAATCCTAACGGAGAACGCGACCACTATCTCAAAGAACTTTGCTTACGATGCTGCTGCAATGGGTATTGATATGAGCCAGTTTAAGACAGGCACATATGCAGGGTTTAAGGATTATAAAACCGGTGGAATTAAAGCTGAGTTTGATCAAGAGTGGGGTATGGTTCTGTTTGATGAGGCTCACAACCTAAAGAACTACAACACCTTGCAGGCTAAGGCTGCTCGTAGGCTTAAGAAGAAGAAGGTTGTCTATGCTACGGCCACGCCTATGGATCGTCCGGATGCGGGTGCATTCATGTGGGCTGACGTTGTGGGTAAGGATTACAAGACGACTCTAGATCTACTTGGATTGAAGATCGTTAATGAGACGGTGTTTGTGAAAGGTAAGCGAGTGTCCCAAGAGGTTCCTGCTCTTAAGCAAGGCATGACAACCATGCAAGTGGTGGCTAATGTCGCGGTGATGCGTAACTCAGCAATCAAAAATGGCGCAATGATTAAACGGTACTATCCATTCTTTGGATCGACTAATAAGATCAGTGTTGCAATGACCGAAGAAGCTCAACGTGATCAAACTGCTATTGATAAGTACTGGCAGAAAGAAATCTCTCGTGTCTCTCAGTTCTCTAACCCGAAGAACATTCGTGGACAGCGGATACTTGAACTAAGTAAGTGGGAAGAGCACCTTAAGTTAGACGCGACAATGGAGCAATTGAAAGACGACTTATCTAAAGGTAAGAAGGTTGTTGTTGCTGCAGAATCTGTAGCTAAAGAAGATAAGCTGATTGTTAAAGGTCTTGAGGGTAAGCAACTGACGGGGTTCTTAACTCTGCTTGCTGAGCGACTAGACAGTGAGGGCATTAAATACGGTGAGATCCAAGGCAAGGTCTCTGATTCAGTGCGTGAGAAAAACGTAGAAGAGTTCCAGAATGGTGAGCTTCCATTGCTTATCATGACGACTGCCGCTGGTGGTACGGGAATTAACCTTGACGACACGACTGGCGATAACCCGCGCTCACTTATTGTCGTGACCAAGAACTGGTCAGGTGACAAGGTGATGCAGTTGATTGGTCGGGTGTCTAGAAAGACAACTCAGTCTCCATCAATGGTTCATGTGGTATCACTGGAAGGTGGCTTAGCTGATCAACATAAGTCGGCAGTAGTTAATAAGAAACTCAAGATGCTACTCAGTTCTAGTGGTGAACCATCCATCTTAGACGACTTTGAGAGAACAAGCTTTGAGAACATCAGAGACGAGAATGGTAATAAGTTAATAGCTAATGATAGTGGTCAAGTAAAGGCTGCTCCAGCTGTAAAAAACAAGCCTGCACCTACATCAGAAGCTACGTCTGAGGTGACTGGAGATAATTACTTGTCTGAACTTAGACGTCACGGAGCAGAGCCTCGTAACGCAGAAACTAAGGGCGGCAAGCAGTTCATTCAGCTGAAGAGTATCCCTGCAAATAAGGATGCCATTCAAGCCAGCCTAGAAAATAACCCAGCTGTCGCCGAAAAGTGGACTAAGCCGTCTAACTTAAGGGGCGAGTGGATCTTCCGCATATGGGATGAGGCTGTCGCTAAGCAGGTTGCTACTGACCTTAATGATAGAGGCGTGGTTTATTCCCGACAGTCTGTTAGTGATGCTAACCGTGGTAAGTCAGGCAAGAGTGTTGAAGACATTAAGAGTTGGGTAGGTAAGTCCACCTTAGAAAGGATGAGTGAGCTAGGCCACAAAGTCGTGGTTGTTCAATCGGCCTTAGACATTCCAGACTCTAACGCCTTAGACATGGATCAGAATGCTAGGGGTCTATATGTACCTGCCATAAAAACATCATACCTTGTCGCTGATAATATTCATTCTAAGAATGATGCACGCACCACATTCGCACATGAGGTTGTTGGTCACTACGGCATGCGAACTATGATGGGTGAAGAGTTCGCACCTGTACTGGAAATGGTACAGGAGATGAAGGCTAACGGCGATCCTGAAGTAATGGCTGC
>TARA_R110002096_G_scaffold289737_4_pt1 | contig 12911 bp, 10 predicted proteins | sample TARA_R110002096 | Tara Oceans TARA_R110002096 (sample SAMEA4397295) | marine metagenome | biome: Polar Biome; feature: [DCM] deep chlorophyll maximum layer (ENVO:01000326); material: water (ENVO:00002006), including particulate matter (ENVO:01000060) such as... | depth 35 m | reverse complement strand
AAAAATAATCTAACCATACCATGCCCCGTACTTTCAATTGCTTTTACATCAATACTTGTAATTGAATTTCCATTATTACTACCTTCAAGAATTGTAGTTAAAGATCCTGTTCCATCTAAGTTGCTATTGGCCGTTGAAATTGCAGCCATTCCGTTTACTGATTCTTCAATTATTTGATTTTCAGATGTTGGATATTTCCAGAGATTTCCAATCGCAATAATATTAAATGCTTCATCTTTTTCTGTACTAGCTAAAAGTTTATAACCTTTTTGAAGATAAAAATCAAGATAAATAACTTGCTGAAATGCTTCCAATACGCTTGTTTGTTCATTTCCCGGAATTGATATCTCTTCAAGTAGTCTTATATTTGATGTCTCATCTTCAATAAATAACCTAACCATACCTTGAGTAGTTGTGCCAATTGCTTTGATAATTACTGCAGCAATATTCATGTCAAATGATTCAGAAATAACCTCTGATAACTCACCTGACCCGTCAAGATTAGGGTTTGCACTATCCACTGTAACCATTCCAATTACAGCATTCATTTCTGCTAATGTTTTTGCCATTTTATGTAGTTTTAGTAGTTGATAATAATTATTGTCTATAAAATTAAAAAATTATTTTAAAAAATTTAAATTTTATAACTAATAACTAATTAATTTCTCAAGGCACTCTGAACAACTTACTATAAATATACGACTTACAAAAAAACAAAAATAGAATCTATACTAAAGTTGTTTTTCTATTACCAACTGAGAAAGAATGGTTGTTAGGTTTTAAAATGGTTGAAGATTCAGTTAATCTAAGAAACAAAAAATTTAAGATATACAACCAATGAATTCTACAAAAATGAAAGAAACAATGAATTAGATAATAAAGTAAAAGAATTTACTGATAATCTAGATAAGAACACGACAGAGCAAGAACTTCTTAAGATTTATGAAAATATTGATGTTCAAAAATTAACTGATAATTTCCAAGCACGACCTGTAAATTATCAACTAGAAACCAATACTTCTCCCCTACTCACTATGATAGGAAATGTTAGCGAATGGTTAGCTGAAGATAAAAAAGCCATTGCTTCTAACTGGAATGTGAAAGATGATCAGAAAATTAATAACTTAATCCAATCATTTGAGTCAGAACTGCCCTCTCCTTTAATTGGATTTAGAGTAATAATGGAAGTTTTAGAAAAATAATTAAATTCTTAGTCTAAACAAACACTTCATCTACTATTTTTTTCACCAAACCCTTCTCTTCCGCCATTTTAAATAAATGTTCTACAGCATTTCTGCCCTGAGCACCCAAGTCGATTGAGTAATTATTGACATACAAATCGATGTGCTGCTGCATCACTTTTTCGTCCATTTCTTGTGCATGCGCTTTTACATAGTCAGCAGAAGAAGTCCTGTTTGCAAAAGCAAATTCGATGCTTCGCTTTAAAACTTGATCAATTTTTTCTTTCAAATCTTGCGGAAATTTTCTTCTGGTAACTATGCCTCCCAATGGAATTAAATTACCAGACTGTTTTTCCCAAAACTCACCCAAATCTATCAGTTTTACTAAACCTTTTTCAGCATAGGTAAACCGATTTTCATGAATGATTAAGCCGGCATCAACTGCTCCAGAAAGAACTGCATTTTCAACAGCAGAAAATATCATTTCTTCTTTATTAGTAGCTAAGGGATAAGCTAAAGACAGTAAAAAATTAGCAGTAGTGAATTTTCCAGGAATCGCAATTCGAGCGGCGTTAATCTCACTTTCAGACATAGGCTGCTTAGCAATGAGTAAAGGCCCTACTCCACTTCCCAAAGCACTTCCACTGTTCAATAATTGATAGTCTTTCAATAAAAAAGCCATGGCGTGATAGCTCAATTTTGTGATGTCTAATTCTTGCTCAAATGCTTGGGCGTTTAGCTGTTCTACATCAGCTAATCTTACTTTAAATGCCAAACCTTCAGTGTCAATCTTTTGATGAATCATTGCATCAAACATAAAGGTGTCATTCGGACATGGCGAAAAACCTAGCGTTAATTCTTGCATTAAAGATCGTTTAATAAAAAAAGTGTGTCATCAGTTAAATTTCTGATTGCCAAATCAATTTCCCAGGCTGCTTTATTTCGCTTTTCTACATAATTGGAAATTGAACGGAGTTGAATGCAAGGCAAATCCATCATGCGACAAGCATAAAAAAAAGCGGCTCCTTCCATGCTCTCAACTTGGGGTTGAAACATGCTCTCAATTTTGGAAATTGATGCTTCATCCCCATGTACAGTATTGACAGTGATGCCATGCACTTTTTCCCATCGATGCGTTTGATACAGCTTTTCGGGCAAATTTGAATTGAGTAAGGCATTTTCAAATGGAAAAGCATTGGCGGCTTGTAATTGCAATTCACTAATGCTAATAAACTCTTTGCCATTTTCTGCTCCCATTTCAGGAAAACAATCAGAAAATACCTCAACTACTTGTCCCAATTTTAAGTTTCTGTCAAAAGCACCTGCCAAGCCCAAATTGATTGCCAAATCATAATTTTTATTGACCAAGTATTTCCCCAAAGCAAAAGCAGTGGCTGTCATGCCAACTCCAGTGATTAAAAAATCAACAACTAAATCATTGTAGTAATACTTATTCTTACTTACGGGATTCCCTAAACTACTTCGCAAAAGCTCAACTTCCATTTCAGTTGCTGAGACAATTAATAACTGCATAATCAGAAAAATTTAGTCTAAAGTAAACAGAAATTGGAAAGCTAAGTTCTTTTTGGAATTCGTTTCAAGGTTTCCAATAAAAAACCCCAATACTTCTGCACCGAAGAAATTTGAACTTTCTCGTCTGGAGAATGCGCTCCTCGAATTGTAGGTCCAAATGAAACTATGTCCATTTTCGGATAATTGCTGCCAATAATACCGCATTCTAAACCTGCATGACAGGCCATAACTCGTGGTTCAGACTCAAATTTCTCTCTATAAAGCGCACTCATTAGTTCCACAATATCTGATTGTGTTCTAGGTGTCCATCCAGGGTAGTCTCCATCGGTTTCAATTTCACAAGCTATTCCTGCAAAAGCAGAAATAATGGCCCTCACCTCATCCTCTTTTTCTGAATCAACTGAACTGCGACACAAACACAAACACCTAAGAGTTCCCTCTTCCATTTCAATTTGCGCCAAATTATTTGAAGTTTGCACCATGTCAGGAATACTAGGACTCATTCTGTAAATTCCATTTGGAAGCGCATACAAAGCCTGACTTAAGCTTCTCGTGAAAGCAGGATTTGTCATTTTTTTAGCCGAGCTAGTTGGCTCAACAATCAAAGCCAAGTTGGGATCAGAATCAACATGTTCCGCAATAATTTCTTCTTTTGCTTGATTTATAATTTTCTGAAATAAGTCCTTACTCTCTCGAGGGATCGCCAAATTCAACTCTGCCTCTCTAGGAATGGCATTTCTCAGACTTCCACCGTGAAATGATTGAATCCCAACATCCATTTTCTCACTCACTAAATAAATCAGTCGGTTGGCCAATTTGTTAGCATTTCCAAGACCTTTATTGATGTCCATTCCCGAATGTCCGCCTGAAAGTCCTTTTAATGTCAGTTTATACGCAACAAAATTTGCAGGCAAATCAATCAAATCATACTTGGCTGTAATGGTTACATTCACACCTCCTGCACAACCAATTGTTAGTTCATCGTCATCTTCAGTATCTAAATTCAATAAAATTTCACCTTCTAAAAATCCGGGTTTTAATCCAAATGCACCTGTCATTCCAGTTTCTTCATCTATTGTAAATAAGGCTTCTATAGCTGGATGAGCTATTTCTTTAGATTCTAAAAGAGCCATCATGGTAGCCGCTCCAATACCGTTATCCGCGCCCAAAGTTGTTCCGTCTGCTTTCACCCAATCACCGTCCACAAACATTTTAATTCCTTCTTTGTCGAAATCGAAAACTGTTGCATTATTTTTTTGATGCACCATGTCTAAATGCGATTGTAAAACAATTTTCTTTCGATCTTCCATGCCTTGAGATGCAGGCTTTTTTATCAAAACATTTCCAACTTCATCTGTAATGGTTTCTAAACCGAGTTTTTTACCAAAGTCCTGCATAAAAGCAATTACACGTTCTTCCTTTTTTGATGGACGTGGAACAGCATTTAAGGCTGCAAAATTTCTCCACAATGCTTCCGGTTTTAGATTAAATAGTTCTTTTGACATGCTCTTTTTTTAAGTGTTGCTGCAAAGGTAGTTTTTATGATGGAGAACTATTTAAGAACTTTCCGTGAAATTTAATTTATTCAATATATTTAATATTTATATTTGTAAAAAATAAATATAAGTAAATGATTACATTCACTAGTTCTCTACCCGAAGACCTGTTAAAAGAATTATCAGAGAAGGCTAAAAAGCTCTCTATGCCAAAGAACAAGTTAATTGAAAAAGCTTTGCGAATTTACCTTAAACAGATTACACGTTTAGAATACATTCAATCATATCAAAAGGTTGAACAAGATCAAGATGTGCTGAGTATCGCAGAAGAAGGAATGGAAGATTACCTTAAGCAATTAGAAAATGAAGAAAGCTGAAATTTGGATGGGAAATCTCAATCCGAGCCAAGGAAGTAAACAAGCAGGATTTCGTCCACTTTTAATTGTTAGTGGTAATTTATTAAATACGCATTCTCCTGTTGTTTGGGTTTGCCCTTTGACATCAAAAATTAAAAACTACAAAGGAGATCTTATTCTCAATCCAAACAAGAAAAATGGATTAACTCAGCAATCTGAAGTATTAGCCATGCACTTTCGTTCTATTAGTAAATCAAGATTAATAGAAAAGTTAGGAACAATTGAAGCAAATCAACTCGCTGAGCTAAGAAAAAGTTTGAATGAAATAATGGAGTTAGACTAAACACTTTGAACTTTGATAGTTTAACGACTATTTAGATAATCACAACTTTGGAAATATTTATTTTTTAAAATAGTAGAGTAGCAGCGCTGTATGTTATTGTATTCAAAACCAAAAACTATAACCACATAGAAACATAGATTTATTGTTTACTTTATATGGAAAAAGAATTATACCGATTATGATTTTAAAGTCGCTTAAATACACCATAAAATCTATATCGGCATTATACTTATAGAAATTTTATTAATGGCATTAAAATACTACTTAGGTATTACATAGAAATTAAATTTTAACATAGTGATCACTATGTTAAGCAAAGCTTCTATATCTTTCATTCTTGAAAGCTATGTTTCTATGTGGTTAAAATAATCCTGATTAGATTTACTATTTTTCCCAAAAACTGTTTAAAGATTTAACACTAGCAATTTAAACTTTCATAATTCATAATTAACAGATTAGTAATTGGTAATTATACATAATTCGGGTTTTAAAAAAATAAACCCAAGAAAGCTTCTCAGCTTTTTATATCTTAGCAACATCTTAACGACAATTATCTAATTTGACTCTATCATGCTTAACTTTTTGAATGCAAAGCAAAATCTATTCTTTTTACTACCACTTCTATTACTTACAGCATGTTTGAATGAATCAAACTTAAATCAAAAAGAGGTAATCGTGATTCGAGAAATGGCAGATGCCACTACTTTAAATCCTGTTTTTTCAGGTGGTGAACTTTCAGGAATTGTCGGCATGCAGCTCTATCAAACGTTAATTGGAATTGATTACAGAAGCAATGAACTTGTTGGAATTCTTGCAAAATCTGCTCCAAGCCAAGAAGTGGATAGCAATGGCAGATTGAACTTAACTTTTGAACTTAGAGAAGAGGCAACATTTGATGATGGAACTCCCATTTTAGCTGAAGACGTGCTGTTCTCTATTAAACTCAATCTTTGTCCTGCATACCAACAAATGGGAGGCGCAGCCTATTACAACTTTATTGAAGCATTTGAAATAGATAACACTAATCCTAGGAAGTTTACGATTATTTGTGAAGATGCAGCCACACGAAACAAATTTGCAGCAGGTGATTTTGCGGTTTTACCGAGAAAAAATTATGATCCCAATAATGTTCTCGAGTCTTTTAGCATTGACGATTTAAAAACAATTGAGCAATCAAAAAACAATGAAAAACTAGCAGAATTTGCAACTCAATTTGAGGCCAATCAATTTGCTTTTGAGCCAAATTTCATTTCCGGTTCAGGGCCTTACAAACTTAGTAAGTGGGAAAAAGGCCAATTTATTCTACTTGAAAAGAAAAATAATTGGTGGGGAGAATCCATAGAAGAAAATATCTTTTTTGATGCAAGGGCCCCAAAAATTCGATATGAAATCATTAATGATCCGGTAACAGCACTTACTGCTCTTAAATCAGGAAAAATTGATTTCATGCGCAACATTCCTGCAAGTGATTTTAGCAAACTAGAATCAAATAAACAACTAACTACTCTGAGCAAAGAAATTTTTGGCTATCAATACATTGGATTCAACCTGAATCAACCTTTGCTCCAATCAACTTCTCTGCGACAAGCAGTTGCTTATGCAATTCCCACTGAAAAAATCATCGAAGTTGTTTTTTATGGTCAGGCCGTTCCAACTTATGGCCCCTTTTCTCCAATTCAAAAAGAATTCGATTCAAATTTTAAAAACAAGTATCAATACAATTTAGAAAAAAGCAAACAGCTGTTAAAAATAGATCAGTGGAAAGATTTTGACGGTGATGGAATTTTAGAAAAAGGAATTAAAGATGATACGCTCTCGCTTTCTTTGAAGTATCATTACAACGCGGGCAATGAACAAAGAAAAGCGGTCGGTTTAATTATGCAAAGTGAATTTAAAAAAATTGGAATTGAACTCGAAGTGCTCGCTTTAGAATGGTCGGTTTACCTTCAAGGACTCAGAAATGGAGAATTTGATTTATTCTATGGAGGAGTTGTTTCCATGCCTGTTTCCTCAGACTTTAACTCACTCTTTCATTCTGAATTGGCAAATGGTGGAAGAAACTATGCCAATTACCAAAGTGCTGTCACGGATAGTTTAATTCAACTAATAAACAATGAAAAAAATCAAAATAAATCAAAGGATTTGATAAATGCATTCAGTGAAAACATTCAAGAAGATTTACCCTATTTCTTTCTTTTAACACCAAAAGAAAACATTGCATACAGCAATGCTTTAAAGAACGTATCTATTTATTCAATTCGACCCAACTATTGGGCACCTGAAATTAGCTGGAAATAGCTTATGCTTTATTTCGCCAAACGTCTGCTGCTCTTTATTCCCACCCTTTTGGTGCTTTCTTTATTTTTCTTTTACTTGAGTAAATTAACAAAAGGCGATCCTATTCTCAATCAGGTTGAAGCTAGTATGAAAACTGAATTCAACCCACAGTTAGAAGCAAAACTTTACAATACTTTAAATAAGAAATACGCATTAGACCTCCCAAGTTTCTATTTTTCAATACACCGAAAAACAAGTTCAGACACACTTGATAAAATTCCTGACCCACAGATTCGTAAAAACCTAGTTAATTGGGCCTATGAAATGGGTTCTTGGGAAAAAGCCAACCAAATCCACCATAAGGTAAAGCTTGCGCTTGCTTCTGATCTATCTTTTAAAAGCAAACAGTATTTGTATCAAACACTTAAAAAAGGAAGTTTAGAAGAAATATCAAGCGTTATAAAACCAACTCAACCATTAGACATAGAAAAAAATGCCAATTCATTTCATTGGAGTAATTTCAGCTTGCGATTTAATTGGTACGGTTTCAATAATCAATACCATCGATGGATTGGAAATGTATTCACTGGAAACCTTGGGAGTTCCTATTTAGACGGAAAAGCGGTGAATACAAAAATTGGACAAGCGGTGTATTGGACACTTTTGATTAGTTCACTTTCTTTAATAATTGCTATTATAATTGCTATTCCATTGGCAGTATATTCAGCATATTTTCCAAATGCTCTATGGAGCAAAACGATTCAACTACTTTTTCTCGGCCTTTACTCCATTCCAAATTTCTGGTTAGCTACCCTATTGATTATTTTTCTTGCAGGTGGTGATTACTTTTCAATCTTTCCAGCTTATGGCCCAGGACTAATCAATGAAAATGATGGTTTTTTCAGAATCCTTCAAATTCGTTTCAACCACCTTTTTCTCCCTGTTCTATGTGTAACTTATGCTTCATTGGCTTATTTATTTAAGCAAGTTAAAAATTCCATGCAAAAAGAACTAAGCCAAGCGTATGTTCAGGCTGCTTTTGCGAGAGGTTTATCCATCCATCAAGTTCTTTGGAAACATGCATTTAAAAATGCCAGTTTACCATTAATTACCTTACTTGGAAAAACCTTGCCGGCTTTGTTTTCAGGAAGTTTTATCATTGAATACATTTTCTCCATTCAGGGAATGGGAAAACTCACCATCGATTCTTTTTTTGCAAGGGACTATCCAGTCATTTTTGGAATTTTAATGCTAGTCTCTTTGCTGACACTTTTAGGAGCATGGCTTGCTGATATTTTTTATCAAAAAGTAGATCCGAAAATTCAAATTGGTACCAATACTAATCAAAAAAATTCTTCAAGTTGAATCGAATTAAAAACAACTTTTTGATACGATTCTCTAAGCTTCTCATTTCAGTTTGGGTGATTATCGCTGTTTTAGCACCTGCAATTGCAAATGACAAAGCTTTGTTTGAGATTGATGAGAATGGATGGAGCTTTCCGTTTTTAAGTAATGAAGTGAATCAATCAACCAATACACATTTCAAAATAGTTGCTCTAATCCCCTATTCTGCAGAAAACTTAGATTTGAAAAATGCCAATTTCATAGGACCTTTCGACAAGCAGAAAGTCCAATCAACTTATTATCGACATTGGTTGGGAACAGACCAACTTGGCAGAGATGTATTGGCAAACTTGATTCATGGAAGTAGAACAGCACTTTTAGTTGGACTTCTATCCATGTTTATTGCTGGTTTTATTGGGATTATTTTGGGTTTTAGTGCAGCATTTTTTGGAGATAATCAACTTAGAATAAAGCGACACAAATTAATTATCAACTCATTCCTATTTATTGGATTTCTTATTGCTATCGTTTATTTAATTCCTTGGGAGGTAGCAAGTGTAAATTATGGAAACAAATTATTTATACTTCTGATTTTTTGCTTTCTTTTTATTGGCTTGTATTACTTATTGGTATTTTTTGTTCGTCAACTCACTAAAAATAAGGTTTCTAAAAAAACGTTTATTCCTGTTGACCTAATTATCGGTAGGCTAATCGAAATTGTGGAAGCAACCCCACTTTTATTTCTTGTTGTTGCTTTGGCATCTATTATGGAAGCCTCTTTAAACTCAATTATCTTAATTATTGGCTTAACTGGATGGGTAAGTATTGCGAAATATGCACGAGCAGAAGTTTTAAAAATAAAGAACTTAGATTATGTAGAATCAGGGTGGGCTTTGGGGTACAGTAATTTTAGAATTCTATTTAAACACATTTTACCGAATGCACTTACGCCAATTCTCACAGCTTTATCATTTGGAGTTGCTGCAGCTATTTTAATTGAAGCCAGTCTATCATTTATAGGTTTGGGGATTTCAGCTTCCGAACCTAGTTGGGGAAGTCTTTTAGCTGCTGCTCGAAGTAATTATGAGGCTTGGTGGTTGGCAATATTTCCTGGTTTAGCTATTTTTCTCACTGTTCTTAGTTGTAATTCTATTGGTGAAAACTACAACAGATAAAAATTTAATCTAAGAAGGATAAGCCATGCGAACATGGTAAATATTCATCAAACGCTTTTTGAAAATCTTTTTAATTTGTAAAATATCTCTAAAAGTAATGTCCGAATGAATGAATTGTTTTTCTTCGATTTGATTTGAAATAATTCCTTCGATTAAATTTTCAATGCTTTCAGCATCATAATTTTTCAAACTTCTACTTGCAGCTTCCACCGAGTCTGCCATCATTAAAACAGCTGTTTCTTTAGAATAAGGAATAGGTCCCGGATACCTGAATAAATCTTCATCTAAGTCCACATCCGGGTTTTCATTTTGAAATTTCTTCCAGAAAAAACGAATGGTTGATGTTCCGTGGTGGGTGCGAATAAAATCAATTAAAATGTCAGGTAGTTTATACCTTCTAGCCAATTCAATTCCATGAATCACATGGTCAATAATAATAACAGCACTTTCTTCAGGTGAAATTTCATCGTGAGGATTGTAATCAGAGTTTTGATTTTCGATAAAATAATTGGGCATATTCATTTTACCAATATCATGATACAATGCCCCTGTTCTTACCAACAATGCATTTCCTCCTATGGTTCTTATTGCTTCTTCTGCCAAATTTGCTACTTGTAATGAGTGCTGAAAAGTGCCAGGAGCTTTTGTATTCAACTTTCTGAGCAACCTTCTATTGGTGTCGGCCAATTCCATCAACGTTACATCTGAGACCAATCCAAATATTTTCTCAAACAAATAAATCAAAGGATAAGTGAAAAGTAAAATTAAACCACTTCCAAAAAACCAAGCAAAAAACTTCCAATTAATATTGCTGAGAGTTGCTTCTTGAATTAACTCTAAAGCCAAATACACCAAAGAGTATAGTGCGAAAACCAATAATGCAACCAAGAAAAATTGTCCCCTGCGTTGAAGGTTTCGAATAGTAAAAAGCGTTATAATTCCTGCTATTAATTGAATTACAACAAACTCGAAAGGGTTGGGCGCAATGAACCCAACCAATAAAACCATGATTAAAAAAGAAAAAACCGCTAATCTAGTGTCAAAAAATGTTCGAATGATTAAAGGTAAAATGCAAAACGGAATTAAATAAATGTGAAGAAATGCTAAATCTAAAACCAGTTTGGAAAGCAATACAAACAATAAAATCAAAAAGAGTAGAAATACAATTTTTGAATCACTGTCGAAAATATCTCTGCGAAAAGAGTATAGAAATAGTCCTAAAGTGAAAATTATAAGCGAAACCAACAAACCATGACCGAGCAGAATCCATCTTTCTTGCTTTTGATTGCCCAACTGGTTGGAATATTCCTTCTTTAACGAACTTAAAATTTTAAACTTATTATCATTTACCAACTCTCCTTTTGAGATTATTTTCTCACCACTTTGAACCAATCCTGTGCTTGGTGAAATTTTTGAAAGTTCTTGTTCTTTAATATATTCGTTTGTCGCTTGATCGTACTTGACATTAATTTCTAAGAAATCTACCAGAATAGACTTTAAAATATCCAACTCCTCTCGATTGAGAGTTGAGTGGTTTTTATCAAAAGCATCAAAAATTGACTGAATTTGATACAAAGACTTTAGTTCAACCTTTTTAGCATTGTTATTTTCTAACACCATTATTTCAAAAGAGCCAGGCTGACTTTCTATGGTACTGTGTTGTTCGATGATCCCACTTTGGTAAACTTTTTTCAAAAAGCTCAGACCTATTTGATAAAATTGGTCTTTATTATCCCTAAAACTTTCAACTTTAGCTGAATAATTCGCAATTACTTGATTCCATTTTGAATCAAACTCTTCTTGATATTTAACAAGTACTTCTTCGCCAATAGCGCTATTTTTATGAAAATAGACGGCTTGATTCGACAGCACGTTGTTTTTTTCTTCAGCTAAGTCTTCGGAGGTTTTGTAAATTGGGAAATCAAAAGGAGCAATTAAATCAACGTGTTGCCATGGTTTAGACAACTGAAATTCAAACTTAAACTTTTGACTGCGCGGAAAGATTGCAACGATTAAACCAATTGCAAAAACAAACATTGCAATTTTTAAAATCATGTGGTGTTGATTTCTGATGTAAGCTAAAACTTTATTCATCGTCGTCGAAAGTAAATCACGAAAATAATACAATATCAGCAACTAATTGAAGGAAGAAATACAATACTTTCTTTTTTGAATTCCTTAATTTTGACTTTCATAAAAAAATAGTTTCGAATGAAAGAAGTATATATAGTTGCAGCAGTAAGAACCCCAATGGGAAGTTTTAATGGATCTCTTTCGGGAATTTCAGCAACAAAACTAGGAGCAGCAGCAATTAAAGGAGCATTGAATAAAGTTAATCTCGACCCAAATGAAGTTCAGGAAGTCTTTATGGGAAATGTAATTCAGGCTAACTTAGGACAAGCTCCGGCAAGACAAGCAGCTATTTTTGCAGGTTTAAACATCGCTACACCTTGCACGACAATCAATAAAGTATGTGCATCGGGAATGAAAGCGACAATGTTGGCTGCTCAAAGTATTATGTTAGGAGATAATGATGTAGTTGTTGCAGGAGGTATGGAAAACATGTCTCAAGCTCCGTATTACTTAGAAAAAGCCAGAACTGGATACAAATATGGAAATGGTGTGTTAATTGATGGGTTAACGAAAGATGGTTTAATTGACGTTTATCACAATTATGCGATGGGAAATGCCGCTGAATTGTGTGCTAAAGAATGTAATATTTCAAGAGAAGAACAAGATGCTTTCGCTATTGAATCATATCAGCGAGCTGCAAAAGCTTGGAAAGATGGGAAATTTAAGGATGAAGTAATTCCTGTAGAAATCCCTCAAAGAAAAGGTGATCCAATTCAATTTGACCACGATGAGGAATACAGCAACGTGTTTTTCGATAAAATTCCTAATCTTCGCCCAGCATTTGTAGAAGGAGGAACTGTAACCGCAGCAAATGCTTCAACAATCAATGACGGTGCATCAGCATTGATTTTAATGAGCAAAGAAAAAATGGAAAGCTTAGGCTTAAAACCACTTGCAAAAGTTGTGAGTTTTGCCGATGCAGCTCAAGCTTCTGAATGGTTTACTACTTCACCAGCCAAGGCCCTTCCACTTGCTATTGAAAAAGCAGGCATGAAGCTAAGCGATTTAGACGCTGTTGAATTAAACGAAGCTTTCTCTGTAGTTGGTATCGCCAATACACAACAAATGAAATT
>TARA_R110002096_G_scaffold145677_3_pt1 | contig 12911 bp, 4 predicted proteins | sample TARA_R110002096 | Tara Oceans TARA_R110002096 (sample SAMEA4397295) | marine metagenome | biome: Polar Biome; feature: [DCM] deep chlorophyll maximum layer (ENVO:01000326); material: water (ENVO:00002006), including particulate matter (ENVO:01000060) such as... | depth 35 m | reverse complement strand
AAGATTGAAGAAGAACTTGCAGAACGTCGCGCTATTGCGGAAGATATTGTAAGTGAGTAGGTTGTTTTGATTGGTTGATTGATAAGGGACTCCGTTTGGAGTCCCTTTTCTTTTTTTAAACCACCCCTACAAATATCTCAGCGTCGGATACCACAGAGGTTTTAATACCTATAGAAACCAAATTAGCTAGTGTACCAGAACTTGTTATATCGCCAAACGCATCCATAGTTTGATCCGTTAACAATATAGAACCTTTAGCAGGAACTTTAAGGAAAGAGGTATAGTCTGCTCCACGTAACCTCACTGTAAGATATGCAGATGAATCTAAATTAGTTATTCTAACATAAGGAACTGTAGTGTTCTTATACGTACCCGCACCAACAGTCGCTCCAAAACGAATGTACTCGATAAACGATGTAGATAGTTCTAAAATTCTGTGGTCTATACCAGTTATAGCAGTTGTGAGAGTATTAGTTACCCCTCTATCTACTCCGTTAAGAGTTACTGCTTCAGTTATTGTTACTGTTAGTGTTGCCATTGTCTATAATTATAAAAATTTGTATTATTCCTAAAAAAAATTGTATTTCGTAATATGGAGCCTGCTCCTCAGGAGGGAAATGTCTTATCCCAAATAGTATGCCTTTCGCCCAATCTAATCCAAATGCTATGCTCATTATCGTCCTCCTCCCATTTGTAAATATTTAAGAGACGTCTCTACATCTCTATCAAATTGCTTTAAAATAGGAAGTATATCCCTAACCTCTTTTCCAAGTTTAGTTCTACCTTTTCTCTTCCCTCGCTTATAAATTTCTAACTCTCCTGCCATTACATCCCCAAATAACTGACCGAAAGCCTCTAAAGCTCCCTCAATCATGGATACTGATGCTGCAGGGTTTTTAAGAATCATAAATGTTTCTATAGGGTTAGCGTAGAATGCTGTCTCAGAGTACATACGTCTAGCAAAGAATGCCACATACATAATAGCTCTTTTTTTAATCTTATCTGGCTCATCCGCAGCTATACCATAAGCTAGACTAGAAACTAAATAAGAAGTCACCGTAGTAGCAAACTCTAGTACTGTTTTATGTACAGCTGCTTTCTCTCTGTCTGAGAGCTTGTGCCATACGTTCTGAGTCTGCAATGCAAAAGACAGTGCCTCTCCTTTTCTAAATATATCCCTAACAAACCTGATAGTCTCAGTGTATGTACCATAAGAGAAATCCTCGGAGTGTCTACTGTATGCTAAGTCCTCCATTGTTAAATTCTCTCTAGGTACTAGATTGATAAAAGGTACAGCAGTACTAATACCTCTAAACCTCTTTAAATACCCTGGAGGCATCCATTTTCTCAACATCATTGTAGCCTTACCTGCAATAGTCCTTTGAAAGTGAGAAGCGTTTGATGAGTCATAGTTACCATTCATATAGTAATTCAACTCTAACATTGCATCCTTCATTCTAAACTCTGCAGTTTTAAGTCCTTTTTCTGAATTAAGGTCAGAAAGAACTCTTCCTGTTTTAAGCTCTACACTAGCTATGTCTAATCCTTGACGAACTACAAGCCTACCATCAACTACCTCATACATCTCGTCCATAGACATAGCCTTATTTCTGCTATCCACTACTTTACCCGATACATTGATGTACTCACCTTTTGAGTTTCTAACCTTAGCAGCATTCATATAAGAATACATAAGTAAATGCTGCACATAATGTTCTCCCATAGAGTGCGCCCCGTGTAAGGCTCCCTTATCTGCTAATTGGCTCACCTTTGTAGCTGCCATGAATTTTTTAGCTGAAGGACTCCAGTCTTGCATAGCCTGAAAACGCTCACCTAAAAGATTAGTAAGAGCTGTAGGTCTAATTCTACCTATATCTCCAAGTATCTTACCATTAACAACTTCTTTTTGAAATTTATACTCAGCTGTAAGAACATCTCTGGCTGAGAAATCTACTCCGTAGAAAACTCCTGCCCCTGACTCTACAAACATAAGGGTTTTAGCCTGATTAACAGAAGCCACTGCTGAATACCAGTTAAGCATAAGCATTACATCTCCTGTCCACCCCATCACAGATGAGGCTATCTTGTTTGCTTGAGCTGAGCCCAATTTCTTAATACCGTATAGTCTTTGAGAGATCAAACTTTCAAGAGCAAAGTACGTATTTGATGTATTCCCAGGGATACCTTCCTGAACAATTACTTCTCTACCTTCCCCAAGATTAACTCTCTCTGCTTTTCTTTTACCTGCGTAGCTAGGAGATGCCTTTCTATTCGGACTACCTACAGCTCCCTTAAGAACTTCTAACTCAGGAGCGATCATGCTCTTTTCTCTGAAGTTTACAGATCCCCAATAATCCATTAGCATTATAGAAGCTAAATCAAAAGACTGCTCTTCTACAGTAACTAAATCATCTTTTCTGTAGTATATAGGAATATTCTGTTGTTGAGTTTGGTCCTCATTTAAACGTGTATGAAGTAATTTCTCAATACTATGCCATTTATCGTTATTCTCTTTTGAGTTGTCTTCCTCATGAAGGTCAATATCATCACCTGTAATAGTGAAGGTATCCTTAAACACCCTCTTTACGTAAGATACTAGCCCTCCCTCAAATACAGTTTCCATTTGGGATTTCTGAATAGAAGGTAGTTTTAGACCTCTACCTCTACCTGATAATGCAGGATAGTTTTCATCTCTGGCAGACGCCATCTTGCGAAGTTGCCAGTACATTTTATACTCAATATCCTCTTTATTATTGGTATCCTCAAAGTAAGCGTAGGTAGGGTCTACCCATTCTTCGGTAACAACTTGGGCCCCACTGTAATCCCACTCTATGGTGTTTAGGTCCATCCAAGTATTGTACTCTAGCTGGGCAGCTTCATATGCTGCACTGTCCGTACCAAATTCTGATTCAGCCTCTCTTAGTAGCTTATTCATCTCCGAGCGCTTTTCCCAAAAAGAACGTCTAATCTTACCTACTAAATACTTAGTCTCTTTCCCATTTTTATCTTTAGCGATCATTCTACCGTAAAGCTTTCTCTGGTCAACAGTGCTTCTACCTTTAATAAACTCCTTCCACAGGTCGTGTAAGTCTGAAGCCATGTTAACGGTATCTCGCATTACGGTGTAATCCGCAACATCCAAAAGCTCTACAGCTATGGAGATAAGATCGTTATTCATATTTCTAGCATCCATTATAACAGATGACAGTCTCCCTAAATCTTGAGGGTCATGACTAAGAAGTTGTTTAACTCTATCTATTTCCGCCTGAGTAATCTCTTTTTCATTAAGCTTTAAAAGATTATCTACGTGCGCTGCCTTATCCTTCTTGTACTGAGCACGAAGCTCATTTCCTTTCAGCTTGGATACGGCCTTATATTCAGAGAATGGAGTGAAAGAGTCTCCAAAATCCCTAATAGCAGTTGCATAAGCTTTACCTGGTATATTTCCCCACTTCTCTGCAATAGCATCGATAGCAGCAGCTTCAAACTGAGCCTCTAACTTACTTTTTCTAGCAGCTAAACCTTTGTAGTCTATGTTACTTCTTTCAACGCTGTTACGTAGTGCAGGGGCAGCATCTATAATATTAATAATATCTTCAAGCCCTGAAAAGAAAGACAGCCTACTATTGTATTCGTAAATATTATCTAGGTTTGTTGCTCCTGCAACCCCAAATAAATTATCCCCACTAGTCAGTAGCTCATTTACTACCTGTAAATAATTAATAATAGCTACAGCCTCTAAATCAGACTCTAATGAAGCTTTTAATTCGTTAAGTTTATCTAGGTATTGTCTTCTACTAATTTCTATTCTGAATTGTTTCTCCTCTTCAGGGGACATTTGATCCATCAAGAATTGCATACTCTCCCCCATATCTTCAGGTCGAGCCATTTTAACCTGCTTAAGCCTGTTAATACGTAACTTAACCTTAGTCTCTATATCCAGTACAGCTTTACTCACACTCTTAGGTGTAAATTCTTCATGCTCTATAAAAAGCATGCTCTGTCTAGTTTCTGTGGGATCTATACCTTGCTGCTTAAGTGTCTCTTTGAAAGCCTCTATTGTAGGTTCCCCATTCTCATCCACTCTTCCTTTAAAGCGACTTGTATGAGCAGCGCCTTCACCCGCTAACTGGTTAATACTCTCCCAGTCTCCGAACTTTTGCTTAAACTGAGGCCCATGGATCATTTGCCAAAGGGTGCTAGCTCTACTACTTATCTCTTTATCAGAATCGTTTTTTAGATCTTTGTATAACTTACTATCTAATTTACATACAGCCATTTCTTAGCATTTTTTAATTTGTGTTCTAGACATCTCTACTACGTTTGAGTAGTGCATTGGGGACTTTAATGTTCTCCAAAAAGAAGAGAATCTATTAGCATGTCCAAGCTCTTGTTTACCTGTAAGTCTAAAAGCAGTGTTATTTCCTTCAAAAATACTCTCTATTTTTGTATTTTCAACACTATCTTGGTCAAATTTATACTCATTTATAGAAATACCTCCTTTGGCTTTATGCCCTAAAGGGTCTCTAGACAGATAGATAGGGTTGCTGGTGTTAGGATCTATACCTATGAACTCATACAGAGCAGGAGTATCTTCTCCTAGTACAGTTTTAAAAACGGGTTTACCGTCTTTTCCGATGTACCCTGCAGGAACTACCTTCTCTTGTCCAGGTATGTCATATCTTATAAAGCGCTTATAGTCTATATGCGTTCTATCTCCTATTTTAACATTTAAAACCTCTGCCCTTAGTTTAGCGCTTCCTTTTAATTCAAGCCCTATCGATTTAGGTAGAGCCAAAGCTTTACCTTTGTTATACCCTCCTATAGAAGCCTGGTCAGCTGTTCTGTATATATTACCAATCTCGTATTCAGTGAAGTTAGGTACAAACTCAGGATTTTTAAATTCGTGTCTCATTATCTGAGAAACCATCTCTGGGATGTATACAGAAGAAGACCCGTCTCTAAGCTCACTACTAACGTTCTTAACGTACTCTGCGAAGCCACTCTCTAAACTCCACTGCATAGGTATCATTCTGTGGAATGACGCTAAAGAATCATTAAACCCTCCTACTAGGAATGCCATGTGAACCATTTTGCTTGCAAACTCCTTTGTATTAGGGTCTATGTACATGTCTTCCCACTCTCGGTAAGCCAAGTTTATAATATCTGAAGGCACACTTTTAGAACCTCGTGCAGATATATAACTAGGAATACTCTCATTTTTAACTGAGGCGTTCATAAGCTTAAGCAAAATACTATTAGGCTTTGCTTTTTCCATAGCCCTGAACTCTTTAGCGAATGACACACCTTCCTTTGTATCGAACATCAGCTCAGAAGCTTTGTTTGAATCAAAGAAGCCGCTGTACATGTAAGAGTACATTTTATTAATAATCTTAGTATGCGTATCTACGTTATTAGAGTACGTATCTCCTGTTAAGGTTAATATCACATTAAGACCTGTGTCCATAAACTCAGAAGTAGACAAGAACTCTTTTTCAAATACGTTTAAAAGAAACTCAACAGAGTTGTTATAGTAAGACTCCAACATAGTTCCTGCGAACTTAGTGTCAAATCCTGAGAAAAGAGGATCATTCATTGCCTTCTCTTTATTATTTCTCATTATTCTGGCCTCAGCTAGGTTTTTACCCCCTGCTTTTGTACTAACCTTAGTAGCAAGTAGCTGCCCAAACACAGGGTCTGCAATGTCTTTTAAGAATTCAAACTTATCTAGTATATATTCTTGGTATTCTAAGAAATCTTTAGACTCTTCCGCATTTTTAAGTAACGAATTCAACTTGCTTATAGACAGAACATCTCTTAAGTCTCCCGTAATAGGGTCCTTAGTGTTTTCCTTCTCCTCCTCAGTGTCTTCCACTTCGGTTTCTTCTGACGCTAAAAAGGAAGATTTAACTTTCTTAACTGCCTCTTTAAATCCTGTTTTACCAGGTACAGCCTCACTACCTAAAGCGTTCATAGTATCTGAGAGCTCTCTAAGAATAGGTTGAGCTAGAAATCTATTAACCCACGTAAGTGGTACACCCGCTCTTAAGAGCAGGAACCCTACATTACTTGTGTTAGGGTTAAAGTTAGTGTATGAAATATAAGGATTTTTCTCAATATCCACATTTGCATTCATATATGCAGATAAAATTTGAGATATATAGAGCTCAGAGCCCTGCATTAAGCCTTCATATAAAGAAGTAACGCTTCCTAGAGTCTCATGGGTAAAGGAATATCCAATCCCAATGTCTTCATTCAATTCAAATCCTGACTGCATAGAATTTACATGGTCTACAATGTTGTTAGCCACTGCTGCTACCATCTTTCCACCAATAATAAATCTCTCTCTTAAAGAAGATTGATAATCAGGGCTAACCATTTTCATACCTAGCATAATATCTCTACCCTTAGAATTTGTTTCAGGGTTGTTAGCCTCTATCATCTCTCTAATAGATTCCGCATCCTTCTGTAAGAACCCTGAATCTGTAGGATACATTACTTGTTTCATGTTATCCTTACTCTGAAGAGCATCTTCCCATAACTCAATACGTCTATTCTCTAAAGACTTCTTGGTACCTTCATCAGAAGGAATTCTAACAAGTTTTCCTGTATTACCAAATTCAGGCCCGTCTATCCTTAAGTTAGGAAGCAAGAAGAATACTTTATCAATATCATAATCACTCCCTGTTTTCTCGGTAACCGCTTCATATGCTATAATCGTATCACCTACTTCCTCAGGAAGTATTCCTACGATTTCCAATGAGTCCATGGAAGCCACAGACTGGTTAGGGATACGGTAGCCAATGATCTGCAGAGCCTTAGGGTCTATCTTAGACTTAAGCTCTTCATCTGTCATATTTTCCCATCCTTTAATATGCTTTATAAACTTATAAGGAAGTAAAATCTGACCTGGTAATACTTTTTTGTTTGCGTGGTCTAATCGTGGGGGCATAAGCCTTTCAGCTCCTACCATCCATCTTATTCTGCTTCGGGATTTATCCGATAAAGACGCGTACCTAACAGAATCTTTTCCTAAACCAAAACCAGTCATTTGAGCAAACGATCCTCCTAAAGATTTGTAAAGAACTGTTTTACTTTTAAGCCCGTTGGTAATAATAGACTGTAGTTTACCTCTAGCCTGGAACATAGCATCTAAAGGGATACCCTCTTGCTCCAACCCTTCGACCATATTTATATTGTCGTTTTCTAAAAACTTCTCTGCTAACTTAGCTCTGAATTTTACTTTGTCTGTAACTTCTCCTGACGGGGTCCCTTTAGAGTCTACTGAATAAGAAACTCCAAATTCCTCTGCAAACTCTGTTAACCCTATATCTGAAATACTGCTCTCTACATTATGTACAGCTTCAAGCCATTGCTCTCCAGTTAGGTTTCCATACATAGCGTCTGGGTCTATGTTGGCCATAATGTTAATCTTGGCCTGCGAACCTACAATAGTATTTTTAAACCCTTTAGTGGACATATCTTGAGCTAATCCCCAATTATCATGGGCCTCTCTAGAGAACACTAGAGATCCAGGAACTACGGATACACTTCCATTATTATTGTCAATCTTACCTACCTCTCCAATACCAGCCTTCAATGCACTAGTTACTGCTACCTGAGCTCCTAGCCCTGGATTGTCTTTCTCGATCTGCACCATTTCTGAGTACAGGTCTTGTAACCCTGCAAATTTAACTAAGGATGGCCATAGAGCCATGTAAGCGGTTTTCTCAATTCTAGGTACTATGTACGCCCCTTTAGGAGTCATACCTCTAACAGTACCTTTAACAGGAGTGAACATAGCCTTAGCGTAGTCCTCATTTGTAGCCCTGTCGTTCATTATATTCTGGTAAGCAGTCTCTCTAGAGTCAGGCCATCTACCTAAACCTCTCTCCCTTTGTCTGAATAACTCAGGAGTAGTCCAAGTAGTACCATCTGCAATATCAGTTGTTCCCCATAGGTCTGCAACTGCATCTCCTACAAGCTCTCTGAATCTAGGATCCTCTAAGACCATAGAAGGAGAGAAAATATCAGAAACAGTGGCATGCAAATACTGAGGGTTAACCTCATACTCACCTTTACTGTTTTGGTATATACGAAGTCTTGCGGTAGGTGTTGTAAAGTGTCCAGCACGTTTAGGAAGCTCTTCTACATTTTTATACATAGCAGGATGCCCAACGAACATAGACAGAGACTCTCTCGTGTCTATCATGCTGTTTAGAACATAATCGCCTAGAACTCTAGCCGCTACATCTTCTGCCTCAAGCTCTTTATACTCACTGTCCTCTAGTAATAATTTATAATCGATCGCAGCATTAGTTATAGATCCCTCTGCAGTTTCTCTGAATACTCCTAACTTCTTAGCTTTCACTAAGTTGTGTTTAAATACTCTTTTAAAACTGTCCTCGATTAGGGCTTCTATTATTGTGCTATCTATTTGTTCTTTTGTTAGTGTAAGAGGTAATCCCTTAGTATCTCCATGTTTACCATAAAGACCCAACTCCTCTGCAATCTCATTTCCGTACCCTAATTCTGGGAACATCATTGTATCAGGATTAAACACATTCCCTACAGGGGCCCCATCCTTAAAGAATATAGGTGCATTTGTCTTTGCGTTTAACTTATAATGGTAATGTAATACCATTTTAGACATATCTCCTGTAGCCTCTGCATTCTTAACATCCTCAAAAGCTTGTCTTTGTGCTGCAAAATCTCCTAGGATGTAATCTTTAAATATACCCAGGATACCTCCATGCTCAAAAGAAACCTCACCCTCAGAGTATGTAACTCCAGAGCTTTCTCTTGGGGGGCCTAAAATAGAGTAATCAGTGGATGCTGCCCCTCTTGCAAGAGTACCGTGCATTCCCTTTATAGATCTGGTAATTCCATTCACCATTTCATCAGGGCCCATAAGCTCATTAAAGGTTTTACCTTGAGAAGCAGTCTCAGTGTTTACCATATGTAAAAACTGTTTAATAGAGAATTTCTCTCTATTAAGTTTTCCATCAGCATCTCTGTCTTCTACCAGTAACCAGTTAGTCCATCTAGATGTGTTTGTATACGGAGAAGCTTTTAACCTCTCTACATATGAAACGTCACCTTGTTGTATTTTTTGAATTGTCGTATGCAAGAAACTATATAGACCGTACTTCCAGTACAGCTTACCTCCTGGTCCTAGTACTGTATTGTCAATTAAATCCTCCTTAAAGACAGCTTCGGATACTGCTAATATCTTTAATCCTGACTCATCATTAATTACAGATTTCACCTCTCCTTCCTCATCCTCTAAGATAGGTCGGTTACTACTAGATGCTACAGCTCTGTCAGCTGCATCTACTAGGTTCATTAAAGTTACAGCTCCTGGTTTAGGGCTGTTTTCAAACACATATTTCAGTCCTGATAAGACTTTAGAGTATCCAATACTCTCATCTCCCTCAATACTACTGTTAGCTATATGGTAGTCTAACGCCTCTTTTGATACTTCCGCTCCTATAGCGTGAAGTACTTTTAGCATATCCGCTTTAAATGGATACAAGTCGTGGTCATTTCTAACAGCAAACCCTAGACGTTGTCTAAGGTCTGTAAAAGCTTCTACAGCCTTTTTGGCTGCTTTAAGGTTTAATATCTTTTTACCTGCGTTACTTGTAGTAGTAAGTTTATCCTCATACTTAAGTTGCCATAGATTTAAAATATCTTTCTCATTTGATTGTACATCAGGATCCCCTATAGTAGTGGAGTTACCTGAACGACCCTCAACAAATGTTGTAGAGTAGTTTAGTTCGGGCCTATAAAAAGCCTGTACAAATTGAGTTTTCTTGTATTCAGGTGTGGAAGGATCTTCAAGCACCTTAACTAGTTCTCTGAATTCAGGGTGATGCCCTTCTAGAGACTTTAGTCTGTCTATCATCGCAGGGAACACATCTAATTCCCCTTTGGCTGGATGCACATTTGCTAGAAAAGACTGTATTTTAGCGTACACCTTAGTAGCGTTGACTAGAGTACTTCGCTTAGTAAGCTTAGATTTAGGAGTTTTAATTACTAGGTCTCCATTAGAGTTTCTAGACCACTCTGCTTTCCATAAAGATTGTATTAACAGCTTAGTGTTAGCAGACGCACCGTCCTTAGGATTAGAGAAATGTGGAGGGCTGATGTTTAAAGCTCCCGTAGCCTCATCTTCCGTTACCTCTAATTTAACTCCCGCCATAGTGGAGACTCTCCTCTCCACCAATTTGATAAGTTTAGAATTAGGGTCTAAATAAAATCTACCTTCTGAGTTAAGATTAGGAGTTCCTGTGTTAGGGTCATGATAAGCCAGATCCTTAAACACTCGGTCCCACATATCTTTCATTGCGGGCTCCATAGTTTTTCCTGCAGCTTCTAAGGCTTTAGGTAAACTAAACTTGTACTGCATCGCAATTAATAAAGCAGGCTCATAGTTAATGTACTTTAAATCTTCAAAATCCTGAACAGTGTAGCTTTTGTTTTTAAGTACTTCTGCAAAGATTACATCTAAAGCCTCTGCAATCTGCTCCCCAGACATACCTGGAATTCTATCTAAACCTAAAGGTATACGCTGAGTTGCTGTATCCTTATTGGTGTCCAGTACATGCCAAAACTCCTCTTTACCTGCTATCTGAGTATTAAAACTCTTATTACCAAATAGCTTTGGCTCTCCTTGAGAGTTCACATTGTGTCCTGAATTACTCGGAGTAAACCACTCTAAGAAATCTTCAGACTCTATAGTTTGATATAAACTATACGCTTTCTTGGCAGCTTCTACATCCACCTCTACAGCGCTTGTTTTGAGCATGTTATATATCTCAGCATATAGAAGAGAAAACTCAGAACCATTTTCAACACTTACTTTACCTTTTCTAGACGTCCTTACTCCTGTATGTACAGATTCGTATGGGTTACTAAAATTTGGATCTACTAAACTACATCTCATTCTGTTATATTAAAAAGGTGAATTAGGATTACAAGTATCCTTAGTATCATTTTCATCTGTATCTTCGTTGTTAAACAAAGATAAGTCTATTTCTTCAGCAGACTCATATTCTGACATCATTTTTGATGCTATAGCGTTGGCCTCTGTGTCCTCATTTTCTACAGACTTGCTAGTAGAGCTACTTAAAGGGGGAAAGAAACCATCTAAAAAGTCTCCTGCCTCTTCTTCCATTTCAGCTAAGGACATCTCTTTAGCTTCTGATTCTACAGCTTCTTCAGCCTCTGCCTCTAAAGGGTCTATAACCTCTGCATTATTAATGAAGCTTTGGATACCCTCCTCTGTAGATTCTTCGGATGCAGCAGGGGGTTTTTCTTCAGGCGTAGTTTTATTCGGAGGAGTAACTCTATCCTGACTCTCAATAGGACCAAAAGTCAATGAAGGCTGTTTAAATGCTGTCTGAGTTTTTTGGGCTGCATAAGCATTTGTATAAACTATACCGTGTTCAGCCAGCCAGTTGTTGTAAGCATAGTTACTATGACTATTTGCTTCTGACATTTTAACATTATACCTCTTGTTGTCTTTTAACCAACTGATAATTTCATCTTTCCTAGTTGAAATATCCTCCATTGAAATACGCTTATCTCCTAAAACAAGCTGCTTAGTTTGGGTGTCAAACTTAAACTTAGGAGAATTCCCTTCGTATGAAAGTAAAGAAAGTACGTTAGAGTAAGTCGTTCTACCTCTACCATTAAGAAAATCAACAAAAGCTTTAGCTCTGTCACTCTTCAGTGACCAGGCAGCTAAATCAGCTTCTGTAACTTTAGCGTTAAGGGCTTTAATCTTCCCTGAAGCCTTCCCAAGGTATATATCATAAATCACCTCTGCCATATCTTGATTAAGATTGTTAATGAACAGTCTTAAAGGGAATGGTTTTCCGTTGGCCATCTTAATAATGGTATACACAGCACCGTTAGTTTTTCGTGAACCTACAAAGGTACCTAAATCCTCATCCGCACGTTTGTGCTCGTTATTAAATTCAGTGTTATTGTTCGTCACCAACTTCATTGGTGTACTTCTAAGGGCCTTATACCCCCCATTAATAACATCTAGTGGGTTGTGTTGAGAGTATGAACCGTCTTTATTAGTTCTAGTCATTATATGACCCCCTGACATTCTCTTTATAGTTGTTGTAGGGACTTTTCCTGCTAAATAAGAGTCGTATATAGCACGCCTAAACGCAGCTAATTCTGAAGCTGCTTGTTCATGGTCCTTTGGGGCCATTCTTTTTTTAATAAACCCCTTCTCATGTACGTACACTGTAACAGGACCCTCCTCGTTATCTACTTGGAGTGTTCCTTTTATAGCCACTATAGCTAACTCCTCGTCAGTAAGCTCTTCTTTATTTTGTATTTTCCTGGCAATCCTTGAAGTAGCTTTCTTTTTAGACATATACTCTAAATCGAACTCAAAATGCACCGCAGTCCCTTTCATGTCACCTGTTAAATGAGACTCTAAGAAATCTGAAGTTACATGATCTTTACCTACAGCTCCTTGGTATCTATTTCGAACAGACATCCAGGCTGCCTTCAATATATTGGTAAGCATAGTCCCTGGAGAATTTTCATTACCTACTTGGTTCTGAATATTACTGGAATCGTCTTCCTCATTATTAGGTATAGGAGCTTGCTCCTCTGTAGCAGTCGTTGTGTTTTCAGCACTTTCTGCAGGAGAGGTAGGGTTAGCCTTACTTTTAGCGTTTAATTTTGCAATTTCCGTATTCCCTCTAGGCGTATGAACCTCATCTAGGGGCTCCACAGGAATTATACGCATAGGGCTATTTTCACTAGGGAGTTTATATGTTGACTTTACAGGTTTAGTTCGAGAGTACATTACAGGTATAGCCCATACTTCAAGCTCTACAGCTGTAACTCCCTCTGTATTATTTAACAGTATCCTGTATAAA
>TARA_R110002096_G_scaffold16106_47_pt1 | contig 12916 bp, 7 predicted proteins | sample TARA_R110002096 | Tara Oceans TARA_R110002096 (sample SAMEA4397295) | marine metagenome | biome: Polar Biome; feature: [DCM] deep chlorophyll maximum layer (ENVO:01000326); material: water (ENVO:00002006), including particulate matter (ENVO:01000060) such as... | depth 35 m | reverse complement strand
GTCGTCCCGCCGTTCCCTTGCCAGCTTCGCCAGGGCAGCCGCATCGACCTCTGGTGAATCGGCTTCGTTTTTGGAGGCTTTCCGAGTTGGCGGAGGCCCGGTCGGTTCAAATTGCTGAAGCGTCTGTTGCGGAACCATCGCCATTGATTCCTCCATTTCAAAGGTCACGGGGGCAAAGTCAGACTGCTGGTAAAACCGATCCGGCAAGGGCTTGGGTCCAGATGGCTCCATGGCCTCGCGCGAAGACTTCACCTTGGGCTGCTTCAGTTTGGGGGGCGGTCCGGTGGGCTCGAATTGCGTCAACATTGGGCCACTGACAACTTCGCCGTCTACGATCGCCGTTGCACCAAGTCCCGGCTCCAAGGTCGGCAAAGGTCGCGCCCCTTCAGATTGGTAGTGGGCATCATATTGCTTCTGGCGCTGTTCAGTGTGGTCCGCCAAACTGGGAAGCCCTTTCTTCGTTCGTCCAATCTGCTTCGCCTGCTTCTCTTCCTTTGCCTGTGGCGGAGGACCGGTCGGCTCAAACTGTTGCAGCGATTGCTGAGGCTCCATCGACATCGATTCCTCCGCCTCGAAAGTTACCGGCGCAAAATTGGACTGCTGGTAAAAGCGATCGGGCAACGGCTTGGGCTTCGTAGGCCCAACAACTGGCGATGGCTTCGGCGCCTTCACCGGTTTGGTTCGGGGTGGAGGCCCAGTCGGCTCAAATTGGGAAAGCATTCGGCCGCCCGATCCATCCTGCGGCATTGAAGGAGGCCCTTCCGGTTGGAACTTCAGCGGTTCCACCGTTGATTTGGACTGGTAAAAGTCGTTAACATCCCGGTCCAACGCGGCCGAGGAAGCCTGGCTGGGACGCCTTTGCTTGACCGGCTTTACCGTCCTGGGCTCCGGAGCTGAAGGGGGCGGCCCAGTTGGGACAAATTGTTCCAACGTCTGATTGGGCCCCATCGTTCCATCCGTTTCGGAATTGGGAACGAAAGCTGGAGGGCCAAATTGAGGATTGAACGGAGATTTCCCCGAGTTTGTGGCTTTCGCCGGGGCACTCGAAGCTTTGCGCGGTGCCTTTGGCGTGAGATCTGGCGGAGCACCGGTAGGCTGGTATTGCTGAAGGGTTCTTCCGGTCCCAACTGCGGTTCCTCCCTGCGTTGGCGCGTTGTTTGACATCTGGCTGGTCAAGCCGCTTGGGTCGGGCTGAAACTTCGGGAGAAAGGGCTTTCCGGTTTTGGGATCAATTTTCCCGGATCCTTGGGCCATTCCCTGGGGAACTGCCGCCAGACAAACGCACCAAATCGCAACGAAGAGAGCCTTCGAATACGAGAGAATGCCGTGAACACGGGTGCGTTTCATCAATCGGGGAACAGGGAGAATTGGTTTCGGTTTCACCAGCGTTCTACCGGATCTTTGGTACTTCGTCCATCATTTCTTTGACGCAAAAAGGTGCTATTTCGCAAAAAGCATAAGGACGCCGTAGATGGCCGTCGCAGAAATGACCAGACCGCTTGCCCACAAACAGAAATCATAGAAGCGACTGGGATTCAGAGACTCCGGGAGACGTCGATACCGAAAATGGAAGGCCGCAAACACGACAACCAACAAGATCACTGAAGTAACCATTCCTCCAACCAAAACCATAATTCCCGGATCTCCGCCAAACCACATTTTGAAGAAGATAAACAGCAATGCCCAAGCCGCGGGAATGATCCACGCCAGAACCGCAATCCACCATCTTCGTTTCTGGTCATCGTGAAAGTCGAAAACCCCGATGTGGGCAAAGCAATCCGAATACAGCCGCGTCCAACCGGCCAAGGCGGCAAACAGGGTCGAAAACAGAACGACGGCGGCCCCCAGCAAAAACACGTTCCTGGCCCAGGGCCCGAGCGTGTCGGTGTACATCAACGCCAGCGTTTCCACCAGTTGGCTCTTTTCAGGAACAAGCCCCTGAGCATGCAGAACCGCCGCTCCCAAAATGTAAAACGCGGCGGTAACGATGGTATAGACCACCATGGAGAGGATCGCATCGGCATACATCACTCGCGTCCAGCCTTTGGCCCGGCGCAACCAGGCCTCGGAATCATCCCGGGGGCCGGTTTTGGCGGCATACCCCTTTTCCAGAAGCCAGTAGTTGTAGGTCATGATTTCATCCCCGCCGACTCCCGTGATTCCAAATGCCCCGATCGCAATCAGAATGAGAGCGGACTCGTTGGGCAAATGGAAGGTGAGTCCCTCCGCGATCTGACTCCAACTGACCGCAAATTCGGTCGATTGAAGCGACACAACGCTCACGATGGTCAGAATGGTGAAAAGCCCAATCATCACGAGCGAAAGTTTTTCGATCAGCACGTAGTAGCCGCGAAAAACCAGAAGCGAAACAACCGGGGCAATGATCAACGCCCAAACGGCCACGGATCCCGGCGCGATCATGTTCATGATGATGGCAACACCACCGACAATGCCGCCAACCTGAAGAAACTTGAGCGACATCAAGATCAGCCAGGTCCAGGTACTCCAACTGGCGCCTCGAAACTTGGGACCGGGCAAGCGGTTGAAGGAAGCAAACGTGGATTCGCCGGAATGAATCGCGTGCTTCCCGAATTCCAGCTGCAACGTCACTTTGACCAAACAACTGACCAGAATGACCCAAAACGTGATGAATCCGGCTTTCGCCCCCAAAATGGTGGTCGCGATTAATTCTCCCGATCCCACAATGGATGCGGAAAGAATGAATCCAGGCCCCAGATAGCGAAGCATGCCAAATGGTGACGTTGGAGGTTCTTGGACTTTGTCAGGAGAAAGCTCATAGGGGTTTTGGCGCACGGTCATCGATCAACAGAGTTTGGCGAGGCCGACCAAAGGCAGCAAGAACGAACTCCCCTTCTGTTGTGATTCCTGCGTTTCCGTCACGTTGGTTCAGACAAACGATCACGAACTTGGATTTGCGAATCCCCTCCAACAATTGACGTAATCTCAGGAGGGATGCAGCTTATCCTGTTCGCATTGAACATCCATGGCGTTGAAATGAAGCGATTCCCCAAGATTTCCAACCTTCACTGGGTGCGTGCGCTCGTTCTCGTGGCTCTCGTTACCCCGGTCAGCCTCGTATTCCTTTTCGGCAAGAATCAGGCGGTTGAAGTCTCGATTGTGGACGTTACCCAAGATTCCAGTGGGGATCTGATCGTGACGACTCAGCTCAAAAACGTGTCCAACCAAACCGTTTCGTTCCCTGGGCAAAGCGCAGATTTTCTTTTCTTCGAAGTAGAGGCGCCCAATGGGAAGCCCCGTGGATTGGTCGGCTGGTGTGGCACCGAGAGCATGAACTACATTCCCCTTTTGCCAGGAGAAACGATGAATGCTCGCGCCGTCGTTGAATCACGAAACCGCGACGATTCGGTCCGCGTGGCTTTCTTTCAGGAAGGCGCGCCTTCCAGCCTGGCGCAAACCGCATCAGCGGTTTCGGATCAGGTTCCTTTCGGCCAAAGCGTCCGGATCTGGGTCAACCAATGGTCGCAAAAGCGCGGCATGGTCTATTCTCCCAGGTTTGTGCCGTCCGAGCGCGAATCCAGTTTCTAAGCGGGTTCGAGGACGGTTTTGAGGGCAATCGCTCAGCAGGAGCAACGCTGAGAAGAAGGCAAACCCAAAAAAATGGGGTTTGTGGTTAAGTTTTGCTACACAGTCTCTATTTTTGCGTTTATTATAATTTCCACACTTTTGCGAATCATTAGTTAGAAATTAGCCCCATGAACTCACTCCCCACATCTCGGGCCATTCTTTCTCTCCTGTTTCTGGTCCTTTGCAGTCCAGCTTTCGGAGTCGAGCCTGAATGGATTTGGAAAGGCCCGGAAGCGAAACGCAACCAGAGCGTTTTCTTCCGCAAAACCTTCGAATTACCCGAAAAGCCCCAGCAGGCTCACCTCTGGGTCGCCGCCGATGTAGCGGTCATTTACATCAACGGAGAGCGACTCGCACTTCATCGTGGATGGGAGAAACTTCTGTATCGGGACGTCGCATCAATGTTGAACCAGGGAAAGAACCTGATTGCGGTCGAAGGATTCAACGGTGGGGACACCGACGCCGGTTTGCTGCTTCAAGTTTCCGCGTTCATCAATGGTTCGACCGCCGCGATCGTCTCCGATCCAACCTGGAAAGTCGCAACTTCGGTTCCCGGAAACTGGAGAACGCTGAGTCTCGATGATTCAACGTGGGAGAACTCCAAGTCGTTTGGTGTCCTCGGCCAAGGTGATCGCGCTTCCGTCAATCAGGAATCGCTCCTGGTTGCGGCGGGCCTCAAGACCATTCCGGAAGGAACATTGAAAACTCAGCCCGAACCAGTCACGCCCGAGCCGACGCCATCAAACTCGGCAAAAACTGTCGTCGAAACACCCGCCGAGAAAGCCAAGGCTACACCTGTTGCAAAAAGCCCCGGGCAAGAAACCGAGAGAACGTCGGAGCCCTATCGCAACATCGACCACCCCTTCGGCGATCAGGCAATTCCCGTGGAACACATCAACGTGATGGAAGGATTCCAAGTGGAGCGATTGTATTCGGTCCCCAGAGAGGACCAAGGATCCTGGGTTTCGCTTTGCATGGATGAAAAGGGCCGCCTGATCGCCTCGGACGAATCCGGCAGCCTCTACCGGATGGAAGTTCCCGAACCGGGCAAGACGCTCGACCCGAAAACCATTGAACGCATTGCTCTCAATATCGGCCACGCTCAGGGCCTCCTTTACGCGTTCGACAGTCTTTACGTCATGGTCAATTCCGACAGTTTTGAGGGGCGCGGCCTCTACCGCATTCGTGACACGGATGGAGACGATGAGTTCGATCTGGTAGAGAGTCTTCGCCTCTTCGAAAATGAAGGGGACGAGCATGGCCCTCACTCAGTGGTTCTTGGGCCCGACGGTGCGTCAATCTACGTTTGCGTCGGCAACGGAACGCCGGTGGTCGATTGGGAGCGCACGAAGATTCGCGAGGTGTGGCAGGAGGATCTGCTGCTCGACCGGCCTGTTGGCCAACCCTTCATGGATGATGCACAAGCTCCAGGCGGCTGGATCGCCAAAACCGATCCCGAAGGCAAGAAGTGGGAGATTGTCGCCACCGGCCTTCGAAACGACTTTGATGCGGCATTCAATCGCGACGGTGAAATGTTCACGTTCGATTCCGATATGGAGTGGGACCTGGGAACGCCCTGGTATCGACCAACACGAATCTACCACGTTACCAGTGGAGCCGAGTTCGGCTGGCGAAACGCAGGCGGCAAGTGGCCGAGCTACTATTTTGACAGCGTTCCACCAGTGCTTGAGATCGGCACGGGCGCACCAACCGGCGTGACGTTTGGAAACGGAACCAAGTTTCCCCAAAAATACCAGGACGCCCTTTTCGCCTGCGACTGGAGCCACGGCAGAATTTACGCCGTTCATCCGAAACCGGCAGGTGGCAGCTACGAGGCAACATCCGAAGAGTTTCTCAGCGCGAGTCCACTTCCCATCACCGATATCCAGGTTCATCTGGACGGGGCCCTTTATTTCACGATTGGTGGACGCGCCACCCAGTCCGGACTCTACCGCGTCACCTACATCGGCAAGGAATCCGTGGAACCGGTGCAAAAGGTCGCCTCCAAGCTTCCCCGCCCCTTCCAACTCCGCGAAGCGCTTGAGCAATTTCATGGACACGCGATTCCCGGCACGGTGGAGACCGCGTGGCCCTATTTGATCCATCCAGATCGCCATGTTCGCTATGCAGCGCGGACGGTTCTCGAGCATCAACCCATCGAAACCTGGAAAACCAAGGCCCTGACGGAAACTCATTCCCGGGGAAAAATCGAATCGCTGCTCGCACTGGCGCGGGTTGGAAGCGCGGACCTCCAAACCGATATCCTCGACAGCCTCGACGCAATTCCGTGGGCGAATCTGGACGCATCGGAGCGACTGGATTTGACCCGGCTCCACTTGGTCTTGTTTTCACGAACCGGCCCGCCAACTCCGTCCATGCAAAAGCATCTGACCGAAACCTGGATGAACCGTTTTCCCGCCGCATCGGTTCCGCTTGATACGGAGATTCTCGAACTCCTCGTCTTTCTCGAAGCGAAACAAGTGGCCACTCCCGCCATGGCGCTGTTGGAAAAAGCCACTTCCCAAGAGGAGCAGATCGGCTACGTCAAATCACTCCGCCACCTCAAAGTTGGTTGGAGTGATGAGTTGAGAACCCGTTTTCTCAGTTGGTTTCTTCAGGCCCGGAATTTCAAAGGTGGAGCCTCCCTCCAGACTTACCTGGAAAACATGCGGAACGACGCGGTTTCGCACTTGAGTGAAGAGGAAAAAGAAAGGTTCGGCGCCTTGCTCAACAACGATCCAGTGAACCTGCTCGCATTTGGGATGCCGGCAAGACGTGACTTTGTGAAATCGTGGACGGTACGTGATTTTGAGCGCGATTTGAGTCAGGGCCTGCGCTCCGCTCATCTCGACAACGGTCGTCGGCTTTTCGGCGAAGCCTCCTGCCAGGAATGCCACAGTTTTGGCACCGATGGGCGCGCCATTGGCCCCAGCCTCACCGAACTGACCCGGAAATATGGAGCGCGCGACATTCTGGACCACATCCTGAATCCAAGCGGTCAAATCAGCCATCGCTACAGCTCGGTCGTCATCACGAAGGCAGATCAATCCGCGATCATTGGTCAAATCGTTGATCTGGAAGGCGACGACCTCATCGTGAACACGGACATGCGCGACCCGATGAAACTGACCCGCGTCAATCGCGCCGAAGTTGCCAAGATTCAGCCTTCGCCCATCTCGATGATGCCTCCTGGTTTGCTCAACTCCTTCAACAAGTTCGAGGTGATGGATCTGCTGGGTTATCTGGTTTATGGCAAAACCAGTGAGACCGATTTGGCGCAAAAGTAATTTCCAGTTTCCGTTTCGCAAAACCCCGGCAGAGTGTCGGGGTGAAACCCTTCTTTTTCGTCTCGTTCCTCTGCATTGTCGCAGGATTCTCGTCCGGCCTTGCCGCCGAAAAACCCAATTTCGTCTGGCTTATTTCTGAGGATAACTCAAAGCATTACCTCAAACTGTTTGATCCATCCGGCGCTCCTGCGCCCAACATTGAAGCGCTGGCCGGGCACGGCCTCACCTTCACTCGCGCGTTTTCCAATAGTCCCGTTTGTTCGGTTGCCCGGACCACCCTGGCAACATCTTGCTACGGCCCTCGAATCGGAACCCAATTCCATCGGCGGTCCCAACTGGCAGCCATGCCTCCCGGTTTAAAGATGTTCCCGGCTTACCTCAATGAAGCAGGCTACGACACCACGAACAACAGCAAGAAGGACTACAACGCGATCGAGGGACCAAACGTCTGGAGTGAATCCTCGAAGAAAGCCACGTGGAGAAATCGCTCAACCAAAGACCAACCGTTTTTCCACATGCAGAGCTTTGGTCAATCGCACGAAAGCTCCCTCCACTTCAAGGCATCCGAACGGGAGAAGCAAACGAACGCGACTGACGCAAGCACGCTCAAGCTGGCTGACTATCACCCCGACACCTCGCTAACACGTTACACTTATGCTCGATACCATGATCGAATGGGAGTCATCGATGATTCCATTGGCAAAGTCGTCGATCAGTTAAAGAAAGACGGCCTTCTCGAAGATACATTTGTGTTCTATTTTGGCGACCACGGTGGTGTACTCCCCCGCAGTAAAGGTTATATCTATGAGTCCGGCCTCCACGTTCCCCTGGTCGTGAGAATCCCGGAGAATTTCAAGCACCTGGTTGATGCCAAGCCCGGCTCTCAAATCGATGGCTTTGTCAGCTTCATCGACTTTGGCCCGACGCTCCTGAATCTGGCCGGGCTGCCGGTCCCGAAGCAGGTGGATGGGATTCCATTCCTTGGGGAAGGGATCAAGATGAGTGAGGTCAATCAGCGAGACTCCACCATTGGTTACGCGGATCGATTTGATGAAAAATACGACCTTTGTCGTTCTCTCCGAAAAGGAAACTTCAAATATATCCGGAACTATCAGGCCTACTATCCTGATGGACTTCAAAATAACTATCGCTACAAGATGTTGGCCTATGAAGAATGGCGGAGCCTCTCTCTTTCCGGTGAACTCAACGAAGCGCAAAACCAGTTTTTCCAGCCCAAGCAGGTTGAAGCGCTTTACGATATCGAAAACGATCCACACGAAGTCCACAATCTCGCGGCGGATCCGGCCCATCGCCAAACCTTGGTTGAACTCCGGGCCCAGCTTCAGGAAACCATCAAGGGTTGGCCTGATCTGAGTTTTTATCCAGAGAATGTTCTCGTTGATGAAGCGTTTGCTCAACCCGTTGCATTTGGCCGGGAACACCAGGCAGAAATTGCAACGTTCATCGACACGATTGATCTGAGCCTGATCCCCTTTGCCGAGGCGAAGCCAAAACTTGCTTCCGCGTTGAAGCATGAGAGTCCCTGGGTTCGTTATTGGGCGGCGACCGCGGCAAGTTGTTTTGGTGAGGATGCGAGTTCCCTGACTCCTGATGTCGAAACGTTGTTACAGGACGCCGAGCCCTTGGTTCGAGTTCGAGCCGCGGAATTTTTGGGAATCATCGGCGCCACGGATCCCCGCCCCACATTTCGCGAAGTCTTGAGCGAAACCGAACACCCTTGGGAAGCGCTCATCACGCTCAACAGCGTGGTCTTTTTCCATGACCGGTTTCCCGATCCCCTTCCCTTCGACATGGACGCGGTGACGATGAAGACCACCAAAGGCGAAGTTCAGCGACGCACCGAGTATCTCAGCGGAAAGTTGCGTTGATCGGGTCACCCGTTTGGGGGACTCCAGACGTATCGTGCCTTGTATGGCCAAAAACTACCAACGCGTTATCCATTGGTTTCGACGCGATCTTCGCCTTTCGGACAACACCGCGCTTAACGCGGCCTGCTCCTCTGCAAAGGAGGTGATCCCGGTGTATGTGATCAGTGATTGGAGCGGGAGCCACAACTGGACCGGCCCTCCACGTCAAGCTTTCCTCTGCGGCTGCCTGGAGTCGCTCCAGAAGAATTTGGAGCGGTTCGGAGGATTGCTCATTTTTCGGCGAGGCAAGGCAGATGAAGAGTTGATGCGCTTGGTCACCGAAACCAAGGCGGAAGCGATTTTCTTCAACAAGGATCCCGATCCGTTCGGGCGCCAGATGGAGCAACAGATCGCAGATGCCTGTCAGAACGCGGGTATCGATGCAATCGGTCATCAGGATCACGTTCTTCACGCGGCCGATGAAATCCTCACCCAGAACGGAGATCCCTATCGGATTTATTCCCCGTATGGGCGAAATTGGCGCGACCGGGAAAAACGATCTCCCGGTCCGACCGCCAAGTCTTTTCAAACACCCGAGGGTATTTCATCCCTGGATGCCCCGACGCTGCAAACGTGGAAGCTTTCGGCGACAACCACCAAGTTTCTCGACCCCGGAGAGAAAGCTGCCCGCGAGCGGCTCAAAACCGCCCTCTCGGGGCCACTGCCCGATTACGGATCGAAGCGCGATACTCCGGCCGGTCGCACCACATCCCGTCTCAGCCAGGACCTGCGGTTCGGACTCATTTCGGTTCGCGAAATCTATTCCAAGGTGAACCAAGCCGCCCAAAACACGGACTCGGCCGACGCTCGCGACAGCTTTGGGAAATTCATCGGCGAATTGGCCTGGCGTGAATTCTACATGGCGATCCTGGCGCATTGGCCAGAGGTCTTTGAGGTCGAATTCAATCCCCAATGGCGCGGCCTCCCCTGGGACGAACCGGGCCAGGCCTTCGAACGGTGGTGCGAGGGAACCACGGGGTTCCCGATCGTCGATGCGGGAATGCGGGAACTCAACGCAACCGGATTCATGCACAACCGCGTCCGCATGATTGTCGCGATGTTTCTGACCAAGGACCTCCATATCGACTGGCGCGAAGGAGAAAAGATCTTCATGCAACGGCTCGTGGACGGAGAGAATGCGAGCAACAATGGCGGCTGGCAATGGTCGGCGGGTGTTGGGGCGGACGCGGCGCCGTACTTTCGGATCCAGAATCCGTGGACGCAGACCAAGCGCTACGATCCTGCGGGAGAATACATTCGCCAATGGGTTCCCGAACTTGAAAAAGCGGAAGCGAAGAACCTCTACACGGCCCCGAAACCCGGCGAATCAGTCTTTCGGGGATACCCCGTCCCGGTTGTCGATCACGGAGAAGAGCGAGACCGTTGCCTCGCGATGTTCAAGGCGCACAAGCAAGCAAATTAAGGAACGGTCTAGAGTTCCTCGGGTTTCTGCAGCAACTCAGAAACCCGTTGGAGCAGCCTTCCCGCAGCACCTCCATCGAGAACGCGGTGATCGAAGCTCAAGGTGATTTCAGCTTCGACGACGGGAACAAACGTCTCCGTCTCGTTACTCCAAACCGGCTTTTTCCGGCCAGCACCCAGACCTAGAACGAGATTCTGCTCCGGCAAGGGAATCGGAGTTGCCCAAACCAGGCCGAAGGTTCCAAAATTGGTAACCGTCGCCAGCCCGCCGCCATACACATCGGGTGGCAGCTTCCGCTCTCTGGCGCGCTCAACGAGTTCGTTGTAGGTCTTCACCATCTCGCTCAAGGGTTTTTCGTCCACATCACGAATCACTGGAACCATGACGCCATCATCGACTTCCACGGCAAACCCAATGTCGATGGCCTTCGGGTGAACGATTTTTTCCCCCACCAGTCGTCCTCCCACGGCGGTGTTTTCTGCAATGGCAATGGCCAAGGCGCGAATGAGATAGAGAGCAGGTCCCGGCCTGGGATTGGTCGATTTGCGGTGAAGGAGGAGTCGATCGAGCAAGACGGGTCGTCCGACCGTGGCAAGCGGGCGAAACCAGCTCCGCCGCATGGAATCGGCAACCGCGATTCGCATCGAGGAGGCGTCGGATTGGGCGTGATCGTCGAGTTCCTTGATGAATCGCTCGAAATCTTCGACCGTAACCCTGCCGCCGGCGCCGGTTCCGGCAATTCCAGACAGATCGGAAGCATTGAGTCCCAATTCCTGCATCCGCGCCTTCATTCGTGGCGACAGATAAGTTGCTCCCGTTGCATTGGCGGGAACCGGCAGGCCCACGGTGGGACTTACGCGCCACGGTTCTTCTTCCTTTTCAATGATATCGTTCTCATTAACGGCAAAGTGGAGATCGTCACCATTGTCGCCCGAAGGTTCGCGAGCTTCTTCCGGCTCACTTTCTTCACCAAATCCCGCGGTTTCCGCATCCTCTGCTGAAACTTCCAAATACGCCAAGGCTGCCCCCACCGGGTAGCTCTGGTCCAGCTTCGCGACAATCTCCACGACTTCTCCCGCGACCGGGACCATCACCTCGAGATTGGCTTTGTTGGTCTCCACCTCAATCACATCCTGATCAGCAACGACCTTCTGATTCGGCTTCACGCGAATCGTCCGAACCACTGCTTCGGCAATTGCTTCACCCAATTGGGGCATCTGAATGGGAATTCTCGGCATTGATCGTTAATTTCAGAATCTAAGCACTTTTCGCAACGAAGAAGCGATCGAGGCCGCGGTGGGTCGATGAGCGGCCCAGAGATTGGGATGATAGGGAATCGGTGTATCTTTCGAATTCAACCGCAAAGGGGGTGCATCGAGAAGGTGAAATCCTTCGGCGACAACGCGGGCAATGACTTCAGCATTGAGTCCTCCCCAGGGAAAGGATTCGGCAACACAGAGCAAACGCCCCGTCCGCGCAACCGAAGCCAAAATCGTATCGGTATCAATTGGTTTGGCGGATCGCAAATCGACCACTTCGATTTGCCACGCTTCTTCTCCGAGTTGTTTGGCCGCTTTGAGAGCCTCGTGAACCATCGCGCTTGCCGCCACCACGGTCGCGTCCCGGCCTTGACGGGCAATTCGGGCCTTTCCAATCGGCAACCCATCATCCGGCAGTTTGTCTGCCTTCAAATGGTAGTAGAGAAATTTGTGCTCACAGAAGATGACCGGATCGTCCAATTTCACCGCTTCCAGAAACATCGTATAAGCGTCTTCGACCGTTGCCGGCATCAGAACCACCAACCCGGGAAAATGCGAATAGAGGGACTCCAGACTTTGGCTGTGAAAGGGGCCAGACCCCTCGTTTCCTCCGCTGGGGAGACGAATCGTGAAAGGAATCGGCACCCCGGTTCGGTAATAGTGGGTGCCTGCCTGGTTCACGATTTGGTTGAAGGCAATCGACGAAAAGTCGGCAAACTGCATTTCCACGATTGGCCGCATTCCTTCGATGGCTGCACCAATCGCCATGCCGACGATCGCATCTTCACTGATCGGGCTATCGATCACTCTGCCCGGAAATTCTTCGGCGAGGTTTTTCGTGGCCTTAAACGCGCCACCGAACCCGGAAACATCCTGGCCATAGATGAACACGTTCTCGTCGTCGGCCAGCGCCTTGGCCTGAGCTTCCCGAATCGCCTGAAGATAGCTGATTTCCTGCTTCATAAATCAGGCGTTCCCTCGCATAGATGCTTGGTGCTTAACGCATACCATGTTTCCCGGCCCGCATTTGGTTTCGCTTCTTTGGTGACCTTCTTGACGGCTTTTTCGACTTCCGCAGCAGCCTCCGCCTTCCATTCCACGATGTCAGCTTCGCTGGCGAATTTCTTCCCGATCAACTCCTCGGCGGCGATCTGAACACAGTCTTTGCCAAGATCGCTCTTTTTCAATTCATCCGGAACGTAGGCGGCCGTGTCGTGCTCTCCATGTCCCGACAACCGCAGGAGATCTCCCACCACCAATTGCGGCCCTTCGCCAGCCCTCGCCCGTTTCACCGCGTCTCCAAACGTTTTGAGACAATCCAGCATCGAAGTGCCGTCGCAATGATGCCCCCTCACTCCATAACCAACCGCCCGATCCGTGAGGTCCTTGCAGGCATATTGGCGGTCTGTAGAC
>TARA_R110002096_G_scaffold26518_29_pt1 | contig 12926 bp, 13 predicted proteins | sample TARA_R110002096 | Tara Oceans TARA_R110002096 (sample SAMEA4397295) | marine metagenome | biome: Polar Biome; feature: [DCM] deep chlorophyll maximum layer (ENVO:01000326); material: water (ENVO:00002006), including particulate matter (ENVO:01000060) such as... | depth 35 m | reverse complement strand
GCGTCCTGGCAAAGAGACGATCCTTCTCCCGCCAATTCCAACCGGTAATACTTCCCCCGCCATAGCGGCAAAAGAGATTTCGGCCCGTCGAATTGAAGAAGACGCTGGTCGGGGAAATTCTGTTCACCAGTTTGAGCGAAGAGGGCTCCATACGCCCCGTCGCGAGATCAAGAATCCTCAATTCCTTAAAATTTTCTCCCAAGACAAATTGTTTCCCATCGATTGAAAAGGCCGATGCCGTGCTTTTTTGATTGGTCGCGTAAAGATTGGAAAAAAGCACTTTGCCCGTATGGAGATTTCCGATTCCCACATGGTTGGGCCCACGCGACCTGGAATGGGTTGCCGCAAGATCATCGACCTCGCTCATCTGGAGTTCGACATTCTGCCTTTTCAGCCCGTCACCAAGATCCAGTTTTCGTAAGACTGTCCCACTTTCGCTATCCAGCACTGTCAATACCATTTGATCGCTCGCAACCACCAATAGCTTCGCATTGTGGGAAAATTTGAGTTGTTGAAAGGTGGAATCCTCATTGCCCTCCAGCTGCGTAGTCCAGATGGCTTTCATCGGCTGATCAAAGTGATGGAGGGCGACTTCCCCATTGGCGAGTAGAGCAAAACGCCGCCGATCCTCATCAGCCGCAACCAGTTCGAACTTGATGGAGTGCCGCGGAATCACCACTTTCCCCTTCCGGAGATCCCAGACTTCGATTCCCGTAGTTGGACTTACCAAAATAGCGCGGTCACTGTTGGGATCTTTCCAAATATGGTCCACCTTGAACTGAATTCCGGGTTTGAGAACGCCAACCGGTTTAGGTGCCAGCGACCAAGCCCAGCCCGCGCTCTGCCGGTATGGCAATTCCGCGTTCCTTGCAACGCCACCTCGGTTTGCCGCGACCTCCAGCGCCTTGGTATGCCAAAGTAGTGCTTGTGAAGCGTCACCTTTTTCCAGACACTCCCAACCTTTCTCCACATAGCCTCCCGCCAGAAGGACGCTGGTCTCCTGGTTTGCCTCAGTGGCTTGAATCGCCTGCCAAACTGCCAATCCCGCCCCTGCGAAAATCGCCAACAGGACCAACGATCCCGCGGTAACCGCGACCCGATTGCGCCGAATCGTCTTTTTGAGCCGGTAGCTGACGGTCGGCGGGCGCGCTTCGACGACTTCGTCGCTCAGATGGCGTTCCAATTCCCGGGCCAGGGCGTTGGCCGTTGCGTAGCGGCGCTCCTTTTCCTTTTCCAGGCACTTCAGCGTCACCCAATCCTATTCTTGGCGAAGCGAGCTGGTCAATTGAGCGGAATCGGTCCGCCGCCGATCCGCCACGGTCTCAGCTTCCTTGCCCATCGTACGAAGCTTTGCGCTGGGGCGCTCCGGTTCGGTTTCCAGGATGAGTTTGCCAACTCCGAGCATCCCCGCGCTCTGGATTTGTTGCGCGGAAATCGGCGGATGACCGGTGAGCAATTCGTAGAGAATCACGCCGAGCGAATAGATGTCGGTTCGGGTGTCGATCGCGTCGTTGTCGCCGAGCGCCTGCTCCGGGCTCATGTATTGCGGCGTGCCGAGCAGGTCGCCGACCTGGGTTTCCACGGTGCGCTGGGTCAGCTCACGATCCATCGCTTTGGCGATCCCGAAGTCGATCACTTTGGGCGTGGGATGGCCGTGGTCATCTTCTTCCACCAGGATGTTGGAAGGCTTGAGATCGCGATGAATGATGCCGCGTTGGTGAGCGTGCTGGACCGCATCGCAGACTTTGACGAAGAGCTGGAGACGTTGCCGGGAATTGAGGCGTTTGCGATCGCAGTAATCCGTGATTGAATCGCCATCGACCAACTCCATCACGAAAAACGGCCGGCCGGAAGGCGCGGTGCCGGCGTCGTAAACGTGGGCGATGTTCGGGTGATCCAGAATCGCGAGGGCCTGGCGCTCAGCCTCGAATCGGCGGAGCACTTCGCGACTGTCCATCCCGGCTTTGACGATCTTCAGCGCGACGAGGCGTTGGACCGGTTCGCGTTGTTCCGCGATGAAGACTTCGCCCATCCCGCCGGCCGCGACCGAGTCGAGGAGTTGGTAGGGGCCAATTTGGCGTTCATTCTCGGTCGAGGTGTCGTCCGGCGCGGAATTCCGATCGACGAGCGTTTCGTCCGCTTTTTCACCGAGCACTCCTAAAAAGAGACACTTCAGGCAGGTGTTCTCTCCGCGTTTCGTCTTCGCCGGAAGTGGAGCAGCGCATTGGACGCAATATTTTGAACTTGGAATGCCGGACTCTGCCATGAGATTCCGTGGAGGATTGCGGGTTTCATCGGGGAAAGCAGGGCTTTTGGAGCGGGGCGGAGTGATTGGCCGCAATCTCCCGATCTCCAACTTTTTCCCAAAACTTTGTAACGTCGTCAGGCGGGCCGGTAAGGAACCGGTGGAACGCGATGCTTCCAACCATCCATCCAGAACCAAACTCCCATTATCCGATGAAAGCACATCAATCCATCACGGCCTTCCTGTTCGTTCTCGCGTCCGTGGCCGGTATTTCCGGAACCCAAGCCGAAGAAATCGAGATCCGAATTGTCTCTGAATCCAATTCCGAGTATCAAACGCTGATTGTTTGGAAAGAACGTGGCAGCTCAAAACTCTACTTTGACGAAAGCTATCTCTACAAGAAAGGGACCGTCCATCGTGTCACGTTGTCCAAAAACAAAATCACTGCAGTCTATTGGCTTGCAATCAACATTGATACCAACGGAATACCGAAAACAGGCCGGGAGAATCATGGCGTTCCGGTTACGGTTGTCCCAAATCACTACGGAGATTTCACCTTTTACCTGGAAAAATTCCACCGCCATCTCTCGAATTCATCTCGCATCTACACCTACGACATCACTCCATTTGTGCATGGTAATGACTACATCGAAAGGACGTTGACACGCTGAAACCGTAAGCTTCTCAGCACCAGTCAAATTGCCCACAAGGCCCCGGCTTCACCTCGAAGTCGGGGATTTTTGTTTTTTGGGGATTCCATCATCGGAATTGCAAGGTGAACATTCCAAGGCAGCCATCCCGAGGAATGGCGGTATCGAATCCTCCGCGAGTAACTTTGAAGTCGTGTCTTTGCGGCGAAACCTCCCTGTGAAATGCGCGGTTTCACTTTTTTTCCCAAAACTTTGTAACCCTGTCGGGCGGGTCGGTAAGGAACCGGTGGAACGCAATTCCACCACCTACAAACCAACCATACCAACCTACCAATCTCATGAAAAACATCACTTCTTCTTCCATCCGCTTCTTCTTTTCTGCAGCTTTCGCAACCATCGCCATCTTCGGAACCGCTACTCAGGCTCAAGCCGCGGACGAGGTTCTCATCTCCCTGAACTACACCACGGATGGCGAGGTCACCGAATACCTGGACGGCCTCAAGGCGATTGAAGCCAAGTTGGCCGACAAGTTCGATCTGAAATTCGATTGGAACGGCAACACCATCACGGTGAGCAACGACACCGGTTCGGTCGGCGGAACGATCACGTTTTCCGGCAACAATCTGCGCGCCAACATCAAGCTCGCCCCCAAGTTGCGCTTCTTTGCCAAAGGCATCCGCAGCGGCCTCGACAAAGAGTTCCGCAACAAGCTGAACGCCTGATTCACCAACCGGAACTTCCCAAACCCGGAAGGCCGCCCCTCAAGGCGGCCTTTTCTTTTTGCTCCGCAAATGCACCATGAAGTGCCTGAAGGACATGAAGAATTTCCTTCCCACAGGATGCTGAAAGCACCCACCTTAACAGCGCCGGATTTCAATCCGGAACATTGATGTGGGAATAAGGCTGCGCCCGAAAAAGCCGCCCAATTGAGCGGCCTTACCATTTCTGGGGGTGACCGCGTCCTTGAGCAATCCAGACGGGCGAGCACGTTCCAATTTTTGGTGCTCCAGGATTTGTGGTGGTTTTCCAATCTACTTTTCGAGCAGAAATGCATCGTGCCAGCCCAACGGGCTGAGAAATGACAGCCCAGGGCAAGTGAGAAACGAGCGCCGCCCTGGGATCACCGAAGGGAAAAATGGGCCCTGAAAGGGACCGACAACCGGTGTCCCGGCCTTCCAGATCTCACCCGATTCATCGATCGTTACCCCGGCCCGCCGGTCGTTCCGCCCTTCGGCCGGGGCTGGCCTATCTCAACCTGTCAGGCTGGACGCGGGCCGAAAGATGGCAAACTTTGCGATACGCTAGGGAGAAAGCTGTGGAGCGATTAAAAAGAGGGCGCGCCTCGCTGCTGACGTGGGATCGTAAGACCGATGATGTCCCAATGCCGGAGGCATCGTGCCAGCCCAACGGGCTGAGATATGTCAGCCCCGGGCAAGCAAGGAACGAGCGCGGCCCTGGGATCAGCCGAAGGAAAAAATGGGCCCTGAAAGGGACCGACAACCGGTGTCCCGGCCCACCGGTCGTTCCGCCTCCTGGAAACCTCAATCCGAGAGAACCATTTTTTCCCAATGTTTGTAACGTTGATCTCTGGGTCGGTAAGGAACCAGCGAACCCGAAAAGAACTTTCAACTTCGCAACCATAGCCAACCAAGATCATGTTTAACTCATCTCCTCAACTCTCCGGCGCCATCCGCACATTCCTCGTTGCCATCGCAGCGGTGATCTCGCTACCGTCCGGCGCATCGGCAGGCCAGATTTCGCTGGATTATCAACCGCAACTTGGTGACTTGGCGCAGGTGAAGAGCGCTCTCCAGGAAATCGGAAAGATGTTGGAGCAGCAGCATCAGGTGAAGAGCCAGTGGGGGAACCTCTGCCATCACGGTCACTCGTGAGGGAATCAATGGCCAAATCCAGTATTCGAAGTCGAAGGTTTCCGTTCGGCTGACTCTGACGGGTAAACTTCACCACGCGACCGGAATCGTTCGCGGCAAGTTGAATCGCGAATTTTCCCGCCGCTTGATGACCCGGTAGTCAAACCTCTCACCAAAGGCGCGTCTCGCAATGCGCCATGTTCAAAGCAGCCGCCTCCGGGCGGCTTTTTTTTCGGTCTGGTTGTCCCTGTCGCATCGCCAATCAGAGTTGCCAACCTGAGGGATGGTTCGATTTCGAGCGAAAGGCGCAAGTCATTGCGAAAAAAGCTTCTCATGGGTACCGGTTGGTCCCTTGGCAGGATTTTAAAGAAAGATCGTAACCTTTTCCCCGGGTTGGGAAAGGAAGGGAGTAACGAAATCTTCAACTACGACTCCAATGAATACCGTTCATCTCACGACCGCAGCTTATGTAGGAATGGCTGCTGCAACAAAGAACGCCTCCTTCCCAAAACAGCCAAGCCAATTTCTCGGGCAGGTTCGAAATCAGGAGCGTCGCCTCGCGAAGCTTGTGCAGATCGGCGCACCAGCTCTGGTGCTCGAAAACGAGCGCACCATCCTGGCGCGATTTCAGAAAAGAGAAGTTTCTTTGTAACCTTTTCCTCCGCTTCGGAAAGGAATCCGTAGAACGAACTTCCATCCAACCCATCTCATGAATCCTGCAACGCTCGCTCCTCTTCCGCATCTCAACCGGTCCTTTTCGAAGAACCCTCAGGCGCCGAAGGACGCAAGTCAGGGTGCCTACCTTCTTGGGAAAAGTACCCAAGAGCCGGAGCGGCTCATCAAGCAGGCCGAGCTCTATCGCCCGGAAGCGCGCCAGATGCTGGAGTCGGTAAACCTGAAGCCCGGGGAACGCGCGTTGGATCTGGGATGCGGCCCGCTCGGGATACTCGACGAAATGGCGAAGCGGGTTGGCTCGACCGGCCACGTCACCGGGTTGGAGCGCGAGGATCGCTACCGCGCCTACGCCGAAGCCGAGGTCCGCCGTGGCGGGTTCGACCACGTCAATGTCATTGCCGGCGATGCCCGCCACACGCATCTGCCGAATCAGAATTTCGATCTGGCCCATGCCCGTCTCCTTTTGGTGAACGTGCCCCGGCCACAAGAAGTGGTGAACGAATTGGTACGCGTCACCAAGGTTGGTGGGACGGTTGCACTTCACGAGGTGGATTGGTCCTCGTGGACGTGCGACCCCCTCGCCGAATCCTGGACGCGCATCAAAGACGCTGCCAGAAACGTCTGGAGCCAAAACGGCCTGGATGTCCATATCGGGAATCGCCTGCCCGAGATGCTGGGCAAAGCCGGCATCACCAACATTCAGGTTCAGCGCCGCTGCTACGTCTGGCGCGCCGGCGACATCAAGCACACCTTCCTCCTCGCCATTCTCAAACGCATCCGGAATGACATCGCTGAAGCCGGATTGCTGAGCGAAACCGAGATCGACACCTTCGAGCGTGATTTGGCCGCCCATCTCGCCGATCCGAATACCCGCGTGCTGAGCCCGACTTATGTTCAAGCCTGGGGCGTGAAGTGAGGGTTGGTAGTCAGTAAAACAGTGATCAGAAGGCACTGCCGTTGGTTGTCCCACTGAAAACTTGCCCTCCGCCTCAAATCCCGGTAGTCCTGAACTTGAATAGCAATGAACCCGGAGCAGGAACCAACCCAGCCTCATCAACCAAAACGCGATACCGACGCGGATCTCCTGCGTCAGGCCATGGCCACGCCTCCCGGGCAGTGGGAGCCTGTTTCCGCCGAGGAACTGGATCGCTTCATGCCGGACTACACCGTCGAGAAGATTCTCGGCAGGGGAGGGATGGGCGCCGTCTATCAGGGCATCCAGATCAGCCTGAAACGCCCCGTCGCCATCAAGGTCCTCCCGCCCGAATTGGGCCAGGATCTCGAATTCGAGGCCCGGTTTCGCCGCGAGGCCCAATCCATGGCCCGGCTCAATCACCCCAATATCATCCAGATTTTTGACTTCGGGCAAACTGAAGGCGGGCATTACTTTTTCGTGATGGAATTCGTCGAGGGCGGCGATCTTCATTCCCTGATTCGCGAAGGCCATGTCCAGCCGGAAACCGCGCTCAAGGTCGTCATCCAGATTTGCGAAGCGCTCCATTACGCCCACTCCAAGGGCTACGTGCACCGCGACATCAAACCCGCCAACATCCTCCTCAACGAAGAAGGCGTCGTCAAAGTCGGCGATTTCGGCCTCGCCAAGCTGGTCGATCCCAAGCAGGGTTCCGAAACGGAGCAACTCGGCATCACCCTGACCGGCATCTCCATGGGGACCCCGAATTACGTCGCGCCGGAGCAAATGAGCGGCACCGGCGAAGTCGATCACCGCGCCGATATTTACAGCCTCGGCGTGATGCTCTACGAAATGCTCACCGGTGAAATTCCGCGTGGCCATTTCGCGCCGCCCTCCGGCAAAATCCAGGTTGATGTGAGGATCGACGATGTTGTTCTCAAAGCGATGGAGGAGAAGCCCGAGCGGCGTTACCAGAGTGCCAAGGACGTGGAGAGCGATGTGACGGTGATACGGAGCAATCCGAAGGGGAAAACGATCGCAGGAATGGAGAAAAACGGAAAAAAGGTGAGATCGGGAGGAAAGTCAGGCTCGAAGAGGGCGGTTTTGGGATTTGGAGCCGCATTGTTGGCTGCTACTTTGGCGGTGTCGGGATTGATTTGGAAACCTTGGGAGAACGTCGTCCTAACGGAAACGAGTGCTCAACTTACGCTCGAACTGCCGCCAGCGTTGGCTGCGATGAAGGAGCGCGGCGGGCGGTTGCGGGCTTGGACATCGGATGGGGAGCCTCTCGACCTGACTCAGGCCGAAGGGGTAGACGATCTTCAAAGGCTCTTCTTTGCTCCGACTTCGTGGCAGTACAAGGCGGCATCCGCCAGCGGCCTGATCTACAAGACAAACAGAACTCTTCGGTTGCCTGACCCAGCTTCATGGTCGGACTTTTTCGTGGTAAGTCGGGAAGGCACAATTCTACCGTTCTCGGGCACGCCTACGCCTCCGGATTTTGAAGCATTGAGAAATTCCGTCGCCAAAGCCCGCGCCGTTAATAGCGCAGACGGTCGGTTGATTTTCGTGACTGACCAAGGCCGAATCAAGATCGCTTTCGCCGATTCGACAGACGCCCCAGTGTGGCGTGACGAGATGATCCGGAAACTTGAAGCACTGGAAGACATCGTTGCAGTGGACAGCAAAGGTGATTTCAGCGCCTTCTTGGCTCAGGACGGATCGGTTTCGCTCTGGAACTTCAATACGGGCGAATTCACGGAGTTGACCGGCCAATCCATCGTCGAAGTTGCTGTTGGAGCTATGTTCGCTCTCGCGCTCGACCGGGACGGCGTTCCGCACGCTCTTTTGGCTCCGGGCGCCACGTTTGACCATTCCGGCGCCCAAATTCCAACGGATTTGCCAAAGGTGTATGCGATTCGCGCTTACGGACGCGGCGCTGCGGCGCAGCTGGAAGATGGCTCGTGGCGCGCGTGGGGTAAAAACCACTGGCAACGACTCGGCAACCCCGTGGCTGGCGCCGGTGAATTGTTCGAACGGATCGAGGCCCTCGGGCCAGCTGTTGATATCGAGTTCAAGGTGAATTCTAACAATGAACAGGAGCAAGCGACGCTGCTCTGGATCGAGCCGGTGAAATGACGAACCAAAAGAAAAGGCCGCCTCAGTGGGCGGCCTTCCGGGTTTTTCCAGGTTTTGGGGTATTCGAAAATCAAGCGCTCAGCTTATTGCGGAACTCCTTGTCCAGGCCGCTCTTGATCACTTTTGAAAAGAACTTCAGTTTTGGAGCCAGGGTGATGTTGGCATCCAGTTTGTTGCCGGCGAAGGTGATCGTTCCGCCGACCGAACCAGTGTCGTTGCTGACGGTGATCGTGTTGCCGTTCCAGTCGAATTTCAGGTCGAACTTGTCGGCCAACTTGGCTTCGATTGCTTTGAGGCCGTCCAGGTATTCGGTGACGTCGCCGTCGGTGGTGTAGGAGAGGGTGATGAGGATTTGGTCAACGGCCTGGGCGGAGTTGGTGGCGCCGAAGAGCATGAGGGCGAAGACAGAAGCGATCAGGCAGAAGGAAGAAGTAGCGTTTTTCATCGGATTGGTAGGTTGGTAAGGTTGGTTTGAAGGTGGTGGAATTGCGTTCCACCGGTTCCTTACCGGCCCGCCAATCAGAGTTACAAACGTTGGCAAAAAAAGTGCGGAGACACCCCAAAGCCTGAAACCTGAAACCTGAAACCTGAAACCTGAAACCTGAAACCTGAAACCCGACCGCTACTTCGCCTGCTTCGGCATGCGACCGAGGAGGAAGCGGGCGAGGACGGTCTCGGCGCTTTCGTCGACGCTGACGCGGTGATAGTCGATCGCGGCGTCGTTCACGATGGCGGTGACGGCGTTGAGATACTCGGCGAGGGCCTTGCGATATTGGGGGCCGATGATGTCGGGATCGACGAGCATGGGGGCGCCGCCTTCGAGATCGACGAATCGGGTGGGGCGCTCGAAGTCGAAGTCGATTTCGTGCCGCTCGAGCAGGTGAAAGACGGAGACGTCGTGCTTGCGAAAGCGGAGGTGTTGCATCGCCTCCTTCAACTCGGCGGTGTCGAGAAAGAGGTCGGATATGACGACGACCAGGGCGCGTTGTTGGATCTTCTCCGCGGCCTGGTGAAGCGCGGCGATGAGCCCGGTTTCGCCTTCGGCCTTGATGTCTTTCAGCTCATCGAGGATGACGCGCAAATGGGCGGCGGAACGCTTGGGCGGAATCTCTTTGGTGAATTCTTCGCTCGCGCAATAGAGGCCGGCGGCATCGCCCTGACGCACCGCGAGAAAGGCGAGCGTTCCGGCCAGTTGCCGGGCAAAGTCGAGTTTGGTGCCGCCCTTCGGCCCGTACTTCATCGATCCGCTGGTATCGACGATGATGCACATGCGGAGATTGGTGTCGGCCTCGAATTCCTTGATGTAAAAGCGGTCGCTGCGTCCCCAGGCGCGCCAGTCGAGACGGCGCGTATCGTCACCGGGCACGTATTTCCGATACTCGGCGAATTCCAGGCTCGATCCCCGAATCGGACTCCGATGCCGGCCGGAAACGTTTCCCAGCATGGGTTGGCGCGCGAACAACGGGAGCCCGGCCAGACGGGAGAGGACCTTCGGGTCAAGGAAGTCGTGCTTGGTGGGAGGGGACACGTTGTGAGGGGGTGACTAGGTGGAGGGGGGAAGGGGTGACTTGGGTGTCGATGGATGCGGGAGAAGCCAGGTTTCCTTGTGGTTAATCATGCCGACCAGGGTGCCGATGACTTCGTCGTAGGATTTGAAGAGATGGCGGGCGGTTTGATCGGAAAGATAGCCGCTTTTCACCGCGAATTCGATCCAAACCTGGGTTTCGGCGGCTTCGAGGAGGCTGTCTGACTTGGTCGGTCAACGAATCGATTTCTTCTTTCGGGAAGTTCTTTGTCTCTTCAATAATTATCATTGTGACCCCCTCACCGTCAGGCTTCTTCGCCGAGTTCCTTCACCAAACGTTTCACGACGTCGCGGCTGGTGATGCCTTCGGATTCGGCGGCGAAAGTGGTGAGGACACGATGGATCATGACGGGCTCGGCGACGGCTTCGACGTCTTCCTGACGAACCATGTAGCTGCCGTGAAGCGCGGCGCGGGCGCGGGCGCCAAGAATGAGGCACTGGACGGCACGGGGGCCGGCTCCCCAACCGACGAGCGGCTTGATCCACTCGGGCGCTTCTTCGCTCCGGGGACGGGTGCGGCGAACGAGATCCACGGCGAACTCGAAAATGTGATCGGGAACGGGGACGCGGCGAACGAGCTGCTGGTAGGCGATGACTTGTTCCGCGTTGATGACGGCATCGAGCGGTGGCGGCGTTTCTCCGGTGGTGGAACGCGCGATCTCGATTTCGTCGCTGCGCTTGGGATATTCGACTTCGACCATGAACATGAAGCGGTCGAGCTGGGCTTCGGGAAGCGGGTAGGTGCCTTCCTGCTCGATCGGGTTCTGCGTGGCGAGCACGAAATACGGGGGATCCAGCTCAAAGGTGCGTCCCGCGACGGTAACGCGGTGTTCCTGCATCGCTTCGAGCATGGCAGACTGCGTTTTGGAGGGGGCGCGGTTGATCTCGTCGGCGAGGACGATGTTGGCAAAAACGGGACCCTTGATGAATTCGAACTCGCGGCGACCGCCCTGACCTTCCTGAAGGATGTCGGTGCCGGTGATGTCCATCGGCATGAGGTCGGGCGTAAACTGAATCCGGCTGAAATCCAGATGCATGGTCTCGGACAGGCGTTTGACGAGCAGCGTTTTGGCGAGGCCGGGGACGCCCATGAGGAGCGCATGGCCGCGGGCGAAAAGGCAAATCGCCAAATGCTCAATCACCGATTCCTGACCCACGATGATCTTGCCAATCTCATCCTTCAACTGGTGATAGGAATTCCGTAAATTATCGATGGCGGCGACGTCGTCGTCTCCGAGTTCGGGGAGGGGGGCGTTCGTTGATGGATCCATGCTATGGTTTATAATCTTGAGAAGTCTTCCACAGGGTTGGGATGAAGGCCAACCACAAGTTTTTGCCTTTGTCTGACGGAAAAATTGCTAACTTTACCTGACAACATTCCCGAAAAAGGGTAGAACCGATCTATGAACGAGGAATGGTTTCTTTACGCAAACGGCGATAAATCCGGTCCCCTGTCATTTGCCGAGTTGCAGGCGAAGGTTCAGTCGTTGGATCCCGGGGCTACGGGCACCCTGGTCTGGTCGGCCAGCACGGTCGAGTGGGTCGCTCCCGAGAAAGTTCCGGGACTGCTGGACGGAACGCCTGCGCCCGCCGCGTCATCCAGCCCTTCCGATTCTCCAAATGTCTTCAACTCTCCCATTCCGACAGCCTCTCCTTCCGCAGATACCGGATCGCTGAATCCCTACGCGGCACCGCAATCCTCTCCGCGCGATACGCCAATGGTGGTGGGCGAGCCCGGAAACCATACCCTCGAAATCGAAGAGGCGATCAAGCTGGGGTGGGGACGTTGTGTGAAGCACATTGGCGGAGTGATTGCCGCTGCGTTGATTTATCTGGGGATCTCGATGGTGGTTTCGATTCCCATGCAGGTTGTTGCTCCCCAGATGGAGGGCGGAGAGTTGGACCCTGCGATGTTTGGCGTTTTTGCGATTCTCTACGTCGTCAACATCGTCGTTTCCACGTTCATGGGCATTGGTTTTATCAAATACACGATCAGTCTGATTCGCGACGATGTTTCGAATCTCGGCGACCTGTTTGGCGGTGCTCCCTACTTTTTTTCGACGATCGGAGGCGGTATTCTGCTGACGCTTGCCTTGAGTTTGCCCGCGCTTCCATTGGTCGGAATCAGCGCGGCCATCGGTGAGGAAGCCATGATCATCGGGGTCATTCTGTGGTCGCTCGTTGCGGTAGGATTGGGCATTCGGCTCTTCTGGTTTCCCTATGCGATTGTCGATCGGAAGATGGGGCCAATTGCAGCCATGAAGGCGAGTTGGGAACTGACCAATGGGAATTGGTGGCGCATCATCGTCGTCTACATCGCCGGGCTGGGAATTTACCTATTGGGCTTCGTTGCCCTCTGCATCGGCGCGCTGTTTACCTTGCCAGTGTTTTTTGCGATCTTCGCCGCCTCCTACCTGCTGATGTCCTACGGCTCCTTCGCGAAACGCTAGGTCATAGCTGTGGAGCGATTGAAATGAGGGCGTGTCCCGCTGCTGACGCGGGATCGTGGGGTCGGTGATGTCCCATCGTCACAGCTAGAGCATCGTACCAGCCCAACGGGCTGAGATATGCCAGCCCAGGGCAAGCGAGGAACGAGCGCCGCCCTGGGATCAGCCGAAGGGGAAAATGGGCCCTGAAAGGGACCGACAACCGGTGTCCCGGCCTTTCAGGCCTCACCCGATTCATCGATCGTTACCCGGCCGCCGGGCGTTCCGCCCTCTGGCCGGGCCTGGCATATCTCAGCCTGTCAGTCTGGGGCGGGATCGACAAGTGGCAAGCCACGCGAAGCCAACCTCCCTACCCAAATCAGCGGTGCTTTAGTTTCGGGACGTTTGGCCTGAGGAGCGTC
>TARA_R110002096_G_scaffold54517_15_pt1 | contig 12935 bp, 10 predicted proteins | sample TARA_R110002096 | Tara Oceans TARA_R110002096 (sample SAMEA4397295) | marine metagenome | biome: Polar Biome; feature: [DCM] deep chlorophyll maximum layer (ENVO:01000326); material: water (ENVO:00002006), including particulate matter (ENVO:01000060) such as... | depth 35 m | reverse complement strand
TACTCCGAAAAATCGCGCCACGATGCCCGGGAATCAGCATGACGGGGATGAAGGCCACAATGGTGGTCAGCACGCCGAAAATCACCGGCCGAGCGACCTCACGCGTTGCTTCAATGGCGGCCAAGGTTGGGTCGCCATCTTCATCATTGCGCATTCGGGTAAAGATGTTTTCTCCCGTGACGATGGCGTCATCGACCAGAATCCCGAGCACGAGAATGAAACCAAACAGGCTGACGATGTTGATGGAGGTATTCGTCAGCGGCATGCAGATAAACGCACCGCACAAGGCGACCGGAATTCCCAACATGACCCAGAATCCCAGCTGAAAACGGAGAAACAGGGAGAGAATGATGAACACCAGGATAAAGGCCCCCACCCCGTTTCGAACCAAGGTGTCGAGACGGGCTTGAACCAGGTTCGAGCGATCCCGCCATGTTTCGATCGAAACGCCCTGGGGCAGGCTGTTGCGCCGTTTTTCAACAAAGTCGCGAACCGTATCGGAAATGATGATCGCGTTTTGCTCGCCGACGCGTTCCACCGAAATCAACACCGACGGCTTGCCGTTGAAACGCGCCACCACCTCGTTTTCCTCGAACCCATCGGTCACCACGCCCAGGTCACGAACCCGCACCTTGGTTCCGTCCGGATTGGAACGAACAACGATGTCTTCAAAATCCTTCCCCACATAGGCTTTGGACTTGGTGCGAAGCAGGATCTCGCCACCCGCAGTCTTGATGGTTCCCCCCGACAAATCGACCGATTGAGCCGAAACCGCAGCCGCAACTTCTCCCAACGTCAGGTCGTAGCGAAGCAACGTTTCTTCGGGAACTTCAATCGCGATTTCGAAAGGCCGCACCCCGATGATCGTGGCCGAGCTCACCGTCTCGGTCTTGCTCATGGCCTGAAAAACCGAGCTGAAGACCGGCAATTTGTGGAGCGGGATCCAACGCGGCATTTCAACCGTCGAAGACCCGACGAGACCGACGATTTCGTCCCGAAGACTGTCGGCCAACTCTCGAAGCTGAGCTTCCTCCAAATCGCCGTAGACGAGCACCTTCACGACACTGTCGGTAAATTGCTGCAGCGAGACGGTCGGTATCTCGGCTTCGAGCGGAAACGTCACAATGGCGTCGACTTCCGATTTGATGTCATCGAGCGCCTCCCTGGGGTCATAACCCGATTTGATTTCGACGCTGACAGAGCCGCCCCCCTCACTTGCGTTCGATCGAATTTCCTTGATCGACTCGATCGACTGAATCGCCTCTTCAATGGGAACGATGACACCCTCTTCAACCTCCGCCGGAGTCGCGCCTCGAAACACCATCCCAATATTCACCGTATTCACTTCGGAATCCGGAAAGACTTCGAGCGGAATCTGGGTAAACGCGGCCCAAACGCCCACCAGAACGATGGAAATCATCAGCAAATTCGCTGCGACATCATTTTTGGTAAACCAGGCGATCAAGGGGCAACTCTAGGTTTCGAGGAGATTGGAGACGAGGAGTAAACCATCACAGTTTCAAACTTTCCAGCTTTCGCAAGGAAGCTCTTCGGGTTGAACTCCGGCTATTCCCAAAAGTTTCTCAACCCAAATGGACACCATTCCCACGGAAGGAGGGTTTACAGCGAGTCCGGATCTATGATAGGGTTCTTCCCTGATAACGAATCAATCCCAACCTCCACTGCGAAATTGCCAATGAACCGTCTCAAACTCATCTTCGCCGCTTGTCTTGCCGCACTTTTCATCGTCCCTGCGGCCTTCGCCCAGCAGAAGAACCCAACCGTCAAGGAAGTCTACGAAGAGGGCAAACGCGCCTACCTCAGCAAGGATTACGCGAAAGCGCTGAAGGCGTTTGAGTACGTGAAGAAATATTATCCGAGAGATCCCCGGGTTCGCAGCTACATCGCCAAAACCCAGATGGCGTTGAGGGAAGATCGTCCCCAGGCAACCATGGAAGCCAAGTTGCGTGGAATCGTGATCCCCAATGTCGAATTTGAAGATGCCACCCTGGAAACCGTTCTGGACTACCTGACTCAGAAGACCTCGGAACTCAGCGGAGGTCAGGTCCGCCCCAATTTTGTCTACCGTGGCAGCCCTCAGGAAAAAGCTCAGGGCGGGATCACGCTCAAACTGAACAACGTGCCGGTTTCGGAACTCATTCGCTATGTCGGACAGATGACGAGGACGCAGTTCAAGTATGAGCCCTATGCGATCACCGGCGTTCCGTTGCGGATGCTTTCTCCGGTCCAGCCCGAGGCGCCGGCCGCAACCGAGTCGTTTGACCCGTTTGCGTGAGCCAACCACCCGTTGCTCTCATCACAGGTGGCGAAGGCGACCTGGCCCAGGCGATTTCGCGGCAGCTTGATTCCAGTGGCTGGCAAGTCCTCGCACCCGGACACCGCGAGCTGGACGTCTCCAGCCGGGATTCGGTTCGTGCCTATTTTGATCAGCAGATTGGTGGCCGAATCGATTTGCTCGTCAACAATGCCGGCATCACTCAGGATCGAGCCTTCCTCAAACTGTCCGAGTCGAATTGGGACGAGGTGGTGGATACCAATCTGAAGGGCGCCTTCCTCTGTTCCCAGACGGCGCTACGTCTCATGCAAAAACAGCGAGACGGCCACATCATCAACATCGGATCCTATTCCGCGATCAACCCGCCCCTTGGCCAAGCCAATTACGCCTCAGCCAAAGCCGGACTTTTCGGACTGACCAAGAGTCTCGCCAAAGAAGTGGGGAAACGGAATATTCGGATCAACTGCCTGCTTCCTGGCTTCCTCGAAACCAAAATGACGACGGGCTTACCTGAGAAGGTCATTCAACAGGCGAGGGAAAACCATGCCTTGGGGCGATTCAATACCTGTGAGGAAGTCGCCCGCTTTGTCGGGTTTCTCGCCTCCACCGAAAACGTCTCCGGCCAGGTCTTCCAACTCGACAGCCGTTAGCCGTTTCTAAAGCTTTTCCTTGGTGCTCGGAATTTTCCCCGCGATCCGCGGATCAATCTGGATGGCCTGATCGATCGCCCGGGCGGTTCCCTTGAAGAGCGCCTCAGCCATGTGATGACCATCGCGTCCATCCAGAATCGTCATGTGCAAATTCATGAGCGCATTGAAGGAAAACGCCCGGAAAAACTCTTCCACCAGCGAAAACGGGAAATTCCCACCAATGGGATCGATCCGGTCCGGCGCTTCGAAAACGAGATAGGGTCGCCCGCTGAAATCCAGCGCGATTCTCGCCAGCGTTTCGTCCATCGGCAGCATGAAGGAGCCGTATCGGGTTATTCCCTTCTTCTCCCCCAATGCCTGGCGAATCGCCTGGCCGAGCACGATGCCGACATCTTCAACCGTGTGGTGAAAATCGACTTCCAGATCGCCATTGGCCTTGATCGTGAGATCGATCAGGCTGTGGCGCGAAAAGAGCGTCAACATGTGATCGAAAAAACCGATCCCGGTTTCGATTTCACATTCACCGGTTCCATCCAGGTTCAGCGAAAGCTGAATCTGAGTTTCGGCGGTATTCCTCTCAATACTTGCGGTACGCGTTTTGGCCATTGCAGCTAAATTCGCTCAACTGTACGGCGAAAAGGAGATCGCCGCAAACCGGGCGCGCCGGTAAATCCGGCTTACTCTTCCCCTCCGCCAGCCTGCGCCTTCTTCTTCTTGTCCATGAAGTAGAGCCCGACTGTCACTCCAATCAGCAAAACCGGAACCAGGAAGAGGAAATTGAACCCACCGCCCGAAGATGGTGCGGGTGAAGTTGTCGAAGCCGCCGTTGAACTGGTCTTTTTGGCCGTCGATGAAGTGGAGCTCTTTTTGGGCTCGGGCTTTTTGGGCTTCGCCGCCTCCACAGCAGCCTGTTTCTGGCGAGCCATTTCGGCAATCGCTTGAGACGCAGAAAGGGGTTTGTCTTCACCGTTGGCGGCTTCGGGCGATTCTGCTTCGCCGTCCTTCTTCACGGCATCCGCGATCTTGCTGGCCTCCATCGCATTGCGATCCGCCAGGGCCGCTGCTTTCGCCGCCTTTTCCTCAACCTGAGCAATCTTCGATTGGATTGCGGCCAGAACCTTGAGTGAATTATCCCGCGTATTCTTGGCGCCGCCCTTCACCTTCAGCGCTTCGGCCAACTGCAGCTTCGCTTCTTCAACATTCTCCTCAGCCAACAAGCCCTCCACTTCCCAAAGTTGATCCGCCTGGGCGCGAATGGCTTCCAGATCATACTTCCCAACTCGCTCGATCTCCTTGCGGACACGATCAATCCCTGACTTCAGGCTCGTTTCATCGACCAAATTCACCGTCGTCCAAAACAGCCCCCGCTTCGTCTCCGCCTCCACTTGTCTTGTGTAGCGCTCTTTCTCCTGGGCCAGCACTTTCTGGTATTCCGTTTTCTGGTAATTCCCCATCCCCGCCAACGCCTTCTGGCGCTTCGCGATCTCATGCCTTGCATAACCAATTTCATTGGTCAGAAAACCACCATACTTGGGCAGAACCTGCCGGGCGAGTTCGACCGCCTCAGGAAAGGCCAACGTCCCTTGATAATTCTTCTCAATCCGCTCAAACAATCGCAACGCAGCCAATTGCCAGCCCGTCTCTGAGCCTTCCACCACAGAGCGCATCTGGTTCAATGCCGTGTCGGCCTCCATATTCACCCGGTGCGAAAGCTGCTCACTGGGACTCAACCACTCACTGCGGAACTTGCGGAACCCGAGCTCCACCTTCTTTCGCTCGTCTTCCAGCTGAGCGATGACCTTCTCGATTTTGTCTTTGCGAGAACTCTCAGGATACTTCTCCAAGAACTCTTGGGGCCTTTTGATGAGCTGATCGTACTCATTGACGGTCAGACCAGGGGCGGTGGGAATCACCTTAATCGCCACCTCATAGGCAAAATCTTCCGGCGTGGTCCGCTCGATCCGCTCGATCTGGATTTTTTTGTAAAGCTTGGTGTCCTTGATCGTTCCCGTGATGATGCTGATTCGAACATCATCGTCGGTTTCCGTGGTGATTTTGCCGCTAACGACCGTGCCGTCCTTCAGATAAATTTTGTCCGCCCAGGCAGATGGAATGGCAGAAAGAAGGGCAACAGCCAAGAGCCATTGGGCGATCAGCTTGCATTGGGGCAACAGAGAAAAACGGGTCATTTGGGAAGTCGATGGAGTTTGGTCTTACGGTAGAAAAAGACGTATTCAGAGGGTCTTTATCATAAACCAATTTTACCCAATCATGCCAATCCTTAATTCGATCGATTCCAAACCGGGATTTTCGTGATGCCAGAGTGTTGCCAAAGGTGGAATCATCGTAGAGTGAAGACCTTCCATGATTCTCGCGATCGAGACCTCAACTCCCAATGCCCACCTCGCGGTTCTCAGCCCCGACGGGTCTGACGTCGTCTTCGAAACGCGGTTTCACTCGGACCGAGCCCACAATTCGCGCATCTTTGATCCGCTCAAGGAAACCCTCGACGCCGCCCCCCAACTTTCGCGCCTCGTGGTGGGAACGGGGCCCGGCTCCTACAGCGGAGTTCGCGTCGGAATCGCGATCGCCAACGGACTCGCCGTAGCCAAAGGAGCCGGTGTTATCGGCCTGCCCTCCATTTGCACCCTGCTGCCCGATGGGTTGGTCGTGGGCGATGCCCGCCGAAACGCCTTTTTCGTGGCTGAAATTGCCGGCCATCAGATGGTTTCGGCTCCGGAAATTCACTCCGGCGACGAATTCACGAAGCTGGTCCACCAGGCACTCACCGATGGCACCAGGGTCGTGACGATGGATGCGAAACCGCCGCTTGGGATCGCCGGGATCGAAATCCAATCCCCCAGCGCGACCAAGCTGGGCGCCCTCGCCGCAGAATTGGCGATTCCCGATCAAGCGATCGAACCGGTCTACGTTCGCGAGCCCTACATCACCAAGGAAAAACCGAAAGCGGCCCTCGGTTAGGGCGCCGATTGTGAGGTGGCTGAAAAAGTGTTGCCAGGTTTTCCAAGACTATGGCTGAAACTCTTCGGATCTCTCATTCCATTCCCAAAGAGTGGACAAAAGAGCATCTACTCCGCCTACCGAACCCATCGAGACGCTAAATGCTGTCGTGGAATTCAGATAGTGTTGTGATATTCGATTCAAAACACTATCCAACGCAGTCAACGCTTCCCTGATTTTCTGTCTAGTCGTCTCGGGTAGTGGTTCCGTTCTTCTCCCACCAACTAGCGGCATTTCCCGATGCGCCAATCGCCTATTCCTCCTCACCCTAGCGAATTTGCATTTCTCGATTGCATTCTCCACTAGCGTATCCACTTCATTTTTCAATTTCCTGTCAGTAATATTTCTGGAGAACCTCTTCACTGTCAGCGTTTCGTTCCCTGCGACCGTAACATTGTCAGTTATTCGACAAATATGGAGGACCACATCCTCTATCATCATTCTCTGAGTGTTATGAAAAAATGCCGGCGCAACCTTGTTAAGTAAATTGATAACTTCGGGCGTGTCCGCAAACAGACTTTCGTAGTCGTTCCACTTTAGATGAATCCAAGTAAGCTGATTTCGAAGGTCATCGTACAGTTCTCCGAGGTTCTCGCCCATCTGTGCGATGCACTCTTCCCTTATTTCTTCTGGTGACTTTATCCTGCTCATCACATTGTTGCCAAAACGCAAGGATCTGAAAATCCTCCTCAGTCCTCGCTTATTCCCTCACTAAAGCAGAATTCTGTCAGCCTGCAAAAACCATTAAGGAATTCTTGACTTTAAGGATTTTTGAAACTAGATCTGCGGCCGCAGCGAAACCGGCAATCATCAAATCTCAAATTCAATAGGGCAATCGACGCGTTGATCCATTGATCGTCTATCCCAACGGGATTGCGCACCACAAGCCCAAGGTTACCGCCGGCTACCTTGGGCCCGATCCCCGAAAGAGGAATCAATCCTGAAGGGCTTGTGGAAAGGTGAGGAGATGAAGGAGCAGGCCGGCAACGAAGATTTCGCAACCACGGTGTGGTTGATGGCTCATGGCGACGGTGTTCCTGGAGTAGGCCGCTTCGCTGGGCCAACCCCAGGCTTTCCCTGCGCAACGGCGTTGCCGTTGTTCCCTTGTGGCTGGCGGCTTCGCTAAGCCATCCCAGTCGGTTAGTTTGACATCCGGAGATACTTCGATTCGGAGATCCGGTAGGGCGATGTGGTTTGGGCGCGCGATGAGGTGACCGATAAGGAGGGCAGGAAGAAGGTGCTTTCCTGAAATCCCTGATGGAGTCCTGGCTAGGTCAGAGCCAGCCAGACTGGACCAAACGGCGGAAGCTCGATGGCTTTGCCGGGTTCCACCATCGCTCCGCTGAGCACTTCCCGGGTTGATTCCACGGGATCCGATCCAGAGACACAATCGCTCCAATTCACGGTCAACGGTTTGGCGGTCAAATTGGCGAGGCAGACAATCGTTTCGGAGCCATCGTGTGCCTTGCGAACGAAGCCAAAGCACGCTTTCCCGAGGTCGAGAACCTCCATGGCCGCTTCCGGATGGAACGCGGGATGGTTTTGCCGCCGAATCAGCCAGCTCGTCAGGATATCGAAAATTTTGCTCTGTTTTCCCTCCCGATCGTCCAGCACTTCATTCAGTTGATCCAATTTATACTGGCGGCGATTCAGGGTTCGGTTGCGCTTGGTCTCTTCGAAACCCTCAACCCAGTTTGGCGTTCCCAACAAACTGTGAATGTAGAGTGCGGGAACGCCGCGCATCGCCAGCATGATTGCCTGTGAACAGAGGAAGCGGGCAATGCTGGTTTCCTCGTCACCCGGTTCGCTCATGGCATCGACGTAGGTGATGTTCAGCTCATAGGGCCGCTTTGAGCCATCCGGCATGGAGCGCTGCGAGACTTTTCCGCCACGCTTCTTGACCTGACCAACCACCCAATCCAATTCCGAGTCGTCCAGGATTCCCTGCAAGGGGCGAACGCCAACTCCGTCGTGCGACGCGGTGAAGTTGAGAAAGGTCTGCCCTTCGGGAAGGTCCGGAAGCGTCTTGGCCCAACCGGTGAGATGAGATCCATCCCCACGCAACAGGGCATGCAGCAACAGCGGAGGCAGGCTGAAATTGTAAACCATGTGCGCCTCATCCCCATCGCCAAAGTAGCTCACATTCTCTTCGTGCGGCACATTTGTTTCGGTTAGCACGACGACGTGAGGAGCGACGACTTCGAGGACGTCGCGAATCAGCTTCACCACTTCATGCGTCTCGGGAAGATGCAGGCAATTGGTTCCAATCTCCTTCCAAAGAAATGCCACCGCATCGAGCCGCAGAATGCGGACACCTTTGGCGACGTAGAGAAACAGGATGTCGAGAAATTCGAAGAGCACGTTCGGATCCTTCCAATTCAGATCGACCTGATCCGCGCTGAAGGTTGTCCAAACGTTCTGATTGCCCCCACGCGTCGCCACCGTGGTTAAAAGCGGAGTTTCTCTCGGCCTAACGACTTCCGATAGATCCACGCTTTTGTCTGCGGTGACAAAATATCCCAAGCCCGGCTCCACTCCGGTAACGAATTGACGGAACCAAGGGCTCTCGCTCGAACAATGATTCAAGACCAGATCGAACATCAGCGAAAAGTCGCTCCCCAGGTCTTCAATGTCTCTCCACCCCCCGTATTCCTCTTTCACCTCACGGTAGTCCACCACACTGAATCCATCGTCCGAGGTCCAGGGGCAAAAGGGAAGAATGTGAACCGTCCGAATCGCATTCTTCAGCCGTTCGCACAAAAATCCCCGCAGCGTTCGCAAGGGATTCTCTCCGCCCTGAACCGTATCGGCATAAGTGATCAGCACCGTATCATTCTCGGTCCAAAGCGGCGTTTTGGGTGGCGAAACTTCGCCCACGCCATAGCGACCTAACATCATTTCGAAGCGCCGAATCAACTTTGGCGCCATTTCGACTCCATAGAGCCGTTCAAGACGGGCTTGGATTCGGTTGGATTGGCCTTTGCCTAGTACAATGCTCATGGTCAGTTGAACCGGAAATAAGCACACTTTTACCGAGTGGCGAATCCCCGATTCAAGAAAAGCCAGAGCGCTAACCCGGCTTCAAGACCGACTTGACCACTTCGCCTTGGTGCATTTTTTCGAAGGCCGTCTTCCATTCCGAGACGGGCCAGACTCCGCCGATAATCGGTTTCACATCAAACTGGCCACTGGCGAGCAATCGAATCACGCGCTCCCAAATCGGCCAGTTGTGACTGAAACTTCCCTGGAGGGTGATGTTTTTCTGAACCAGAGGATCGAGGTTGTACCCCAGCGGCTGGGGGCCCCACCCTACCTTGCTGATCCAGCCAGCAGGTCGAACCAGGTTCAGCGCGATCTGCAACGTGGCGCTGGCTCCAGCGGCGTCGATCACCCCATCACATCCCAATCCATCCCGCTCCAAGGCCCAGGACCCGGCATCTCCCACGATGACTTCACAGCCGTATTGTTTGGCGATTTCCAGTCGGTGCCGATCGTTCTCCAAACCAACGATCGCAACTTCCGCTCCGCAAAGTCGAGCCATCCCGGCACACAGAATTCCAATCGTTCCCGGCCCCAGCACCACAATGCGATCCCCCGGTTCGATACGCGCGTTTTTGACCGTGGCATTGTAGGCAACGCAGCACGGCTCGGTCAGACATGCCTGCTCGAACGGCAAGCTGTCGGGAATTCGATGAAGGACCCGCGCCGGCACGCGGACATGCTTTGTCATGGCCCCATCCACTCCGTAACCAAATCCCTTCCGGGTTGGGTCGAGATTGTAGAGACCTTGTCGCGTCATCGGATTGTCCGCACCGATGATGGCGGCGGTTTCGCTGACGACCCGATCACCTTCCTCCCATCCTTCCACGTCTTTGCCGACTTCCACGACATAGCCGCCAAACTCGTGCCCCAACACCACCGGATAGTTGACCGGCCAGGAATGATCTGCGGTCCATTGATGAAGATCGCTCCCGCAAACGCCGACATTGGCGACTTCAACGAGGACGTCCTGCGCCCCAATCTCCGGTTTTTCGATCTCCCGAATTTCAACAGAACCTTTCTCAGGAGCAAAGTTAACGACAGCGGCATTCATGAGTTAGTTGGATACGGTTTGTGCATGGACGGCTTCGCAAATCAGGCGGAGCGAGCTTTCCAGATCGCCATCAGCGGTTTTGAACGCATCGGCATCGATCGTCAGCGGAGCCCCGAGAACGACCAGCGGCGCCCCGTATCCGGGACATTCAATCGCCTGTTCCAGGCTCAGGCCACCGACGGCTTGAACCGGGACCTTGACCGCTTTCACCACGTCTCGAAGCTGATCCAGCGGGCTGGGCATGCGGTTACCAGCCGCGGCGATTCCCCGGCGTTCATCATAACCAATGTGATGAATCACGTAGTCACAGCCGAGCTGCTCGAGACGCTTTGCTCCCTCCACCATGTCCGCGCTAACCATGTTATCCCCCATCACCTCACAGCCAAAATCACGCCCCGCCTTCACCACGCATTTGATCGTTTCCTCGTGAGCCTGCGCCATTACCACGACATGGGTTGCGCCCGCTTTCGCCATCATCTCGGCTTCCAGATAACCGCCATCCATCGTCTTGAGATCCGCGACAAGCGGCACCTTGGGAAACGCTTCGCGCAATTTGCGAACGCCGTGCAATCCTTCCGCCAAAATGAGCGGGGTTCCGGCCTCCAGCCAATCGACTCCGGCACGCATGGCCAATTCCGCCGTCTCCAGCGCTTCATCAATCTTCGTGAGGTCCAGAGAAATCTGAACGAGGGGTTTCATCCCTTGAGATGCCACAGGCCAGCGAACCTGCCAAGCAACGTTCCTCGCGATTTTTTTGTCTAGGCCAGTTGGTATGCCTCTGTGGCAGTCCCACCCATGATCCAGGCTTGCTCCGTAGTTGAAAGCTTCGAAGTCCAGCTTCTCACGGTTTCGATCCAGCGATGGTAGTCACTGGCCAACAGACAAACCGGCCAGTCCGACCCGAACATGAGTCGATCGGGGCCAAACGCCTCCAACACCGTCTCGAAATACGGCTGAAGGAGTTGAGGCGACCAGTTCACCCCTTCGACAACTTCGGTGACCATCCCGGAGACTTTGCAATAAACATTGCCGCGCCGGGCGATCTCTCGCATTCCACTCACCCACGCCGGATCGGGAGTGTCCGTCTCAATCCTGGGTTTCGCGATGTGGTCAATCACGAAAACCTGCCCTTCATGTTGATCCACAAATGCCGGTGTGTGGGGCAAATGAAAATGCTTGATCAAGATGTCATAGACAAATCCGTAGTTGTGCAGCATCGCGACTCCACGATTGAAGTCTTCGCGCAACATGTATCGCTCGTCGGACTCACCCTGAAGGACGTGGCGAAAACCTTTGATCAGAGGCTCCATGGAACACTTCTCCAACGCATCGCCGACCTTGGGATCCGTCAGCTCGATCCAACCAACGACGCCCTTGATGAAAGGATGCTTTTTCCCAAATGCGAGCAAGGATTCCGTTTCCTCGGGAATCGTTCGCGCTTGGACGGAAACGACGCCATCCAGCCCCTCGCTTTCCGCGATTTCCAGCAGGTCACCCGGCCCGAAATCGCGTTTCAGCACATCCATTCCCTCACCAATCCACCCATACTGTTCGGGGCTATACTTCCAGAAATGATGATGGGAATCGATAGTCACGAGACTTGGTCCACTGAAAGCATACGGTTAATCCAAAACGTCTCGACCCGGTTCCGGTTTCTTCGTAGGTGGCGGCGCGGGTTTGCTTTCAGGCAACGGCTTGGTGGGAACACTCGAATACTTGGTGAAGAGATAGATGTGAGGAATATGCGGAAGTTGAGGCTCCACCAAAATGGACTCGCGCCCAACCCTGGAAGGATCGACATGCTTCAAATGATGGGAAACCTCATAGAACTGCCCACGGTGCGACCTCGCCCAACGCTCGACCGCGGGCACGACTTTGGGGTCCGCGGTTTTGGGAATCTCGGCCTCGGCTGCGGTGGCCAATGTGTCCAAGCGGCTTTCAAGAGCGGTGGCGTGAGCCTGGGTCTTTGCAAAGGGCACAAAACGATCCGACGCAAAGTCGTAGTCTTCAAACCGGCGTTTGATCTTCACCGCTTCCGGAACTGATGGCATAAACGTTCCCTTTTCATCAGGACTCCACGGCGCCCAACCATTCGGAACCCCGGTTCCCCCTCCCAGGGAGTTGGCCAGATCCCGCGCCGCGATGTAGACGTCAAAACTGTCGGGCGCGACGTGGAAATAGATGTAGTTGCGATTGTTTGAAATGGTCTTGAAGGCATTGACCAGAGGCGAACCTGCGGAGCGAAACTCGCTGATCGCCATTCCTCCGTCCGGCCGCGGCACAAAGGCCAGTTTCAACCTGTCGCGATCAACCGTGACCTGGTATTCAACATCCTTGGTTCCCAACTTCCCGGCGTTGGACTTGAAATAGGAAGCAACCTTGGCGGAATCATAGCGTAACTTCTTCAGCGCTTTTCCGTCACGATTCACAATCGACTCATAGCCTCTTCCGTCCCGTCGTTCTTTGTCACTTTTGAACGAGTAGGTATAAGATCCCGCTTCCCCACCGGAATATACCAGATCGTCAAAGTTGCTGTCCACCAAGTCGCGAATCTTGAACGCATGCTGATAGATATCACCGACATAATAGAGTTTTCCGAAGACGCAGAGAACGTAGCGCGGCTCGGCGGCTTCCGGGGCGGTCCTCGGATTGGGCAGCATGACGACGGTCGGGGCCGGGCCCTCATCCGACATCGCGACTTCGAGTTTTTTTCGCAACTCGGTCAGTTCATCAACCTTGATCTGGTTTTCCGTCGATTGAGTCTCCTTCTTTTCCTCCTCGGTCTTGATCGCCAGCTCGATGGCCTTGAGTTTGTTCTGCAGATCATCAACTGACTCGTCGGATTTCAACGCTTCCAATTGGAGCTCCAACTCTC